>ENA-ORLM01002332-ORLM01002332.1-human-gut-metagenome-genome-assembly--contig:-NODE-2332-length-10021-cov-6.439662_pt1 | contig 10021 bp, 7 predicted proteins | sample MGYA00243063_ERZ508815 | MGnify/ENA primary metagenome ERZ508815 (study PRJEB26277, sample SAMN04329768) | human gut metagenome | biome: human-associated habitat | host: Homo sapiens | place: USA... | reverse complement strand
CAAAGGTCATTATACTTATCCTATGGTGGCGCAATTTTCAACTGGAATATTGGCGCACTTTTCAATTAGTATCTACATATTCCGCTGACCAGAAATGGACCAGCGCATCTGTCGATACCACATACGTAAGAGCGGACACCGTTTCCATGAACTCTCCGCTTCCCATCAAGAAGCGTGATTCACTGGCCCATGCCAGCGGCACACTGCCCAAACAGGGTATCTCCCGTGTAATGGAAGAATCCGACATCAATACCATCAACATCATGAAGGCCCAGGGTGCAAAATGGACACAAATAGCATCCAAACTGACGGAAGACCCTTTGTTCTGCTCCATCGGGCTGGACGAATCCAATGAGGCGAATTTTCTGACAGCCTTATGCGAGGGGGTTGTAGCGGTTGAGGATCTGACCAATGTCGGAACAGCACTGCGTGTCAATTTCGGTTACCTGCCGAAAAACGGATTTGGTGTGACCACTCCCGGCGAGATAACCTTGGATGACATAGAACGTGTGCTCGCCGCAGCTGACGGAGACGGCAATTCCATATCAGTCATCTGTATCGCCCTGTCAACCTACAAAAAACTGCGCCAGACACAAGGAGCCAAAGAACTCGCCGCCACATACAGAGGGCAGATTTTCGACAGTGATACCTCGCTGCCCACTCCTACCTCATCATTGTTTGACGAGGCTTTCGCCGACCAATATAACGGTGTCAGATTCCTGAAGATTGACCGTTCGATCATTTATGAGAAAAACGGTGTACGCAAGGCTTACAAACCGTGGAACGCAAACCGCTTGGTTTATCTGACTACCGAAAATGTCGGCAGTTTGGTCTGGGGGACATTAGCAGAAAAGACAAGCCCGGTGGAAGGAGTGGTTTATACCACAGTTGATGAGATGAAACTTATCAGCCGTTTCAGAACCGCTAACCCTTTGGTGGAAACTACCGCTGGACAGATGCTTGCGCTTACCGTGATTGAAGGAGTAGACCAGATTTATTATCAGGATATCACCGATGCACAAACTGTTGACGCAGAAAAGGAGGCCCAAGATTCAACAGATGTGAAAGTCACCATCTGGGGAGATACCTACAAAAAAACGGAGTTCGTTCAGGAGCTTAACAAGATAACTGGTGGCAAGCTGACTGCGAAATCTGCCGATGAAAAGATCATCGCCCGTGTCAACGAACTGAACGATGAAGATGAAGCCACTTTAAAAGCCACAGTAGAATCACACAAATCTGAATAATGTATGAAAACGGTCCTGCAAGCATTGAAAGATGAAGTCCACTACAAATTAAGTAGTGGCTTCTTTGAAAACCGTTTGCTTGAAAGAAGTCTGGACGGAAATGAAATATGCACCATCGACATTCTTAAAAGCAAACCGTTCAAAGGTGCTGTGGCCGACTGTCTCATGAGCCTGATTCAGATGCCCAACTTTACAGAAGGAGATGTTTCCTTAAGTCTATCTGACAAGGATAATATACTGACGTTAGCCAACGGCATCTATAATTCAATAGGCGAAACAGAAAAAAACATTGGTGAACCGATAGTCTATATAGGAAAATAATCATGATACTTGATGATAGACCACATAAGCTGCAATATCTTATTACCGCTCCCGGTTACGAAGACAAGAACGGCGATTACCACCAGGGTGAAAGCCGATGGGAAGGTGATATCCCATGCCGGAATGTTCCGGCCGGAAAAGCTGAACAAAAGCAATTTGAGGACGGAGCAGTCCGTACCTATTCAGCCACGATACGTCTTGATGCTGAATGCCGGGAATTTACTGTTGGAGATCGTGTGAAGTTATTCCTGTCAGGAGATATCGTTAGAGAATGTGAGGTCAAAGGGTTTCATCGTTATCAACTATATGCGAAACTATGGGTATAAAAATGACGACACCTGCAAGTCGGATAGACACCCTTATCAATAAGGAAAAAGAACGTGTTGAAGTGTTAACTGTCCGCGCCCTCTCCTACCTTGGAGAATTGTGTGTGATCGAAGCAAGGAACAGACCGCAGGAGATAAGCTGGTATGACCGGTCAGGAAACTTGCGCAGTTCGATTGGCTATGCCATCATCCACAACGGAAAAATACTTGAATACTCAGATTTCACACAAGTACGACAAGGTAATGAGGGAGTCAGGAAAGGCAAAGCACTTATTGAGGAATTGTCTAAAAAATTCGCGAATGGCTACGCACTTGTTGTAGTAGCCGGAATGAACTATGCTGAATTTGTGGAAGCAATGGAAAATAAGAATGTACTTGCATCCGCCGAACTGTTTGCAAGAAAGGAACTACCGGGAATGATGAGTAAACTGAAAAAGCAACTTGCATCATGATGAAGTCTGATATTGAAATCAAAGATGATATTTACAAACACATCAAAGGTTCCCTTTTGGAAAAAGTCGTGAACGGAAAACTTTGCAAGGCATCAAAAAGACCATCCAACTCTGACAGGGAGGATATAGTCATATCAATCCTTGAAAATGGAAGCGGACAGATACAGGAAGCTTTCGTGAATGTGAACATTTATGTAAAGGACAATATCCGTAATGGCGAGGCGGAAATGAATGATGCACGCTGTAGAGAACTTTGCAAAGTCGCTATCCAAGTATTGGAAACAGGGCATGGAGAAAGCTACCGCTTCACGCTGAATAAACAAAGGGTGCTTGAAGTGAACGGAAAGAACGAGCACTTCATTAACAATAAACTATTATATTCATTCAATAACGAATAAGATCATGGAATTATCTTGGGGAAAATGTACTATCAAAATTGGAAAGCTGCAAAGCAGCGGAGAAGCTCCTTCATCTTGGATTGATATACCGACACCTGTCGAGAACTCTACAAAATTGACACCTACAAAAGGTGCGAAGAAAGAGGCCAAGATTGAAGGTGGAGAAAACGAGGCTGTCAAGTATGCGGCAAACACCTATACGTTTGAGTTTGAAATCCGGGCTGGCAAAGGCCGTAGAAAACCGGTGGAAGATACAGATGGTGTGATTACAGGTGAATACGCTGTCAAGCTCCAGCCTGAAGACAAAACTGTTGAAGGTATCATAATCGACAGAAGCGTGTTGTCCTTGGAGGATACATACGACACAGATAATGGCACCAAGTGGAAATATACCGCTGACGTATTGAAACCTAAGACCGGCAATCAGGTAAAATTCGAAGTCGTAAATTTTAATGGTGCCGGCAGCCTTCGAGTGATCATCACAGATGATGGCGGAGCCGGCATGTGGAAATTATCTACAGAAACGGACTGGCATCATAGCGGTACTTCAATTACCACAAAAGCCGGTCTTGTGACAATCATATATAAAGATATCGAAGGAAAAACACTGCCTACACAGACATCCGCTACTGTTAAAGATGGGGAAACAGTTGAAGTAAACGCGGTGTACACTTCTGCCGGATGATAATTTTCCATTCAGAGAACAGGCAAACGGAAAGACGTCCTTTACAGGTTGGAGGATAAACCTGCATCAAATTTATGATTTATGAATGACAAAGAGCGAAATATTGAGATGGATGTGGCCGACGCCATCATGGAAAGACCTGCCGGCTTTACCGTTGGCAAGCGGTCTTTCTTTATCCATCCCGTCACACTCGGCAAAATGTATCTTTTGGCCAGATTATTTGATTCCCTCGAAATAAGCAAACAGGTTGTTTCCACCAATCCTTATATGGAAGCCATAAGGATCTGCAAAACGAAACGTGATATTGTCTGCCGCATACTCTCCTACTCCACGTTCAACCGGAAGAACGATTTGTTCGACAATAGCAAGGTGGATAAGCGTACAAAATTGTTTTCCCGAACACTCTCTGAGGAGGAACTTGCTACCATACTGGTTCTCATTCTTACAAGTGATAATATGGATACCTTCCTGCGGCATTTCGGAATAGACAAAGAAAATACGGAAAGAAAACGGATAGCCAAAGTAAAAAAGGACAATAGCAGTATCTCATTCGGAGGCAACAGCACCTACGGAACAATGATAGACTTTGCCTGCCAAAGATACGGATGGACTTTTGATTATGTGGTATGGGGCATCAGCTATATCAATCTAAGGATGTTAATGGCTGATGCCATCACGACTGTATATCTGTCCTCTGACGAAATGAAACAACTCGGAATATCTGGTTCAGAAGAAATAATCGATGCCGGGAATCCAAAGAACAGGGAACGTATCAAAGCCCTGCTTGAGGAATGAATCGGAAAAACAGAACAATATTTTCATAATCGGTCAAAAAAATTACGGGGTCTATAATTTTATAACAAGAAAAATAGAACAAATGTCATGTCAATGCACATGATACCCATCAAATCGAAAAGACTATGGCTGGATTGCATTTTGATATAACTGGGGATAACTCCAACTTTTTACGCAAGCTAGAGGAAGCACGCAACGGAGTACGCAACACATCAAGACAAATTGAAGAAAGCGGGCTGAGTATTGAGAAGATATTCGGAAGACTGACCACGGCCGCAGCCACTTTCGGAATCAGTCTTGGAGCGCAGCAGCTCATCAGTGACATAGCTCGTGTACGTGGCGAGTTCCAGCAGCTTGAAGTGGCATTCCAGACAATGCTTGGAAACAAGGGACAGGCGGACACACTAATGTCCCAACTGGTACGTACCGCCGCCATCACTCCATTTAACCTTCAGGATGTAGCCAATGGTGCGAAACAACTGTTAGCCTATGGTACGGAGGCTAAAGATGTGAATGATACGCTTGTCCGGCTTGGGGATATCGCGGCAGGACTATCCATCCCTTTGAACGATCTGGTCTGGCTGTATGGTACCACCATGACACAAGGAAGGCTCTTCACACAGGACCTACGTCAGTTTATGGGACGTGGAATTCCATTGGCCGATGAACTTGCCAAACAATTCGGAGTAACCAAAGACAAGGTAAGCGAACTTGTGACAGCAGGAAAAGTAGGATTCCCCGAAGTGCAGAAGGCCATTGAATCCATGACCAATGAAGGCTGCAAATTCGGCGGTCTGATGGAAGCACAATCCAAAACCATTACCGGACAAATAAGCAATATCGAAGATGCAATTGACACCATGTTCAATAAAATCGGAAAACAAAACGAGGGTGTCATCAACAAGACCTTGTCCGGCATGTCTTATCTGGTGGAGAACTATGAGAAGGTAGGTCGGTTATTGACCGGACTTGTTGCTACATACGGTTCATACAGGGTTGCAGTCATGGTCGTAACAGCCATTCAGTCGCTTCAAACCTCCGGCATAGCGGCCCTGACTGTAGCGGAACGTGCCCACTACGGATGGCTGGTCTTGCAGACAACAGCACAAAAAGCGTTGAACGCTGTCATGCTTACTAATCCGTATGTGTTATTGGCAACGGCAGTTGTAGGGCTTGGAGCTGCCATGTGGGCATTATCCGACAGCACAACATCTGCTGAACGTGCTTTGGACTCGTACAACAAGAAAATAGAAAAACTCGACACGGACGAAGAAGATCGGAAACGTACTTTGGAAGGTCTTGTTAGCACCATTAATAGCGAGGTGGAAGCCGAGACCACTAAACTTAAAGCCTTAAAAGACATTGAGAAACTATATCCTGTACTTTTTAAGAAGTATGTCGATGAGAAAGGTCATATACATGACTTGACTGGGTTTTGGAAGGCATATAATGAAGAGGTTTCAAAATCCAGAACACAGTCAAAACAGGCTATAGTCGAATCTTTGGAACAACAAATAAAAAGTGCAGAATGGGCTTATAATCTGGCAAGGAAAGAGAACAACCGTTCCGAAATGAAGGTTCAGGCACAGCGTATCGAAGACCTGAAGAATGAATTGGCAAACGCAAGAAAAGATGTCTTGTCAGAAATCAATACCCAATTGGAAGTTGAGAACAGACAGGAAACACAAGAAACTACATATCAAGAGGATTTGGCAAATGCTAAAGTCGAATGGGAGAAAGCGAAAAAAGGGTATGAGGCCTTAATCAAAGATCAGACGGCTACATCGAAACAGGTGAAAGAAGCCAAAGATAAGATGGAGGCATCCAAAAAGACATACAAAGAGCTGGGCGGAGTAACCGGAAGCGCACTGACCAGACAGGAAAATCTAGCAAAAAAGCAAAAAGAAAATCAGGAAAAGCTGGACGGGCAACTTCTTTCACTTCACCGTCAGAACCAACAGGATGAAATCAACCTGATGAGAGAAGGCACGGAAAAGAAGTTGAAACAGATTGACCTTGATTATCAGAAACAGATTGATGCGATAAGAAAACAGGAGGAAGAATGGAGCAAAGCCGGTAACGGTAAGCTGACCGACAAGCAGGCACAGAAAATTTCAGAAGCTTATACCAATGCCGAAAGTATGAGAGATAAAGATATTTCCGATGTAACTGAAGGACAGCTGAAAGCCGAACAACAGGCTTTGAACGACTACTTGAAAGAATATGGCACGTTCCAGCAGCAGAAATTGGCTATCGCCCAAGAGTATGCGGAAAAAATAAGGAAAGCACAGGAAGAAAACGGTGTTAATAGTGCACAAGTAAAGTTACTGGAGAAACAACGTGATGTTGCCATACAGAACAAGGAAACAGAAGCCATAAAAGCCAATATAGATTGGGTTACTGTGTTCGGTGAGTTTGGTTCCATGTTTTCCGACATGATAAAGCCTGCCTTGGACGAAGCGAAAAAATATGTACGGACTGACAAGTTCAAGAACTCCGATCAGGCAAGCCAAAAATCATTGATTGACGCCATCAGCCAGATGGAAAAGTCTTTGGGTGGTACAAGTGGAGTCAACTTCAAGAAACTTGGAGAGGATGTAAAAGCCTATCAAATAGCAGAACAGAATCGTATCAGTGCCATAGGGATTGAAACAGCTGCTTTGGAAAGACTAAAGAAATCACAGGATGATTACACCAAAGCGCAGAAGGGCGGAACGGAAAGTGAGAAACAAGCCGCAGCAAACGCTCTTGAAACAGCACGGCAGAATGCTGACATTGCATCCGCCAATGTGAAGACACAGACTGATATCGCCAATCAGGCCCAGCGTAATGTGACTGATACTGCCACCATACTGAAAGCAAGCATGGAAAATTTGTTGGGAGGCTTGCAGCAGATTTCATCCGGTGGATTGTATAACGCATATAGCGGAATTATCAAAACCGTGAACGGATTCAAGGATGTCATAGGAAAAACGTCAGAATCTCTTAAGGAGGTCCCCATTGTCGGATGGATTCTGTCCATCATTGACGTACTCAAAGACGGATTAAGTGATCTTGTCGGTGGTCTGCTTGATGCTGTTCTGAACGCTGTCAGTGGAATTATCGGTGATGTCTTGTCAGGGGATTTGTTTGTCACAATCGGCAAGTCATTGAGGAACGGCATAGGAAACATCCTGAACGCAATCTCATTCGGAGGCTTCAACTCCTTGTTTGGAATAGGTGGAAACGCCAAGGAAGTACAGGAAACGATAGACAGGCTGACGGACAGGAATGGAACTTTGCAAACGGCCATCGAGGATCTGACTGACGAGATGAAGGCAAGCAAGGGAATGAAATCGGTTGAATCTTACAGGGAAGCTGTAAAGTATCAGGAGGAAGTCAATAAAAACTATCTGCAAATAGCAAAGGAGCAAGCCGGATATCATAAGAGCCACGGCAGCTGGCAGCATTATCTGAAATGGACGGATGAAATGCTGGAACACGCAAGAAAAGCTACCGGCATGCAGGATTTCTCCGGCACCGATTCCTTGTGGAATCTGACCCCCGAACAGATGAAGGCTCTACGGTCGGACGTATGGTTATGGGATATCATGGAATCTTCCGGTAAGGGAGGTTACGGTGAGCGTGTTACCGACAAGCTGGATGATTATATAGAGCAGGCAGGAAAACTGGAAGAACTGACCGACAGTCTTTATGAGGGCCTGATCGGAATGTCATTCGATTCCATGTATGACAGTTTTATAAGCAGTCTGATGGATATGGAGAAGAGTGCGGAGGATTTTGCTGATGACATATCCAAATATTTCATGCAGGCGATGCTGTCAAATGCCATCGGTGAACAGTTTAGTGACAAACTGAGGACATGGTATGATAAATTCGGTGAAGCCATGAAGGATGATGGTACGCTTGACAATAATGAGCGTAAGGAGCTGATGGATGAATACATGGGTTATGTGGACGAAGCCATGAAGCTCCGTGACGAGCTTGCCGCAGCAACCGGATATGACAAGATTTCACAGGAAGCAGCTTCCCAGTCTGCAAGCAGCAAAGGTTTCCAAACCATGTCTCAAGATACCGGCGAAGAGTTGAACGGGCGGTTTACAGCATTGCAGATTGCAGGAGAAGAGATAAAGAATCAGAATATTATTCAATCTCAATCACTTAATCTACTGACAGTAAAAGCAGATGCTCTACTTTCCATAAATACGGAAACAAGGAATATCGCTGATGATACGCGAGATTTGATAGCACAATCTTATCTTGAATTGGTACAGATTTCGGAAAATACAGGAGCTATTGTAAAACCAATCATTCAAATTCAGAAAGATATGGCAGAAGTGAAAAACAATACATCTAAATTATAAACTATGTCAGATTTATTGATAAATACCCAAGACGCCTACACAACATGGGGGGTAAGAATGGGGGAGGGCTTTCTTGATGTACTTGGGGCATCATCACCCATGAAAGAATTTATAGAAAATAAGTCCCGGTTGGAACATGGAAAACGTGTGATAATCAATGACCCCAAAATAGATGAACGGGAAATAACACTTTCTTTTACAATTGAAGGAAATTCCCAATCCGACTATCAAGCAAAGAAAAAAGCTTTCTTTGAAGAATTGTATAAAGGTGTGGTTGATATTCAAGTTCCGGCTAACAGTAATGAGATTTATCATCTGATTTATCTTGGGAAAAGCGTTGCTTATGCACAGAGTTTTGACCAGACTTTCGGAAAAATTTCAGCCAAGTTTAACGAGCCAAACCCAGCAAACAGAACCTAATTCACGACATTGGATTTATTGTCGTGTATATGAGTGTCCAAAATAGGGCACTCTGTTTTTTATCTGCGAACTTTGGATGCGTTATGGTAGACATCAAAGACATATCCGGTAAGACAAGATTTTCGACCCCCATTAATGCCGGGGCTAAAGGCAGGTTTACCCTGATGAAGGAAGACTATATCATCCTTCCGTTCAGCGTTCCCGACCCGGTGTATTTCAAGCTCGGCGACTACGTGGATTTGTCGGGAGTGCTTGACGAGTCCCTGGGCGGACTGCTGTCCAAGGTCTATGAGATAGTGGATTTGCAGAAACCTGCCTTCAACGCCTCTACCGGGGGATATGACTACCAGTTGCGTATGGATGCCTACTACTGGAAGTGGAAGAACAAGATTTTCAAGTACACTCCCGAACATGCCGGTCATGAGGCTTCATGGTCTCTGACCGCACCCCTTGACGCGCAGCTCGGCGTATTCCTCCGCAACCTGAAGGCACTCGGATATACATACAAGGGAAAGGAGTTTGAGTTCCGCATAGATTCCACAGTGGAGAACAAGGCCGTTGCGATGAGGTACGACAATATGAACCTTCTTGACGCCCTGTTCTCCATGGCCGATAAGGAGAAATGGGACTGTGATTGCTGGATAACGGATAACATAATCCATTTTGGGCGAAATGAATATGGTGATTCCGTCAGAATCGAGTTAGGGGTTGAAGCGTCAGCCATGACCCGCAGCGACAGCAAAGGTACTTATGCGACCAGAATCTATGCGTTCGGCTCTACCCGGAATATTCCGGCAGACTACCGTCCCGTGGATGAACAGACGGTTGTCAACGGCGTAGTCCAGCGCAGGCTGATGCTTCCCGCGGACACGCCTTACATTGATGTGTATCCCGACATGTCCGAAGAGGAAGCGATAGAGGATATTGTCGTATTTGAAAATGTCTATCCCCGGCGTCCGGGCACAAAATCAGACGTGCATACCCGCCCCGATGAGGTAAAGGACGAGAGCGGC
>ENA-ORLM01002327-ORLM01002327.1-human-gut-metagenome-genome-assembly--contig:-NODE-2327-length-10040-cov-2.357322_pt1 | contig 10040 bp, 7 predicted proteins | sample MGYA00243063_ERZ508815 | MGnify/ENA primary metagenome ERZ508815 (study PRJEB26277, sample SAMN04329768) | human gut metagenome | biome: human-associated habitat | host: Homo sapiens | place: USA... | reverse complement strand
CCATATCCAACCACGACAACCTCATCCAATGCTTGAGAATCTTCTTCTAGCTGAATATTATATACGGTCTTCGACGTTACTGTCACATCTTGAGTATTATAACCAATATAAGAAACTATCAGCACAGACTTTTCAGATACTGTTAACGAGAATTTCCCCTCTAAATCCGTTATCGTACCGTTGCTTGTTCCTTTTTCAACCACATTCGCTCCTACAATTGGCTCACCTCTTTCATCTGTAACTACCCCCACAATTTCTTTAGTTATCTGAGAGGTTATTGCTGTTTTCGTGATAATAATATGTTTACCTGTTACTTTATAAGTCAAATTATTATTTTTGGTAATTTCATCCAGTATTTCTGAAACCAATTTATTTTTTGCATTTAAGTTGATTCGCTGATTACCATCTATCTCCTCACTCTTATAGAAAAACATAAATTCAGATTGTCTTTCGATCTGTGAAACGACATCGTAGAAAGTTCCGTTTTTCACAGATACAGAAATCCGATGTTCCTGTGCGTACGTTGTAGCAGATACTTGAATAACTCCTACTAATATAAGTATTAGTGTTATTTTCATGATACGTGTTACTTTTAGTGACAATGAAACACTGTCATCTCGTTTCTTTTTCATACATTTGGATGTTTTTGTTATTAAATTGTCTCATTCGCAGAGTTTTCCAGACGAGAGCGAAAGAGATCGGTTAACTAATTAAAAATAAGTCTTGAATCGGGAAATGTCGCAACCATTTTCCGATTCTGTTTTTAAAAGGTCGGAACTTTGTACATAGGCAATCAGATTTAGAGGTTCTACAATTTATTTGCTTATTATGAATATGTCTTTCTTTATCCGTTTGAAAACAAACTGTTTCTCGTAATCAATAATACGGAACACGTCCAGAATATCCTGATCCAACGAAAACGTCCCGGTATACCGGATCTGTTCCAGACGAGGATCATCCAAATGGATCCGTACATCATAATAATTCTCCAGACGTTTGACTATAGACGATAAAGGTTCGTCCTTAAATTTATACTCGCCGTTTATCCAAGCATTCGTCAGAGAAGCATTCACTTCGGACAACGAAATCGATCCGCTCTCGTTATCGGCCAAGGCGCACTGGTTAGGCTTCATAAACATACGCCCCGTGGATTCGCTGAACTCATTGAAAGCCTCCAGCATAATCCGGCCGCTCAAAAGCGTAACCACGCTATAAGACTCGTTTTCATAAGCCTGCACATTGAAGGTCGTACCCAATACCGTTATATCCTGTTTATTCAATTTTACAACGAAAGGTTTTTCTTCATTTTTAGTCACCTCGAAATAAGCTTCGCCATCCAGGTAAACCTGCCGGTTTTTCCCATTGAAACTGGTCGGATACTTGAACGTCGTTGCAGCATTCAATACGACTTTTGTTCCATCAGAAAGGATTACCGTATTGGCACGCCCTCCTTTCCGAACATGTATCTCGTTATATACTACATTTTCTTCCGCCAGGTAAGAAGATTCTACCTTTCCATAAAATGCATGAATTCCCCAACCTAATCCGACAGCCAGTATGACGATCGCTGCATATTTTACCCATGAAATCCATAAATTACGGACACGTAATTTATCCCGAGAAGGTTCCTTCTCCTGCAATTTCTCTATGCGGGCATACATTTTGCCAGCTTGTTTCGTTCAAGCCTTCCTTCGAGAAAAAAGAACGACGACTGGAATCCGAAATACCTTTCAGCTCGAAAAAATAAGACTTATGTTCCACATCTTCTTCCAGCCAGGACTTCAGGTAACGAAGCTCATCCTCATTTATATCCTGCTGCAGGAAGCGGACTATTAATTCTTCTATGCTATATTTTTCAGACATTCCGATGTTCGTTTATATTATACACGATTATCTCTTCAGATCTACTTACGCAATTTTCAAAAATTTGAAAGAAAAATCAAACAGCTAAGCAAAATACCCCGTAAAATCTTCAATGCCTTATAAAGTTGTACCTCCACCGTACGAGTGGAAATATTAAGCAGTACAGCTATTTCCGAAGTTTTTCGTTCTTCCAGATAGGACATTGTAAAGATTTCACGACACTTATCCGGCAACTTATCCATCTCTTTATAGATAAGCTCCAGGCGCTCGTCTTCCGCAAACAAGGATTGCGGATCGTCATTGTAATATATCTCTTCTATTTTTAATTTGGTCGTGACGGCATTAATATAATCACCTTTTACCTCCTGATGCTTCAGATAATCCAAACAGGCATGCTGAACGGAGCGATACAAATAAGTTTTAATCCCTTCTTTCAAGAACAAAAAAGTCCTCTTTTGCCAAACTTTAAGAAACACATCCTGCACCAAATCCTCTGCAGTAACAGCATTTACATACTTTCCAGCGTAGAAAATCAGCATTGGAGCAATTGATTTATATAACTCCTTGAACTGAATCAACTCTCGATCATCCTCCTTCGGTCTATCCATAACACATGCTAACAAAGAAACGTTTCTACAAGTATAGACGATTTATCCGGGAAAACTACTTACGGAAAAGTTATATTTTTACTTATAAGAGGTTTTTTAACGATTGAAAGAAAAGTTCATTTCGTGTGCTGAACGAATAAAGACCTTTCAATTGGCATCTTATCTCCCTCCCCTTATTGTAATTAATGGTTTATTTAACATTAGGATGACTCAACGATAGAATAAATTCAGACATCGCTTTTTCTTGGACAAAGCGAGTTTTTCTCCATCTATTTTGCCGTTTATCACCACAAAGACAGTCGCCACCACCATGATAAAAGACTTCATCGCCATAAAGACGGTCGTCGTTACCTATGAACCAAGCAGCTCACCGTCTACAAAGACGGTCGTCGTGGTAAATTCCTGCGTACCTCACAGCGAAAAGACGAAAAAATTTTTTCCACAAATGGCCCATGTCTCGACCTTGCCCGCAAATATTCGATTCTCCAGCAGTTAAAGTTTACCACATTGTTGCATTTTATCTGTTTTGACTGACAAAACTGAGTCAATATTCGGACAATATACCAACTTCATAACGTTCGCAGTCAGCTTTAAGTATCGAAATCAAAGCACAAAGCAAAATGAAAACAAACTGAAACTTCAAGTAAAATAGAAAAAGGACACAAAAAGAGGTTATTGTAATTTATCATATGGTAAATTGCACCTGACTAACGAAAACATGCCAACTTTTAAATAAAAACAGAACCCAAATAACACCTTATCCGGATTCCTGCATATTCAAAATCCGGATGATAGTTAATAAAAATCGAGCTATCGTTTATACCAATAGACCTCTCCCCACGTCATTAAGCAACTGGGCTTTTTAACATCCTCCAATTTAATCAATGAAGTCCAATAGGACTCACGATGATCAATCGTATGTCCTAATTCATTTTCATGCCCCGTTATCACGAGTTTTGGATCGAACCCTTCAATCGTATCGGAGAAACGATTCGCCCAACAATTGATCAACAAAACATCCAATGCAGGAATTTTTGTTTTCACATCCAATAACCACGTCAAGTCCTCTTCATTATATTGGTCACCCGTCTGTGCGAAAGTAAAACCTTCAGAAGTCGTCACGACATGGATATTGTTAATCAGTTCACTTTGATGCCCCGGTAATATTTTTACATCTAACTTGCCCCCCTTTGTTTTAAATTCCTTATCGATAATCTGCTCCGAACGGATGTGGGTCACCCATTTATTCCCTACCAAACTATTGTTCGGGGCAATCACTTGTTTTCCCATATCCGTAAACATCCTTACGACAACCGGATCTATATGGTCCGGATGATTATGAGAAAGGAACATAATGTCGCACTGGGCAACAATAGCTTGCATCGTTTCATCCGAAATCAAAGAAGGAGATTCCTTCATCGCTCCCCCACGGTACAAGTCAAAAGCGACAGTGACACTTTTTGTCTTTACTATAAATCCGTCATTATAGAGTTTATACACTTTCATACCCTCTTCCAAAGGTTTCTGCATGTCTTCCAAAAGTCCGCTCAAACGAGATTCCATAAACTGCGAAAGCGTTTTACTACCATCCAAACGCGTATCATGGAATATACCATCCAATAATTGCAATGCTGCTTTACGAGCTAATGCCGGATTACCGGAGGAAGGAGGGTTCTCTTTTAAGAGAGCATCTACTAAATGAAACGTTTTTTCAGTTTGATTCATCAGATACACTTCCTGCTTACCCCAAAAAGGCGCCGTTTTTTCCTGCGCTTGTAACAACATATACAATGGCAAAACAAACAATGACAATAAAAATACACTCTTTCTCATTTAAATAATTATTTAATTTTCGCTCGTGAAATATTACCCTACTTTCGCGTCACATTCAATAAAGCGATATCCGGATGAGTACGCGTTTATCACCTCAACACGAAATGTTTACTAATCTCCTTTGAATTACCCGCATAGAAATCGATAGTCACATGCCGATCAGAAACATTCATTTTATAAGAGCCTGCCGAATTCGAACGGATATAAGTTCTCAGACCTGGCTTATATTCATTCAGCAGTCCACTGTCATCCTCATATTTGGATCCATCCTCTTTTTTATTGGATTTAGCCATTTCGTGAATATTACCGTAATCCCGCGGCTGATCCGACGTACAAGAATAGGTCCCTAATTCCGGTTTAGACCAGACGCTATTGACCGTCATTTGTGTAATGCGGCCACCATCCCCATGCCAATCAGCCAATTCAGTCGTATGAATGTGCCCACAGATACACAAGGCGTTCCGCTGGGCAAATACTTTACGAAAATGTCTACGCGCAGCAGTCTCTTCAGCCGACTTTCCCCCGTGGAAGAACCATCGGCAACTTCCTCCGTCATAGGGCAGAACCGGACCGTGGGTCAATACGAATGTATGTCGGGCTCCTTCACACTCTTTTAGCATCTGATCAATGAGTGTATCATCCGGATCATTGAAATCCAGTACAATATATGCATCATCGCCGATCGTGAAAAAAAAGTTCGTATGCGTAATGGACTTTCCCAATTCCTCAGACATCCGTTCCGGCATATAAGTATGATAAGCCTCTTTTGCGTTCGTTCCACGGATATCATGATTACCCGTCACAGTCACAAAAGGCAAACCATGAAGTTCTGACTTAAAGCGGTTCATCACGTCATCTAACATTTTTTTGTGAACCTTCGGATTACCGCAATCTCCTTGAATCAAGTCGCCCAATTGAAATACCATTTTGGTGTCAGTGCCAATCAGTTGGGCAGCCCGTTTAAGTAACAAAGGACAACGCTCTCGCCACATTTCCCCATTACGGGCAAATTCAGCACGCTGTACCCGATTCAACCATTCTACCGGTTCATTATAGTCTGCATGATACACACTGGCCGGTTCCGTATCAAAGTGTGTATCGCCTAACAATACGATCGAATATTTTTTCTCCAGGTTCGATTCAGATAAAGAAGACAATCGGTTTCCGAATGCCAAACCGGCAAGCGATGTTGCACTAATTGTTAGAAAAGCTCTTCGTCTCATGATATGGTTCTTTTATATGATGTAAAATATAATCTTGATTTAAGATAAGAGGTATAAAAACCTTTCATTTTATACCCCTTATTTTCGTTATTCACATTTTGCAGACTAATCCTGCCAGCCTGGATTCTGCGTAAGATTTGAATTCATCTCCCTTTCCTTTGCAGGGATCGGCCAAATCTTTATCTGTTCACCAACGCTAAGATGCTTGTAAGTAGTCTCTCCCCAAATCTGCATCAAACCATTCGTATTAAGTTCTCCTACCTGTCCGGAAGAATGATCTTTAAACTTCCTGTCATACCATGTACCCCAACGAAGCTCGTTAAAGAACATAGAATCCTCACCGCCAAGTTCAACATAAAACTCTTTCCGAATGCGTTGTCGCATATCCTCCTGCCCGCTCACAATAGTCGCAGGATAAGCCTGATCATTAAGAAGAACATGCCCTACACGCTGTCTTATCCTATTTACAAAAGCAACAGCCTCACTTGTCCTGCCCAGCTCATTCAAGCACTCAGCCCGCCTAAGAAGAATTTCAGCATAACGGCAGAGTATAATATCTTCGGAATAGACCCAACGAGTCGTACATTCATCATTCTCTGTTACATATTTCCTCCAAAGATAATAAAATTTAGAATTTGTATCTGTACGGATGTCATAAGGCTCTCCAGCATCCAGAATGTACGGCCAACGAAGGGTCCAGGTATGATTTCCCACACCTGCTTGATTCCCGTCGTAAGTCGAGTAAGGAGTTATAATCGACTGCATCAGGCGCGGATCACGATCTTCATATGCCTGGCGTATTCTCGCCTCGTTCCCTTGATCCAAATATTTGCTCATATCGGCACCATAAGAAACCATATTATTATAAAGAGCCTGATAATTAGAAGTTGCTTCAGTTGTTCCCCATTCTCCTTTACCGGATTGAAGTCCGTCACGCAGAAAGAAAGCAACCCTTTCCTGGGGAGTCATCGAATGCCATCCGGGACAATATTTTTCCCAATCAAATTCGGAGCCATCCGCACACTCGTACATTTCCACAAAAGCAGGATTCGGAAGATAATTGTTCCAAGCAGAACCACCCGTACAACGATTACCATAATTGATTCCTCTCGGGTTTCCCATCCCACTTGTCTCAACACACTGTACTGAAAAAATCATCTCATCACATTGCTCATTAGCCGGTTTAAAGAGCTGAAAGAAATCTCTGTTTCCTTTTACGCCATTACTCGGACTGTAAAGTGCATATCCAAGCCCTTCAATCGCTTCAAAGTCTGCAAGAGCCTTAGCATAATCTCCCATAAACTGATAAGTATAACCTCTAAAAGCATAAGCAGCACCTTTTGTTATACGTCCATAACTACTATTACCTTGAGCATATTTACCAGGAAGATTAGGCTCATTAATACAATCCGTAAGATCTGAAAGAATTTGCTCCCATACCTCAGCTTCCGATGAACGCGCTTTGGTTGCTTCCGAACTCTCCACATTTTCCATATAGATAGGAACACCTCTCCACAAGACATTCAAATGATAATATGCCCAAGCCCGCAGAAATTTACATTCGGCTTTCAATCGCGCTTTCTCGCTGTCATCCATTTCCGGGACATTATCAATGTTGTTGATAACATCATTAGCCCTATACACAACCGTATAATAATATTTATAATGATTACCTACATTTCCATTCGAAGGCGTACAAGAACCGGAAATCACGAAACAATTATTCTTCCAGTTCATATCGATATCCATTACGGACGACCAGGCATCAAACGGAATACCGATAGAAGGACTATCGTAATTCTTAGAGAATTTCTCATACAGTTCATTATAAACCCCCATCACAGCCGCACGGGCCAAGATAGGGCTGGTCCATACATTCGAACTCGAGAAACTATAACTTGGAGATGTATCAAGAAGATCGCCGGTACACCCTTCCAAACCGAATAACATGCCCGATAAAGTTCCGATGATAGCTATTTTTCTAAATAATTTTTTCATATTCTCAATATATTAGCTGTTTCCAAAATAATTAAAATGTTAGATTAATACCGAAGGCATACTGACGCATGGTAGAATATCCCATACTAACACGCATTTCCGGATCCATACCGGAGAAGCCGGTAATCGCAAACAGATTCTCCCCCGAAGCATATACGCGAAGCCTTTCAACATAGAACTTTTTAGAAATGCTTTTAGGCATTGTATATCCTAAAGTCAAATTTCTAAGTTTAATGAAATTCCCTTTCTCCAGATGAAGCGAAGAACTTGCTGAACTCTGAGCCCCCGATACATTAACCAAACGAGGTTGTTTTGAAGACTGATTGGTTCTCGGATCTGATGGATTTTCAGGATCATAGAAATAATGATCATTCGCTACCGCATCCGGAATTGCATAACCATAAGTCGTTTCACTTGAATTCCTTGCCTTACCATAGTAATAAATACTAAATCCAGCAGATCCTCCCCAAGTCATAGAAAAATCGAAATCTTTCCAATTTGCACTGGCCTGGATACCAAAATTATATTTAGGGGTTGTTGAAGTTCCCTGAAATTCAGAATCATATGAATTACCATAAACTCCATCCCCATTCGCATCCGCATAAATATACTCGCCATACCAAAGTGCATTTTTAGCAATATTATTATAAGGTTGGAAAGTATAACCTGCCGCTTGCATGGCTTGAAGCCATTGCATATCGTTTTCCGTACGGATCATACCATCTTTAGGACCACCATTTATATTGACTGTACCGTCCGCATTGAAATATGAACCGTTACCGTTATAAACGTTAGGAAGATAAAACTCATTAATCTGACGTCCTTCGATAACTCTCGTAGTACTACCAGTAGAAACATCTCCTATATTAGTAGAATATTCCGTATGTCCCTTATTCCATCCTTTTTCCAATTTACCTTTATATTTGCTGACAAAATTTTTATTAAAAGAAAACTGACCTTTAATGCTATAGCTGAAATCCCTGCCGATATTATCTCTCCATCCGAGCTCCAATTCAACACCCCTATTCGTAACTTCCGCAATATTCGCTTTCGGAGCAGTCGCATTTCCCATTACCATATACATATCAGGAGTGTACAGAATTCCGGTAGTCAACTTATTATAAACATCTATATTACCATGTAATTTATTATCAAAGAAACCAAAATCAAGACCGACATTGGTAACAGCTGTCTCTTCCCAAGTAAGAGCGGCATTGGCAATAGAAGTGATGGCGATACCACTTGTCAAAGCTTGACCGGTAGAATAATTTGCTGCCGAATATACAGACTGCCAATCATAGTTACCGATTGCATTATTACCCAACTTACCCCAAGAAGCACGAAGCTTTAAGTTTGTCAGCCACTGTACTGGTTTAAGCCACAACTCCTCATTCATACGCCAACCGGCCGAAAAAGAAGGGAAAGCTCCCCAACGATAATCAGGAGAAAATCTCGACGAGCCATCATAGCGCAAGTTAAACTCAAGCAAATATCTGCTCTTATAAGCATAATTCGCACGTCCGAACACCGAACGGGCAGCATATTCAGTCCCATAACCAGCCGTCGAATAAGGTGTTGTAGCGGCATCAAGGTCATTTACAGCGGCATCTGTAAGTCCCAGCTTACTCACATTCGTCTCCCTGTAATCATACGTTTCTTCCTCATAGCCAACCATTGCCGACACATCATGAATACCAAAAGACTGGTTATAATTAAGTAAATGGTTCAACTTCGTACGATTCGTCCTTGTATAATACATACGAGTATAAAGAGTTGATGGGTCATCGGCCCCTGTTGAATAAGCTCCCTTAGAAAAACTGAACTTTCCAATGGAAGCGTCCGATACTTTTCGCTCCCGGCGAAGATCCTGATAATAAAAATCAAAATTATATGTAAAACAGGGGAACATCAAAATATCGTGTGATTAATGGATGAGGAAATCGATAATGAATTATGAAGTAGAGTTCATAAGGGATATCCCCTGTATTTACCGTATGAAATTGTTTATCTGATCAAGTATCAGATGGAGAATAACAGCTCGTCGTATGTCGGATATGGAAGTAACTCATCCGGGATCAGAGCTTCTGCCTCATCTGCAGATTTTCTTAAAGAATCCATGTCTTCAAGAACAGTTTCCTGATAAGCTTTTGCGCAGGCAAGTACATCGTCGGAAGCGGCGAGAGCTTTTGCTGTGTCAGCTTTTAGTGTCTCCAGATCTTTAGTCATGGTGTCAGCAAGTGTGCTCAATTTGGAGATCAGAGCAGCTTCGCTTGCTACAGAAACATCAGCTACTACGGATTTCTTTACAGCAGCAGTGTCGGCAAGTTTTTCAACATATGTAAATACGGAAGGAATCACCTGTTTCTGGATTATCTCAGCAAGAGTGTTGGACTCGATGTTGATGGTCTTGTAGTAGTTCTCAAGCCAGATCTCATAACGGGAGAACAGTTCTTCCTTTGTAAAGATGCCGTGTTTTGTGAACAGCGCGATGTTTTTCTCATCAACGAAGTGAGGA
>ENA-ORLM01002326-ORLM01002326.1-human-gut-metagenome-genome-assembly--contig:-NODE-2326-length-10042-cov-2.132965_pt1 | contig 10042 bp, 7 predicted proteins | sample MGYA00243063_ERZ508815 | MGnify/ENA primary metagenome ERZ508815 (study PRJEB26277, sample SAMN04329768) | human gut metagenome | biome: human-associated habitat | host: Homo sapiens | place: USA... | reverse complement strand
TCCCCTTACCCGCCATGGCTACCTATTTACGACCAAATTTAATCTTGATGGCACGCTTTAGAGCGTACTTGCCGAGGCTTGGGAGCTTTTGCTCGTATTTGACCATCGTGGAGCACTCGGGGCGGTCGCGATCCAGATGGATGGCGTCGAACGCGCACTTGGTGGTGCACAGGCCGCAGCCGATGCACTTGTTGGGGTCGATGATCGAGGCACCGCAACCCAGGCAGCGGGCGGTCTCGGCGCGTACCTGCTCTTCGGTAAAGGTCTCGACGTACTCGCTAAAGGGCGCAGCCTTCTCGCGCTCGCGGTCGACATGCGCCACCTCGCGGCTCGCGTTGTCATAGCTCTCAATCACGACATCGTCGCGGTCGAGCGCGGTGTAGCGGCGCTGGTTGCGGCCGATGGTGAGCGTGGAGCCCGGCTGCACAAAGCGATGGATGGACACGGCGGCCTCGTGGCCGGCGGCGATGGCGTCGATGGCAAAGCTCGGACCGGTGTAGACGTCGCCGCCCACAAAGATGTCGGGCTCGGCGGTCTGATAGGTCTGGGGATCGGCCAGGGCGCCCTGGCCGCGGCCAAGCTCCACCTTGGAGCCAGCCAGCAGATTGCCCCACACAATGGACTGGCCAATCGACATGACGACACGGTCGGCATCGACGCGGCGCAGATCGTTCTCGTCGTATTCGGGCGCAAACCGGCCCTCGTCGTCAAAGACACGCGTGCAGTGCTTGAAGGTGATACCGCACACACGACCGGCCTCGTCCAGGTGAATCTCCTTGGGGCCCCAGCCGCAGCTGATGTGAGCGCCGTCCTCAACGGCCTCGCGACGCTCCTCCTCGCTAGCGGGCATCTGGGCCTCGCTCTCCAGGCAGAACATCTCAACGTGCTCGGAGCCCAGGCGGCAGGCGTTGCGCGCGACATCGATAGCCACGTTGCCGCCGCCCACCACGATGGTGCGGCCGGGCAGCGCATCGATCTTGCCGCTGTTGACCTCGCGCAAAAAGTCGACGGCCACGGTCACGTCCTCGGCATCCTCGCCCGGAATGCCGGCAAGGCGGCCACCCTGGCAGCCAATGGCCACGTAAAAGGCTTTAAAGCCCTGCGCGCGAAGCTCGTCGAGCGTCACATCGCGACCGACCTCCACGCCATAGCGGAACTCGGCGCCCATCAGGCGAATGACCTCGACCTCGGCCTCGATAACGTCCTTCTCCAGCTTAAAGCTGGGAATACCGTAGGTAAGCATACCGCCCGGGCGCTCGTTCTTCTCGAATACGACAGGCTTGTAGCCCTTCTCGGCCAAGTAGAAAGCGCAGGACAGGCCGGCCGGACCGGCACCGATGATGGCGATCTTCTGATCGAAACCGCCAGCGCGCGTCGGCGTCACCACGTGCGGGACATAGCGGGTCGCGGCATCCAGATCGCGCTGAGCGATGAACTTCTTGACCTCGTCGATAGCCACGGCGGCGTCCACACGGCCGCGAGTGCAGGCATCCTCACAGCGGCGGTTGCACACACGGCCGCAGATAGCGGGCAGCGGGTTCTCGCGCTTAATGAGTGCTAGCGCCTCGTCATAGCGACCCTGCGCCGCGAGCTTCAAATAGCCCTGAACGGCGACATGCGCGGGGCAGGCCGTCTTGCAGGGCGCGGTGCCGGACTCATGCGTCTCGATGCGGTTGTCGTTGCGGTAGTTGGGCGACCACTTGGTGTGGTCCCACTTGGTGGCATCGGGCAGCTCCTGGCGCGGATACTCGGGCACCTGTCCGCCGGCCTTTTTGCTGCAGAGCTTCTGGCCCAGCTTGGCGGCGCCGGCCGGACACACCTCAACGCAGCGACCGCAGGCCACGCACTTGTCCTTCTCGACCTTGGCGACATAGGCCGAGCGCGACAGGTTGGGCGTGTTGAACAGCTGCGAGGTGCGCAGGGCGTAGCACACGTTGACGTTGCAGTTGCAGATGGCGAAGATCTTGTTCTCGCCGTCGATATTGGTGACCTGGTGCACAAAGCCGTTGTCCTCGGCCTGGCGCAAGATGTCGTAGACCTCGTCGCGCGTCACGTAATGACCACGGTCGGTCTCGACCACGTAATCGGCCATATCGCCCACGGCAATGCACCAGTCGGCGGGGTCGTCGGCGCAGCCCTCACCCATCACGCGACGGCTCGCGCGGCAGCTGCAGGTGCTAGCGGCATATTTGCCATCGTATTTGTCGAGCCAATGCTCGATATGCTCGATCGGCACCGAGGTGCTCGAAGCATCGATAGCCTTCTCGACCGGAATGACATGCATGCCGATGCCGGCGCCTCCGGGCGGCACCATCGGCGTGGCTTTGGACAGCGGCCCCTTGGACGCCTGCTCAAAGAACTTGGCATAGACCGGATGCTCCTCGAGCTGGCTCACGCGCATGTTGAGGAACTCGGCGGAACCCGGCACCAGCATGGGCAGCACCCACTGCTTGGCGCGCTCGGGGTTTTCCCAGTTGTACTCGAGCAGACCCGTGTAGCTCATGTCGTCGAGCATCTTCTCGATATCGGCCTCGGGCATGCCGGTGAGCTTGGCCATCTCGGGCAGCGTATAGGGACGGCGCATCTTCATCTTGCAGAGCACTTCGGCCTGCTCGTCGGTCGCGGCCTCGGCAAACGACCAGTACTCGTAGCCCAACAGCTCGTCGCGATGCAGCAGACGGTTGGTGCAGTGCTCGCACAGCTTGACGATGGCCTCGCGCGGATGCTCCGGCAGCGGCGGCACGAACTCCGAACCGATGTCGGGCTCGGTGTAGCTAATCCCCGGTCCGTTGAGAATCATGGTTGTCCCTTCTCTTGCCACAGCCCGACGAGGCCGCAGCGCCCCTCTTTTTTTGCAGGCCGGGCATGCCCCATGCCGTTCACCCGCCATTGTTGACATTGTGTCAAAAACAGTATTGACGAACCGTCAACAATATTCAAGACTGTTAGGCGAACGGTCAGGCAAAAGAGGATGAAAGGCGGCAAAACATGGGCAACAACACAGCAGGTACCTCTGTGGTCGATGCCGTCCCCGCATCCGATAGCGCGGCAAAGCGCCTGACGGGCGACGAACGCCGTCGCGAGATCCTCGATGCCGTGCGCACCGTAAGCTCCGAGCTGGGCGTGTCCCACCTATCGGTATCGGCCGTGACCAAGCGAGCCGGCTGCACGCGTTCATTGTTCTACCATTACTTCGCCGACATGGACGCCGCCGTCACCGCCGTTATGGACGAGGCGATCGACGGCTTTATCTCCGAACTCGAGCGGTGGAACGCCGACCGCACCGTCGGTGATATCGAGGGCGCGCTCGACACCGTCGCCCCGCTCTTTAAGCGCCTGGTCGCCAGCGGCCACGAGCTGCCGAGCACGCTTACCTCGAGCAGCGGCGCGCTCTACGGCGGCTTTTTGCACAACGTGGTCCAGCGCGTGGCGCAGTATATCTGCGACACCACCGTGGTGGATTTTGTCGCCCATCATGAGCTACGCATCGACCATGTCTACGAGACGTTCTACACCCTCATCATGGGTCTTTTGATGTATATCCGCACGCACCCCGATGTGCCCGACGAAACGGTCAAGGAAATCATCGCCTCGACACTCCACATCGAGGGCTATACCGCCAAGTATCCGGAGCGCAAGCCCCAGAACTGACGACATTTGGCCAAACTGCCCGCGATCAGAAGAGGGGCCGCGGGCGTGTGAAAGGAGAGCAGCATGCTGTTCGATGTTTGGGGTAGCGATACCCTTATCCACTGGGCCGGCTGGGCCATGGTCTTTATTGGCCTGATCGTGCTCAACGAGGTCGGCCGCCGCACTAAGCTGGGCGCGGCAATCATCTTTGGCGTGGCTCCGCTGCCATGACCATCTACTGCGTCGCCATCGCCATCGGCGTTTCGCAGGGTGCCGAGTGGGCGCTCACCAACCCCACCCATGTGTACCAGAACAGCTGGTTCCACTACGCCAAGGTATACGCTGCGCTGGCCGGTTGCTGGGGCTTCATTGCCATTAAGTACCAGTGGGGAAAGATCGGCAAGGCGCATTGGTTCCGTGCGTGGCCGTTTGTGATCGTCGCCATCAACATCATGATTGCCGTCGTGTCCGACTTCGAGAGCGCCTACCACTTCTTTGTCCTGGGCGAGTCCACCTGGGTCACCTCCGAAGGTGCTACGCAGCTGGCCGGCTGGAACAACGTGTTCAACGGCATCGCCGGTATCATCAACATCTTCTGCATGACCGGTTGGTGGAGCGTCTACGCCTCCGAGGATCAGACCGACATGCTGTGGCCCGACATGACCTGGGTCTACATCATCGCCTACGATATCTGGAACTTCTGCTACACCTACAACTGCCTGCCCACCCATTCCTGGTTCTGCGGCTTTGCGCTGCTGTTGGCGCCCACCGTCGCCGCCTTTATCTGGAACAAGGGCGGCTGGATCCAGAACCGCGCCTTTACGCTGGCCATTTGGTGCATGTTTGCCCAGGTGTTCCCGTACTTCCAGGAGGAGTCCGTCTTTGTGACCCACTCCACGCTCGACCCCGGCGCCGCTACCGCGGTCTCGATTGCCGCGCTGGTCGCCAACGTCGCCGCAATCATCTACATCGTCTACCGTGCCAAGAAGCTCGGCCGCAATCCCTACAAGCAGGATGTCTTTGAGGGCACCAGCGATTGGGAGAAGGCCACCGCTCGTCGCGCCAAGGTCGATTACGCTCACGCCGAGTAACATGTTGGTCGCTGTTGGCGCCTGGGCATAGGCCCGCCCGCCAGGTTTTTCATCCAATGCCTCGCAGAGCCCCCGGAAAGCGTTTCGCTCGCTTTTCGGGGGCTTTTGTCGTTGCGTCTCTATTCATCTATTCAAAAACATGCGCATATATAAAATCGGATTTCAAATCATGAGGCGGCTCTATAGGGTCCTGTTTTTGGGTACAGTGTTGTCCCGATATTGAGCTTGGGGGATGTATGAATGATGAGACGATGGGCCAAGAGGATGCGGCCCAAGATGCAGAAGCGTGCGCCGAGGCCCTGGAGAGCCTAGACCAGATCGCGCTGGCCGAGATTGCGTTTGACGATTCGAGCGTTGATGTGCGGGATGAGCCGGAAATCGAGGCGCAGCCCGATGATCAGGATACAGGCGACGTTGAGCCTGCCGAGGATGAGGCAGATCACGAAGACACCGAAAGCGAGGCCGACGACCAGCCCGGATCCGACACGAGCGAGGAAACCATCTTGCTCGACAACTTGCCGGCCGAAGATTCGCTGACCCGCGAGCTCCCTGGCTTAGGCTCTGCGCCTGCCGTGGACGAGACCATCGCCATGGGCGATATTCCCCTACCGTCCGTTCCTTCGGCACGCGAAGCCGAGATTCGTCATCGTAAGATGTCGCCCAAGCGCCGCAACCTGATGGTTGCCGGCGTTGTGGCCGTCGCGCTCGTCGCCGGCGGCGCGGGCTATGCGGCTTGGAACGGATACCAGCAAGAGCAGGCCGCCGTGGTTGCCGCAAACGCCCATACCATGATGTCGGTGCAAATTGGCGTACATGCCGCGGGGCTCGACTGCTCAACTGGCTCCAAGATTCCCGTGCAGGTGAGCGGTCAGGATTCCGACGGTTCTTCCGTGAGCGAAACGCTCTACGTTGACGAGCACGGTCGCGGCATTAAGCTGCTGCCCGGCGATTACACGTTCTCCATCGCCGCCTCCCCCATCGCGGCCGACGGCACCATCTATACCGTCCCGACCACCAAGACGCAGGTCACCGTTAAGAGCGATGGACAGGATTTAAGTGCCCAGGCTGCCTTTAAACTCAAGGTGCCTTCGGCCGACACGGTAACCGACGACCAGATCGATGCCGCCGCCAAGTATGCCGAAGAGGGCGGTGCGAGCTCCGCCGCGGCTGCCAAAGTGCTCCAGCAGGCAGCAACCGCGCGGCGCGACGCCGCCGTCAATGCCGTGAGCGCGCAAAAGGCACAGGCGTCCCGTGATGCTGACGCTCGCCACAAGGCAACCGACCTCTACCAGCTCGATATTCCCGTCGAGTGGTACGGCAAGGTCGCAACTTGGCAAAACGGAAGCACGCTATGCATCTATCTGGGCGACGACGCCAATACGCCGCTCGTGACGCTCGTCGCGGTGCGCGAGGGCGAGAGCTTTACGCCCGATGAAGGCGATACGGTTTTGGGTGCGGCCAATCTAGGCAACGGTTATACCGTCTACGCCAGCGGCCCCGTCTATCCGTACGTGGTGCCCCAGACCATCAACGGACGGACGCAGAACCCCGTGTCAACCTACCCCATGGACACGGCCATTGAGCTTGTCGAGCTTACGACCGGCAACCGCTATACGTATAGCCAGATCAAGAACGTGTTGGTCGGCAAAGACGGCAAGGCAGACACCGCGACCAAACTCGAGACCGACTACCTCGCCCAGATTCTCCTGCCGAGCATCAAAGCCCAGGACTAGCCGGCCCGAAGACAGCCGCCCAACGCAGTTGCGGTGAAATAGGGATTGTTTTTGCTGGTCAAACCGCAAAACAGTCCCTATTTCACCGCAACTTATTGGTGGCCTTTTGGGTGGCACTTAGCGCCAGGGGTCGGCTTCGAACATCGGCTCGCGCTCGGGGCGGCGATCGCTGTAGGGATCGTAGCCGTCGTCGTCCTCGTTCTCGGCACGGATGTAGGGGTCGCGCGGCTTGGGTGCCGGCTTAGGCACAGGCTTGGGTGCGGCGGGTGCGGTATCGGTCGCCGGCGCGCTTGTCTTGATCTCGTCTTTCATCTGCATAGCTCCTTGCATCGCATCCGTTCAACACCATCGATTGTCGCACGAAAAAGGGCGGCGACCCAATTGGATCCGCCGCCCTTGGCGTTTAGAGACGACTGGCAGATTTTAAGGCATGGCCCAAAATCTACTCGGCGTCGGGAACCTCGTAGGTGGCCGCCGGCGTGTTGTCGCACACGACGGTAAAGCCGCCGTCCTTGTCGACATCGACCGTCACCTGATCGCCCTCGCGCACCGTGCCGTCGATGATAGCGGCGGCGATGGCATCCACGACCTCGCGCTGAACCAGACGCTTGAGCGGACGGGCACCAAAGACCGGGTCCAGGCCGCCCACGGCGAGCATCTGCTTGGCCGCCGGGGTGATGGCAAGCGTCATGCGCTCCTTGGCCAGACGCGCGCGGACGTCGGCGAGCTGGATGTCGACGATCTTCTCGATCTGCGCCATACCGAGCGGATGGAACACCACGATATCGTCGATACGGTTGAGGAACTCGGGGCGGAAGGTCTGAGCCATGGCCGCGTCGACCTGATGGCGCATCTCCTCCTCGTCCTTACCGGACAGATCGGCGATGGCCTTGGAGCCCACGTTGGACGTCATGATGATAATCGTGTTCTTGAAGGACACCTGACGACCCTGGCCATCGGTCAGACGGCCGTCGTCGAGCACCTGCAACAGCACGTTGAAGACATCAGGATGAGCCTTCTCCATCTCGTCGAGCAAGATTACGGAGTACGGGCGACGGCGCACGGCCTCGGTGAGCTGGCCGCCCTCGTCGTAGCCCACGTATCCCGGGGGCGCACCGATCAGACGCTGGACGCTGAACTTCTCCATGTATTCGGACATGTCGATACGCACGAGCGCGCGCTCGTCATCGAACAGGCACTCGGCCAGCGCCTTGGCGAGCTCGGTCTTGCCCACGCCGGTGGGACCCAGGAAGAAGAAGCTTCCGATGGGCTTGTCCGGATCGGAGAGGCCCGCACGGCTGCGGCGCACAGCTGCGGCGACGGCGGAGACGGCCTCGTCCTGGCCGATGACGCGCTTATGCAGCTCGCCCTCCAAGCCCTTCAACTTGTCGAGCTCGCCCTGCATCATCTTGGACACGGGCACGCCGGTCCAGGCGCTCACGACCTCGGCGATCTCATCGGAGGTCACCTGTTCGTTGAGGCCCTCGCCGTCCTGCTGCTTTTGCGCCTCGAGCGCGGCCTCGAAATCCTGAATCTGCTGCTGCAGGCCCGGAATCACGGAGTAGCGCAGCTCGGACGCACGGCCCAGGTCGCCGTTGCGCGTCGCGCGCTCCTCTTCGCTCCTGGCCTCGTCGAGCTGGCCCTTAAGCTCCTGCACGTGGTCGATGGCGTTCTTTTGGTTGAGCCAGCCGGCCTTTTGCACGTTGAGCTTTTCCTGGACTTCGGCAATCTCTTGGCGCAGAGCCTCCAAACGCTCCTTAGAGGCGTCGTCGGTCTCTTTCATGAGCGCCTGTTCCTCGATCTGCAGCTGGGTGAGCTGACGCGTGGTGGCGTCGATCTCGACCGGCATGCTGTCGAGTTCCATGCGCAGGCGGCTCGCGGCCTCATCGACCAGGTCGATGGCCTTGTCGGGCAGGAAGCGGTCGGCGATGTAGCGATCGGAGAGGTCGGCGGCGGCCACGAGCGCGCTATCGGTGATGTGTACGCCGTGGAAGATTTCGTACTTCTCCTTCAGGCCACGCAGGATTGAAATGGTGTCCTCGACGGTAGGCTCGCTGACCATCACGGTCTGGAAACGACGGGCGAGCGCCGCGTCCTTCTCGATGTACTTGCGGTACTCGTCGAGCGTGGTCGCGCCGATCGCGTGCAGGTCGCCACGAGCGAGCGCCGGTTTGAGGATGTTGCCGGCGTCCATGGAGCCCTCGGTGGCACCCGCGCCCACGATGGTGTGGAGCTCATCGATGAACAGGATGACCTTGCCCTCGGACTTCTGCACCTCCTTGAGCACGGCCTTTAAGCGGTCCTCGAACTCGCCGCGGTACTTGGCGCCGGCGACCAGCGCGCTCATGTCGAGCTCGATAAGGTCGCGGTCGCGCAGGGTGCTCGGCACGTCGCCGGCCACGATACGCTGGGCGATGCCCTCGACGATGGCCGTCTTGCCGACGCCCGGCTCACCGATGAGCACGGGGTTGTTCTTGGTGCGACGGGACAGGACCTGGATGGTGCGGCGAATCTCATCGGTACGGCCGATGACCGGGTCGAGCTTGCCGGCGCGGGCCAGATCGCAGATGTTGCGACCGTACTGCTCCAGCGCCTCAAACTGCGTCTTGTCCTCGGCAGACGTCACGCGGTCATCGCCACGCAGCTCCTCGTAGACCTGCTCGATGCGCTCCTTGGTCACGCCGGCGTCGCGCAGCACGCGGCCCGCCTCGCCCTTGTCCTCGGCAAGTGCCATGAGCAGATGCTCGGTCACCACAAAGCTGTCGCCCATCTTGGTGGCCTTCTTCTCGGCCTTTTCGATGACGCGGACGAGCTCGTTGGAAAGACCCATCTGCTGGCCCTCGCCGGAAACCTTGGGCGCATGGTCGATGGCATCCTGCGTGGAGCGTGCGAGCTGAGCCGGGTCGGCACCGATGCGCTCGATGATCACGGAGATATTGCGCTCGCCGGCACCGAGCAGGGCAGACAGCAGGTGGATCGGCTCCACCGCGCCGGCCTGTGCATCGGCAGCCGTGCTCATGGCGGTCTGCAGCGCCTCGCGCGACGTCATTGCTAGCTTATCGATTCTCATGGAATCACCTCTCTTGGGGCGGCCGCCCTACGGGGCGGCTTCACGTTGTTCGAGAAGTATTGTTGCCAGCTTTGCGCGATCTTATACACAAATCTAAGTCTCTATATATAAGATTTTCTGAGTGAATTACGGATAGGGTACTGAGATGTCAGCCCGCCGCTGCCCAGGCGCGCTACCGTCTCGATCTGTAACATCTAGCAGCCATTTTTGATCCTAGATGTTACAGATCGAGACAGACCGAAAACCACCACAAAGAGGACAGGCACCTTTGTGGTGGTCGCGGTCTCTACTCCTTCGCCGAACCCGTACTTCCCGATTCGACGGTCCAGGGCATCTCATCCTCGAACAGCCATGTACGGGCAGACCCACTATCGCGTGCAGTCTGCGGGTCAGGCAAGCAGGTCTGTTTATAGGCATCTTGGATACACTGACCCATAAAATCGTTGAGCTCGCTCTGGTCGCCCTCCATGACATAGGCGACATCGCCGTCCATGATGTAGATGCCCGGACCCTCATTG
>ENA-ORLM01002320-ORLM01002320.1-human-gut-metagenome-genome-assembly--contig:-NODE-2320-length-10065-cov-3.040148_pt1 | contig 10065 bp, 8 predicted proteins | sample MGYA00243063_ERZ508815 | MGnify/ENA primary metagenome ERZ508815 (study PRJEB26277, sample SAMN04329768) | human gut metagenome | biome: human-associated habitat | host: Homo sapiens | place: USA... | reverse complement strand
ACGTAGGAGAACTTGGCGCGTTCAGTGCCGACGCGGGCGCGGCCAAGACCGCCGACATGCTCGACCTGGGTGCGGCCGGCCGTGAAGTTGCCCCAGTTCTTGACGTCGTCGCCGTTCGGGTTCAGACGAGCGCGCAGGAGCGACTTGTTGGAGCCCATGAGGATGAAGGCGTCGTCCTTGTACGGCGTGATGGCCACGAGGTCGAGGACGTTGGCGGAGTACCACGGATCATAAGCGGCGGAGACGACCGGCTTGAGGGACTCGTCAAGGGCCCAGAAGCTGTACTTAGAGCCGATGAGGTACTGGCCGTTGATCTTCGAGATCGTGTTGACCTTGGCGTCCACGCCTTCGATCGGACGGATGTTCGCGATCGAGAGGGCGCCGGTCAGCTTGACGGGCGCGTCGGCGGCGTCATGCTTGAACTCGATGCCGAGCTTGGCGGCATTGGGCTTGTAGGCGAAGTCGGGATCCTTCACGTTGCGCTTGCCGAGGAAGTCGATGCCGGACCACATGCCTTCCCAGCTGTCCGAAGACCAGATCACATACTTCGGGTTGAAGGAGAAGCGGACCGGGTCACCCTGGCCCCAAAACGGAGGAACGCCGGTGGACCAGAGGGCCTGGAAGCAGTTCGAGGCGATGATGGCCGTGACGATGCCGAAGGCGACGCGGTTGAACTTCGTCATCGGACGGAAGGCCTTGCCCTTGAATTCGGCCACGAGGGCGTCGAAGCGCGGGGCGAGGTAGACGGCGAGACCGAAAAGGAAGACGACGCACCAGAAGACGATTTCGGCCCAGAACTGGGTGTGGATGCCGAAGACGTCAAGACCGAAGCCCTGGCCGACGTCACGCATGGCGTGGTTGCCGTAGTGGCGGAAGCTCATGTAGAGGCCGACGGCAGCCATCACGAGCATCGTGGCGAGGTACTTGGGCTTGAAGCCATAGCGCACCATAAAGAGCGCGACGACGCCGATGTAGGCCATTTCCTGACGCTGACCCCAGCACAGCGTGCAGGGAGAGTCGCCCATGAAGTAGCCGAGGATCGCGTTGGCGATGCCGACGGGAAGAAGAACGATGAGGAGACCGCCCCAGCAGATGAGGTCGTAGAAGGTCTTGGCCTTCGAGATGTCCTTGTCGTTGACGGGAAGAGCATAGTTCGTCATGATCGGCTCTCCTTAGATGTTGAGGACGCCGAGGATGGCGTTGGAGACGTGACCGACGTACATGAGGACGACGACGGCCCAGGACACGATGAGGAGCCCCCACGCAAGCTTTTCCTTCTCAGGCTTGAAGATGAGAAGCAGCATGGCGGCGGTGAGCATAAGAAATTCCAGGAATTCCATGATCAGCCTATAAGGTTGAGTACTTCGAGCCCGCCGTATCAGGCGGGGAACCGAAATGCACCAAGAAAACATGTACTGCATCGTTGCATAACGCAAACCTCTGCAACACAGTGTTTCTTAAATACGCAGGCCGTGGATTATATACAATGGGCGGGGCTAGGGAGAATGCCGTAGCGTGTATGCGGTACGAACTTTGTATCTCACGCAAACGGCTCTTGCACAGCGTTTTCACCCGCAATGCGTCCGAACGTGAAGACGTCGGAGAGGGCGTTGCCGCCCATGTAGTTTGCGCCGTGGACGCCGCCCGTGACCTCGCCCGCGGCGTAGAGGCGGGGGATGACGCGGCCGTGTCGGTCGAGCACTTCGGCCCGCGGGGTGATGGCAATGCCGCCGAGCGTGCAGTTGACGCACATGGTGACCTTGGCGCCGTAGAAGGGGCGTCGGGCGATGCGGTGCATGAGGACGACGGCCCTGCGGCCGACGGGGTCGTGCCCCGTTTCGACGGCTTCGTTGTAGGCCTCGACGGTGGCGACGAGGGCTTCGGCGGGGATCTGAAGCAGGGAGGCGAGTTCGGGGATGGAGTTCGCCTCGAAGGCGTCGCCGCGCATGAGGGCGCGGTCGAACATGGCGCGCGAGAGCGTGCGCATGGCCGAGTAGCCGTTGGCGTCGAGAATGGGGAAGGCGATGCCGCCGGGCTGGGCGAGGACGGCGGCGGAAAGCTTCGAGCTCGGGCTGTCCTCAGCGATGAAGCGTTCGCCCGCGCGGTTGACGAAGATCATGCGCTCGACGGTGGAGGCGGCGCCGATGAAGCGGCCGTCCTCCGCGCTGCCGGGGAGAAGCTGGAAGAAGTCCATGCCGACGGCGGCCGCGCCGATGTCCTCGAGCGGCGCGATCAGGTCGCCCGTGGTGCCGGGCAGGTTCGTCGAGCGAAGGTGCCCGAGCCTCGGGGCGAAGCGCCCGACGAGTTCGGCGTTCGCGCCGAATCCGCCCGTGGCCACCACGACGCCGCTCCTGGCGCGGATGAAGAGGCGCCGTCCGTTCATGCGCTCGGCCTCGACGCCGAGGACGGGGCCCTCGAGCCCGTTGCGGATGACGCGCAGCACCTTCGTGCCCGTTCTGATCGAGACGCCAAGCTCGCGGCACTTGAAGAGGAGCGGACGGATGTAGCCCGAGCCCTCGGGTTCGGACGGACTGTGCGTGCGGGGCCAGAGGGAGCCGTAGACCTGATAGACGCCGGGCTCGAACCGCACGCCGAGCTCCTTGAGCCAGGCGAGCGCACGGGGCGCACCCGTGGCGACGGTCTCGACGAGCTTCGGATCCGCACACCAGCGGCCCGTCTCGAGCATCTGGCGGGCGTGCAGCTCGGGCGAGTCCTCGATGCCGAGCGGCTTCTGGACCGCGGGGTCGACCGCATTGAAGGCGTCGGCAAGACGCGTGTTGCCGCCCACGTCCTGGGTCTTCTCGAGGACGACGACGTCCTTTGAAATGCTGCCCGCCATGACGGCGGCGGCAAGACCTGCGCCGCCCGCGCCCGCAATCACCACGTCGTGAACCTCGCTCCAGCGGACGGCGTTCGCATCGGCCGCGAGCACGGCGGGTGCGGCAGCGGCTGCGCCCGCCGAGACGGCGGTCTTGAGCAGGGTTCGGCGGTCGATCTTGAGGTCTTCGGGCATGTGGCTCCTGTGCTGGGCAAGTGGAAGGGACAGAAAGTTTCGGCCGCATGGTCCCGACTCTCCGTACAATAGGAGTCCGGGCCACACCCGAAATGCGTTCCACAATGATAAGTCAATCCCGAACACCTGCAGGAATCCTCCGCACGCTCACCGCCATCCTCTGCCTGGCGGCCATTCTGATGTCCGTGACGGGCTCGTCGGCATGGGCGGCGCCCAGAGTCGTGCGCGTCGTCGGCATCCAGGACGGCATCTCCGATTCGCAGGCCGACTACTTCAGGCGCACGATTGCCGAACTCAACGACCTCACCGAGGACCGCATCTTCGTGACGAGACCCATTCCCGCCGCCTCGAGCCTTGACCTCAACGCCTATCAGGGACTCGACTTCGCGATCGTGAGCCCGCGCGTCTTTGCGCTCCTCGAGCGCTACAACGGCTTCATTCCGATGGCGTCGCTGAGCGTGGACATCCCCGACTGTGAGCCCGGCGCCGAGCTTCGCCCCGTCGTCTCCGCGCTCGTCTTCGCGACGCCCGACGCCGATGAGGACGGTCTGGCGAAGCCGCACCTGAGCGACATCGCGGGCGAGACCGTCACCGTGGTCAAGGGCGACGAGGTCGACACGACCTTCCTCCTTCAGAACGAGCTTTCGAGCCGTCGCCTAGCGCCCGTCAAGGTGCGTGTCGCCTCCGATGGCGGGACGCCCTCCGAGATCATCAGAAGGGCGGTCGAGCGCGGCGACAAGCTCTTCGCGGTCTCGACCGACCTGTTGCGCGAGACGAGTTCCGACCTCTTCAGCGGCTTCGTCAAGGTCGACATGCGCGTCGACGACGAGACGGGGCTCGTGAGTTCCGTGACCCCGATGCCGGGACGCGTGTTCGCGGCGGGTCTTTCGGTCGCGCGCATGGGGCTGCTCGAATTTGCCGCAACGCTCTTCGCGCTTGACATCGCTCCCGACATCCACTGGGTGCGTCCTGCGGACTATCGCTCCGTGCATCTGGCGGCCGAGCGCATGCGCGATCCCGTCTACATGAGCTATCAGAAGAAGACGCTTCTCGAGGAGATGCGCGAGCACGCCGCCTGGGTGATCCTCGCCGCGGCGATCCTCATCGGCATGATCTGGCATTCGGTCGCGGCCGAGCGGCTCGTGCGTCGCCGCAGCGCCGAACTCATGGAGACGGTCAAGCGCCAGCAGGCCTCCGAGCGCCAGTTCGAGGCCCTCGAGCGCATGACGGCCGTCTCCCAGATGTCGAACATCGTGGCCCATGAGCTCAGGCAGCCGCTCGCCGCCGTCACCAACTTCGCGATGGGCGTCAGGCGCCGCATCGCCAACGGCACGCTCACCGCCGACTCGCTCGAATTCGCGCTCGGCAGGATCCTCGCCGAGAACGAGCGCGCGAGCGACATCGTCGAGCACGTGCGCGACTACGCCCGAAAGCGCCGCCGCCAGATCACCCCCGTCGACCTCACGCAGATGAGCGCCAAGGTCGTTTCCTCGATGCGCGCCTCCAACGCCAGGGTCTCCTTCGAGTCCGAGGTGCCCGCAGGCCTCTTCGTCGAGGGCGATTCGCTCGAAATCGAACTCGTGCTCAGAAACCTCGTGAAGAATGCGGGCGAGAGCGCCGCACAGGCGGACGGGGTGCCCCGCGTCGTTTTGGCGGGCGAAAGGATAGGCGATGAAGTCGTCATCACCGTCACCGACAACGGTCCCGTGAGGACGAAGGCCGAGATCGACGCCTTCCTCGTTCCTCTCAGGAGCGAGAAGTCGGGCGGCCTCGGACTCGGCCTTGCGATCGTTCGCCGCATCATCGAGGCCTACGGCGGTACGATCGTCTTCGACGTCGTCGAGCCGCAGGGCGTCAGGGTGGAGGCGAGGCTTCCCGCCCGCCCCGATCTCTGAGCCTCAACACCAAGAAAATCGAATCATGGAAAAGATCAATCTTTCGGATCTCCTTGAACCGGAGCACATGGATCCCGTCAAGCGCATCGCGCTCATTCGCATCGTCGACGACGACGGCGGCGTGCGCGAGTCCTACAAGTTCCTGATTGAAAGCGAGGGCTGGCGCGTGAAGACCTACCCGAGCGCCGAGGCCTTCCTCGAGGAGGACGACCCGACGGTGCCGGGCTGCGGCGTCTTCGACGTCCGCATGACGGGCATCACGGGCATGGAGCTGCACCAGAAGCTCATCGAGCTCGCAAACCGCCTGCCCGTCATCTTCGTGAGCGCCCACGGCGACATCGAGATGGCCGTCAAGGCGATGAGGCGCGGCGCGGTGGACTTCCTCACGAAGCCCGTCGTCGACGAGAAGCTCCTCTCCTCGATCGACCGCGCCGTCGCAAGAAGCTGCGAGGAAGCGGCCGAGGCCGAAACGGTCCGCGAACTTGCGGGCCTCTGGCAGGCGCTCAGTCCCCGCGAGTGCCAGGTCGCGCAGCTCGCCGCCGAGGGCCTCACCACGAAGGCCGTCTCCGACGTACTCGGCATCGCCGAGCGCACCGCACAGGTCCACGTCGCCCACGTCTGCTCGAAGCTCGGCGTTGAGAACGCCGTGGGTGTCGCGCAGATCATCGCGCGCCTGCGCGCCCGCGGAGTCCTGCAGTGAAGCGGCTCCTCAGATCCGACGGCTTCGACGTCATCGTCGTGGGCTCGGGACTTGCGGGCCTCTCCGCCGCGCTCACCGTCGCCGAGTTCGGCTACAGTCCCGTCATCCTCGAGAAGGCCTGCGAGCCCGGCGGCCTCACCCGCCGCGCCTACGGCTTCTTCAACGCCGCGGACGCCCGCAGGCAGATTGCGCTCGGCATTGACGACAGTCCCGAGAAGCACCTGAGGCAGGCCCTCGAAGTCTCGAGGGGCAAGGCCCGCGAGCCGCTGATGCGCACGCTCTGCTATGAGGCGTACTCGACGCTCCAGTGGCTCGAGGCGCTCGGGCTTGAGTTCGAGCCCGGCATCCGCCGCGTACTGGGCGGCGTCTATCCGCGCACGCACATGCCCCTGAGGGGCGCGGGCGAGGCCTATCTGAGCGCGCTGCGCTCCGCCCTCAGGCCCTTCGGCGTTCCCATCGTCTGCAATGCTGAGGTGACGGCGCTCAGAAAGTCGGGCGACGCCGTGACGGGCGTCGAGGGGCTGCTTTCGGGCGAGCCTTTCAGGCTCACCTCGAGGCTCGGCGTCGTGCTCGCGGGCGGCGGCTTCTCTCGGAACATGGAGATGATGCGGCTTTATGCGCCGGGCCTCTCCGACGTTCTCCCCGCCCTTGACGAAGGTGCGGACGGGAGTCTCATTCAGGCCGCTGCCGACATCGGCGCGGCGCTCGTGGGCATGTCCTATTTCGAGGTCCGACTCTTTGCGTCCACGCTCGGTCTTCCGGGGGATCCGTCCGACTACATCCTCGTCAACGCGCGAGGCGAACGCTTCATGCGCGAGGACCGCCGCCGATCCACGCTCGCCGAGGCCGTCGTCAGACAGCCGGACGGCATGGCCTGGATGGTGATCAATGCACCGGGCGCCGACCCCCCTCAGGCCCACGACGGGCTTCAGGGAGACGGTCATCGCGACGATCTCGGGTTACAACGACTGCATTCGTACGAAGGAAAGGGATTCCCTCGGACGCGATCCCCTCACGATGAGGCCGATCGGTCCGGGCGTCGAGATCAGGCCCGTTCTGCCGAGAATCCTCTGGTCCTACGGCGGTCTCGAGATCAACGAGAAGGCCGAGGTGATCGACCGCAGGGGCAGACCCATGAAGGGACTTGCGGCCGCGGGCGACATTACGGGCGGCATTCACGGCGAACACGCCCTCATGGGCGACATGCTCGCGTCGGCTGCGGTCTTCGGACGAATCGCGGCGAGAACACTCGTGAAGAACGGCAGGGCCGTCAAGCGTAAGGACTGACGGGACCCGTTCAAGGATCTCAGGAGAAGACAGGAGAGGGCGCGGCTTCAAGAGAAACCTCGCCCTTCGTGCATTAGGGCTTCTCAGAGCCTGCGCTCGACGAGAAGGCCGGGGCGCCCGCATGGGGCTCGAGGTCCTCGCGGAACAAGAGCGGGGCGTGCTTTGCGGCCGTCTCTGCGTGAATGCGTCCGTCCGAGCCAGGCAGGATCGCCTTGAGTTGTGCGAGAGAGAAGCCCCATCGGAATGTGGGCGAGAAGAATCAGGACGCCCGCCTTGAAGGTAAAACTGTGGGCAGCGAGCGTGCCCTGATAGAACCGCGACTGCTCATGAGGCTGGTGCAGGATGAAGAGGAGCACGCCCGTGCCGATCAGCGTGAGGTTGAGGAGCACGAGGAGCGCGTAGGCGATGCGCTGGCCCGCGTTGTAGCGGCCTTGCGGCGCGGTCGAGGGTTCGGCCTTCGTGAGGCGCAGGAACCTGAGAAGCTTTGTGGGATAGCCGCCGAGATTGCGCAGCCAGGCGAGGAACGGGCGGTCGGTGCGTAGGATCTCATGCACGAAGCGCCTTGCCCTCGCGGGCGAGAAGACGAGCCATGCGGCGATGACGATGATGAGCGCGAAGCCCGCGATGAAGTGGACGGAGACGTCGAGGCGTTCCGGGCGGAGGCTCGCGCGAGCGGCGGATCCGAGCGCAATGCCTGAGACGGCGAGCGCGGCCCAGCAGATGAGGTTGAGGAAGTGGACGATCTGGTCGGAGTGACCGAGGGTGCCTGACGAGCGTTTGCATAAGCGGACTCCTGTACGGGTTGTGCCGCGGAGCGCCCTCAAGGCGGAATGACGGATCTGCGGCGTGTTGAACGAGCGGCGGGGAGCGAAAGGCCTCCCGAGCGTGTTTTCAATCGCGCCACGAGGTCTTGGGGCAATGTTGGTTCAGACCCGTGTAAAGAAGCGCAAGGACGTGTCGGCAAAGTGGGAGGAAATCCGGGAAGGACATGTTGAGGTCATGAAAAGGGCGCGGTCCCTGCGGGAGGCGCGCCCATGCGTGCATTTGCGAACGGTCTGATGAGTTTGCCGCGGTCAGGCCGACTTGGCGGGCAGGAAGGCCCTGACGGCGAGGATCAGGTCGCGCACGCCGTAGATCGTCATGAAGAAGGCCGAGACGGGGATGGCGGCGTAGGCCCAGCGGACCTGCAGCCAGGGGATCGACTGGAAGGTGGCCTGTGCGCGCAGGACCCAGACGATGCCGTACCAGCAGATGAGCGCGTAGGTGACGAGCTCGATCACGGTGACGGCGAGGCGGCAGCAGTGGCCGAAGTTCGTGCCCGCGACGCGGTCGGTGATGACGTCGACGACGAAGTGGCCGCGCGTGCGCACGAGTTCCATGGCGCCGGGGAAGATCATCCAGACGAGCAGGATCTGGATCCAGTCGTCGGTCTGGGTGAAGTTGTAGACGGGCACGAAGCGCACGAAGACGTTGGCGATGAACATCACGAAGATGCCTGCGAGCGCGAGCGTGCTCACGGTGCGCGCCGTGACGGAGACGCAGCGGTCGGCCGCCTTGAGAAGGTTCATGACGGCGGACATCAGGGCACCCATTTGGCGAAGCCGAGCGAGAGCTCGGGGATGAAGGCGACGAGGATCGCCACGATGATCATGATGAGGACGTAGCCCACGGCCTCCTTCGCGATGGCAAGGACGTGCTCGCCCGTGATCGAGCTCATCACGTAGAGGTTGAGGCCTACGGGCGGCGTGAGCACGCCGATGGCGAGCGAGATGCACATCACGATGCCGAGCTGAACGATGTCGTAGCCGAAGCTCTTGGCGAGCGGCACGAAGATCGGGACGGTGATGAGGAGGATGGCCGTGCCCTCCATGAAGCAGCCCATCAGCACGAGGAGCGCGATGATGAGAAGGAGCACGGGCGCCGCAGTCGCAAAGGAGGTCGACATGAAGGCGATCGCCTGCTGCGGAATGCGGGTGTAGAGGAGTACGTACTGGAAGAAGCCCGCGGTGGCAATGACGAACATCACCTTGGCGGTCTGCTCGACCGTGTTCCAGAAGATGGCGGGAAGGTCGCGCACCCTGAGCGTTCCGTAAACGAAGAAGCCGAGGAACATCACGTAGAGGGACGCGACGGCGGCCGCTTCGGTCGCCGTGAAGATGCCGCCGAACATGCCGCCCATCACGATGACGGGGGTCATGAGCGCGAAGAAGGCCTCCCTGAAGGCCTGAAGGCGCTCGCGCCATGGCGCGGGTTCGGTCTTGGCGTAGTTTCGGCGCGCGGAGACCCAGGAGGACCAGCCCATGAACATGATGCCGAGCAGGAGGCCCGGCACGGCGCCCGCCGCAAAGAGCGAGTTGACGCTCGTCTGCGTGAGGCCCGCGTAGAGGATGAGCGTGATCGAGGGCGGGATGATGGGGCCGAGGGCGCCGCCCGCCGCGATCGTCGCGCAGCTGAACGGGCGCCCGTAGCCCGACTTCGTCATTTCGTTGATGGCGATCATGCCGATGCCCGCCGCGCAGGCGGCCGCCGAGCCGCTCATGGCGGCCATGACGACGCAGGCGACGATGGCGGCGTTGGAGAGTCCGCCCCAGCGGTGGCCGAGGCAGACGCGTCCGAAGCCGAAGAGCGACTTGCTCACGCCGCCCACGGTCATCAGGTTCCCCATGAGAAGGAAGAACGGAATCGACATGAGCGTGATCCCCGAGACTTGCGCGAACATGCGCTGCGGCACGAGGAAGAGGCGCGCGGGGTCGCCGCCCGCGAAGAGGAAGGTCGCGATCGAGGCGAACCCCATGGTCACGGCCGTGCTGACGCCGAGAAGCATCAGCAGGAGCACCGCCCCGAAAATGACGAACATCAGCATGGATGAGCTTCCGTGCTTACTTGGCGCGGTTGGCCTCGACGGCGTCGAGGAGCTTCTTCATCTCGTCCTTGCCCGCGAGCTCGCCAATCTTGTCGTAGGCGGGCTTCATGAGCTTCACGAAGGAGTCGCGGTCGGGGTTCGTCACGTGCATGCCCTTCTTCTTGAGCTCCTCGATGACGGCGGCTTCACCGTGGCTGATGCGGTCGCGGGTGAGGTTCTGCGCCTTGACGGCCTCTTCCTTCAGGATGGCCTGCAGTTCGGGCTGGAGGCCCTCGAGGAACATCTTGTTGAAGAGAAGGACCTGGCA
>ENA-ORLM01002315-ORLM01002315.1-human-gut-metagenome-genome-assembly--contig:-NODE-2315-length-10086-cov-3.362274_pt1 | contig 10086 bp, 6 predicted proteins | sample MGYA00243063_ERZ508815 | MGnify/ENA primary metagenome ERZ508815 (study PRJEB26277, sample SAMN04329768) | human gut metagenome | biome: human-associated habitat | host: Homo sapiens | place: USA... | reverse complement strand
GAAGCCGATTGGTCGCTCATTGGCGAAGTGAAGCGCAATCCGCGCATGCGCATACCCATTATTGGTAACGGTGACATCACTTCGGGCGAAGGTGCCAAACGTGCTTTCGACGAATTTGGAGTAGATGCTGTGATGGTGGGACGTGCCACCTTTGGCCGACCTTGGATTTTCAAGGAAATTCACGATGCTCTGCACGCTGACGACCATCAGGTTGACCAGGTTGTTCCCTCTGAATTTGCCCCCATGAGTGCCGATTGGAAACTGGATGTGCTCAAGGAACAGGTGCGACAGAGCGTTGAACGCATTGATGAATATCGCGGTATTTTGCACATTCGCCGCCATTTGGCTGCTACCCCACTCTTCAAGGGGTTGCCCAACTTCCGCCAAACGCGCATCGCGATGTTGCGCGCTGAAACAGTAGACGAACTTTTCGAAATTATGGAAAGTACCCGACCGCTCATTCGCGAAGCTGAACATACTGAAAATACATTGGCTTGATGCAGCGCAATGCATTCCAGCTTATTGAAGTCGTCTAAACTTTTCTGACGAAGATTTGATTTGGAGATTTATCTCTTCTAAATTCAGACGACTTCATTGAAAAGTTCAGACGACTTCATTAAAAAGGACACTTTGTTCCGGCAAATCAAAAGCCCTCACTACAAACATTCATCGTGTTTGCAGTGAGGGCTTTTTGGGGCTCAGTAGCAAAAATGTGTGTGAGGGCAGTAACATTTTGGGGAGGTCAAACGTTGCTGCTTCGTACGTTTTGTGAATCGGCATGCGATAACATGTTATATCCCGATTTCATTTTTTTTCGCGTGTGGAAAATGCGCGAGAAAGCCCATATATAAGGGGCTGAATGCCGATTTTGGGGTGTGGAAAACTTTCGAAGTGCGATATTAGGAGGCCAAAAAATTTGGATTTCGGGGTGTTCGCGTTGTATCTTTGCATCAACCATATAAAGGCTGCACGACAGTATGGAGAAACTGTACGTCAGTCTAAACGGATGAAAAAACAGTATTCCATATTTATTCATTCAGCGTTCTTTGACATTTTGCTACAAAAGAAAGTAAGGCAGGTAGGCCTATCTGAAACCCAGAATGCGTCGTTGAGTTTTACCACACGCTTTTGCGACTGAACCCTTTTCTGTTTTCAAGATCTACTTACGAAACTATGCTGTAGTCAATCTGTCATGTAGCCCCTGCTTAGATTTCGGGCTGTTGGCGCAGATAGTTGATAAAGGCATCGGTGGTATAGGGCAAACCTTCAACCTTGATTTCCTGATTAGCAGGGAAAAGCGAGGGGTTGTAGCCATCACCGCCCGAGGTGATAAATTCGTCGGTTACAATGATGTATTTGCCTTTGGGCTGCAACACCTGACGTTTACCCTTTCCGTTGCAATAAATCACGGCTTCAAGATTGCCAGCCTTGTTGCAAGTGGCAATGGCATTGCCTAATTGCAACCAACCATACACCTTGTTGTGCAAACCAAAGTCTACGAGTTCGAACAGCTGTTTGCCCGTGAGTTCATATACTTTCATTCGGTTGGCAAAGGGCAGAGCCTCGCCCACTTCAAGCACACTGACCGGTCCTTTCGTCAGTCCGGCGCGGATACTTCCGATGTGGCTCATACCGATAATTACCGCATCGTCCGGCAGTTTGGCATGCTGACGGTAAGTTTCGGCAAATGCTTTACATACCAACGTTCCCATCTCAGTTTGACGCCACTTTTTGTTTCGGTTGTGCGGCAGGTCGTTTTTGGCCATAGTCAGCACTTCGCCCAACGGTGTACCTCCCTTGGTGCGCGTGTTTTGCAGCAAAGAATCAATTTGCGCTTGCATACGCGCAGCACGCGGTTCAAGCACCTTCTTGGGTGTAACACGTATAAGATTCGGTTCAACATCGGTTACCACCATACGCTTGGTATCGACGGTGCAAAGCAGCATACTGATATAGTTACCATGGCTCTGTGCCTGCACAATAGGATACTGTGCAGCATTGATACGTCCACACACGGGTTGGTGTGAGTGAGCCGAAATGAATCCGTCCCAAATCGTAGCGTTCAAGCGGCTCAGGTTTTCGCGGTCCTTGTCGTCCCATACGGGTTGTCCGTCCTCATTGGTGCGCGAACCGATGTGTGTGAGCAACAAGCGCAAGTGAGCATCGTCAATAAGCGTATGTTCGGGCAGTTTCATCACACTGTCTAACACTGCCGGATAATTGCCATCGAAGGTCAGTCCGTTTACATTGCGTTTGCTCGTTTGCTGCGGAGTTGATGAAGTAATCAGTCCGGCAAAAGCCACGCGGAAGGTTTTTCCTCCCGGAAGTTTCACAGGCACCGAAGCTACAGGCTGGGCAAAATCAGGAATTTGTCCCGACGAAGTGCTGCGCATATTGGCACAGACATAAGTAAGGTCCCAATCCTTCGGCTTTTGGGGTAAATTGCTCCATTTTTTGGTCAGCGAACGTACGCCATCGTCGAATTCATGATTGCCCAACGCCGAAATGCGAATGCCTGCTTCATTAAAGAACACGGGCATGAGCTGACCTTGGGTTGCTTTGTAGAAATAGCTTCCACCAAAGGCATCGCCTGCCGATACAGTTACGTTGTAGGGGTAAACCTGCTTCAGCGAATCGAGTGTCTGCAACACAGCCGGTGCACCCGGAATACCCTTGAAATCGTTGCGGACAAATGCTCCGTGAAAGTCGTTGATTGAAAACACAGCCACCTTTACCTCCTGGGCCACACAGGGTGCAGCCATCAAGGTGCTAGCTAATAATAAGGAAGGTATTTGAAGAAATTTCATATCAGAATTTGAGAGAAATTGTATGGTAGAGGAAATGAATACTGCCTTACGAGCGACTGATTTGCAAACCTTTGTCGGATATTTGCATATCGACAAAACGCGAATTGGCAGAAAGCGGATTTTCCGTGAGTTCCTGCTTGATGCGGCGTGCAGCTTCGGCATCCTTGGCTATCATGTACATGAACCCTCCACCTCCGGCACCGGGCAGTTTGTAACCATAGCACAAATCGTCGATACGCTGGCAGAGTTTGTCGATAATCGGCGGATTTGTGCCGGCATCGAGTGCTTTGTTTTGTTCCCAAGTGGTGCGAACCAAACGACCGTAATGTTCCAGATTATTGCGCTGCATGGCATCGAACATCGTCAATGCGTGTTCCTTCATGGAATGCAACAAATGCAGGTGACGTGTGTTGTTAAGGAACATTCCGCGCACAATTTCTGCCAATATATCTTTGGCCGTACGGGTAACACCGGTGTAGTAGAGCAAGTGGCAAGGACGCATGTCGGAGTCGGTAAAAATGTTGTTTGGCAACCAGCGCGCCATGGCATTCTGGTCGAACCCGGCCGAGGTCTGCAACAACTTTATGCCGGGCAACACACCCCCGTACTGATCCTGCCAGCCACCACCCGTGGTGAGCAACTGTTCAAGCACAAGGGTACGCGAACAAATTTCGTTCTTGTCCCATCCCAATCCGCAGAAATCGCTGAGTGCTCCCAACACGGTAGCTGCCAGAATGCTGCTCGTACCTAATCCCGAACCGGCAGGAATAGCTGCCAGCAAAGTGATTTCGATACCGCAGCCAAAAGCCTCAAGCTGGCGGCGCAGCGACGTGTACGATTCAACGCCAAAACCGGGCAAAAAGCCGGCCAGGGTGAGTGCCGCCTTGGGTATGGAAAACGGCGAACCTACTTTGTTATATTGTTTCAGTTCGTCGTAGGTTTCGATGCGCTCCATGGCACCGAGGTCGATAGAACGGCAAATAATTACGGGTTCCTTGCAAGGTTTGATATACACCTGCAACGGAGGCTGTCCGTTCAGTTCAATGGCCATGTTGACCACATTACCCCCGGTCGTAAGGCTGTAAGGCGGCGTGTCGGTCCATCCCCCTGCCACATCAATACGCACACTGCTTCGTCCCCACACAATTTGGTCAGAGTAAGTGGTGCAATGCGGCTGACAGCGTTGGCGCAATGCATTCTGCATCAATCCCTCGCGCAGCAGGGCAAAAGCCTGTTGGTCGTGTCGGCGTGCTTCGTCGGAATCTGTTTTTTTGAAAATTTCCGAGCGGAACATGGCATCGTGAATGCGCGTCATGAGTGCGCTGTCTGTCGGCAACGAATCTGGAACGGGTAAATGGTTTTCGGCAAATTTTTCGGCCATGTCCTTCAGGTTCGTCTGATAGAACACACTGCGCTGCCAGTTTTTGGCAATGAGCGGCAGCGTCTCGGTTTGAAGCGCATGACGTTGGGCAAAGAGGCGGCGTAAATTGGCATGCACCGAAAGTTCATCGGCCGAAAAACGCGGCAACGAACGCCAGCATTCAGTCAATGCCGAATCGGGGTTGTCCGAAAGGAACCAATGGAGCAAATGCTCAAGCGTGTCGAGGTCGTGGCAAACGGGGAAAAGCGAGGCTGCCTGTAAATCGTCGGTCCGTCCTAAATCATCGAGGCTAATGCCGCGCTGCGACATCCACTGGCTGAAAGGTTTACCCAAATACAATGTATGTTCATCGGTCAAACTACCTCTGAAAGCATCCTCATAACCGTAGGGGCGGAGCGCAAAATCGCGTTCGTCGACGGGCACCATGTCGATGCAAACGTAGGGTGCAAGCGACACTTGCCAGTTATTCTGCGGAATGCCCGTCACAATGTTGTGATGCGAAGTTTTCCAACCCTTAGGGAGATAAGCATTTTCAATCCACACACACGACGTTTCGAGCGTAGGCCGATTAGCAATGCGTGCATTCTGCGTAAACACCGAACTCTGGGGTTTGATGCCTTTTTGCAAAATGTAGCGTTGGTCTTTCACCAGGTTCTGAATGGCTACGCTCGAGGTTATCATGTCCGTACCCGTGCCGTAATGGTAGAACTCGCCTCCCGGCAACGGCAGGATAACCACTTTCAGGTCAGCCAGTTCGTCATCGGGTTTCGAAGGGTTATTACCCAACGCACAGCCAAATTCGCTATAGAGGTCGTAAGTTCCGGGCACCTGCAGTGCGTGTCCGCCCGGTGTTTCGGCCTGCTGCGTGCCATTAGCCGCTTTGCGGATAAGTTTCATCACCGCTTTGTCCGACAGCAGCCACACCCCGATGTCCATGAGCAGCAAATGCGAAGGCATGAGTTTGGCTTGCATCTCGGTCGAAGGCTTCTGCAGCATAAAATCAAGTTCCGTAGGGCGTTCACGGTTCATAAGGAACACCCCGTGATGCGAAGCTTGTTGCGGGTCGGCCCACAATCCGTAGCACACCACATCGGCCTCGGGGATGTCCTGCAAAGGAGCAGTAGCTCTGAGCAGCACATCGCCGCTGGCAATGAGCGTACGCAGTGTTTCGGGAGCTTTATGCATGATGCTCGTGTAAAGCGGCAGTTGCAGTTCGAGCAGCGATTGATTGATGCGTTGTCCGCGCGCCCATCTGAACACGGGAATGGGCGTCAATATTTTTCCACTCGGAGCGTATGCCGGTAAGCGTCGGCTTTGTCCGCCGGCATGCAGCAGAATGCGCTTTTCCTTTTTGAGCCATTCGCCAAATTCCTCCTGCGGTTGGGCTTCATCGGCAAAGGCTGATTGCAGCAGCCATGCCGTGCCACCCCCCGACCCAAGTTTGCAGTGAGCGGGGTCGGCGGTGCAATAATACGATTGGTGGTCTAATCCGGTTATATCGTGAAAGCTGTCAACCACATTGGGTGGCAGCGAAAGCAATTTCTTCATATTTAGCTTAGGGCATTTTAAATTTCTGAAAGTCGGTTGGCACGACCACTTGACTTACACAAGCAAAGTTACAGCAAACTGATAGGTGGAGCAAACGATTTTCTGCATTTTTCTTTTGCTTAGCACTCTCTTTACAGTAACTTTGCATCCATGGAAATAAATTTAGAGAAATACAAAGAAGAATTTATCGCGCTGCTCAAAGAGTGTAACCGCGATGGTATGGACGACGTTATTGCCGACCTCGAAGAAAACGGATTTTTCGAAGCTCCTGCTTCGGCCGGACATCATCTGAATGTGAAAGGTGGTTTGGTGCTGCATTCGCTGAACACCTGCAAGGCTGCGCTTGCTGTGTGGGAAGGTATGCAGAAGGTAGAACCAACCCTGCACAATCAGGTACCGCGCGAAAGTGTTATCATTGCCAGCCTGCTTCACGATGTGTGCAAGCAAGATATGTATGTGCCGACGATGAAACGTCGCAAAACGAATTTAGGTACGTTCGAGGATGTGCCGGGCTACAACGTGACGATGAAAAACTTTCCGATGGGCCACGGCGAAAAATCGCTTGTTCTGCTGTTGTGCAGCGGTTTGGAACTGACCGATGCCGAAATGCTGGCCATTCGCTGGCACATGGGTCCCTGGGGAGTAAACATGAACTCTTTCGAGGAACAGCGAAACTACGATGCTGCCCACACGCTTTATCCGCTGGTAATGATTGTACACACGGCCGACTGTCTCGCCGCCAGCATCATGGAAACCACGCCCGAGGATTTGGAAAAGCTGTAATCAGTAACGCTTCAAAAGCAAAGTGAAGATTATTCTTTTGCTCTCCAGTTTCATCTATATCACTTTATACAAACACCCTTCAACGCCAGCTTGTTACAGCAGACTTTGAAGGGTGTTTGCGTTTATTGGGTTCTTAGACTAAGAGAGGGGAAGTTAATACATTTTCTTCAAAAAAAAATCCGAAACAGCGAAAAAACTGTTTCGGAAAATCAGTGCTCGAAGCGAGACTCGAACTCGCACGGACATTTCTGCCCAAAGGATTTTAAGTCCTTCGTGTCTACCATTCCACCATTCGAGCGACCTTGGAGCGGAAAACGAGACTCGAACTCGCGACCCCAACCTTGGCAAGGTTGTGCTCTACCAACTGAGCTATTTCCGCATGCTTTTGATACGAAGTACTTTGTATTTCCTTCATTTCGTTTTAGCGAGTGCAAAGATAAGCATTATATTTTACACTGCAAGTATTTTCGTGATTTTTTTATTCAAAAATTGGTTTTTTTGCCTATTTTCCTCGTTTTTGCCTGTTTTACGAGGGGATTTGGCACACTTTTTCGCTCTTTTTGCCCCACACTGCTCGTCGTTTGCCGTAAATGCCGTATCTTTGCTCTGTCAATGCAAGAATGGGTAATTTGGCGGCCAAACATGCTGATGCTGCAACCAATGCCTTGCACGCCTAAGCCTACAACGGAACGCACAAGGGGTATTCCCAAGGTGCCCGTTTCGGCTTACTGACGTTTTTTACTAATCTATACTTATTATATATTATATGTCTGTATCAAAATTCGAAAGTGAAGTAAAATATCTTTCTTTGCCTCAGGCCGAAGCGTACAACCGTTTTTCTGACCTCAGCAGTCTGAACGTGATTAAAGACCGCCTGAACGACCCTGCCGTACTCGAAAAAGTCGGCGAGCAGGTGCCGGCCGACAAATTGGCCATGCTGCAACAGTATGCACAAGGCGTGGAGTGCGAAGCAGATGCACTGCACATCAATTCGCCTATGGGCAAAATTTCGCTGCGCATCGTTGAACGCGATGAGCCGAAGTGCTTGAAGTTGGCTTCAGAAAATTCGCCCGTGCCCATTTACGTATGGATTCAGCTGCTTCCGAGTGGCGAAACCGGATGCAAAATGCGTGTCACCGTGGGAGCCGAAGTTAACTTTTTCATGAAGGGTATGGTGGCCAAACCCTTACAACAGGCTGCCGACGGATTGGCTAACATTCTTTCAGCCATTCACTAAACCTCTTTCAGTTTTTACGTTTTTACAACGTGAACTGCAAATCAACACCGCCCAATCGTTCGTCATTTCGAACGGTTGGGCGGTGTTTTTTCTCAACTTTATCTATGTCTCACTCCCCAATAGAAATTGCATGGTTTCGCATTTGAATGTTGAGCAATCCGCTACACTTAAAATGCGTTCAGCGTTTGTTACGCTCATTGTGGTTTTAACAAAAATACTAATAAAGATAAAAACTAAAAGTTCGTTTTTGCCTTCATTCTAAAGCAATATCCGTAGGCCAGAAACCGATTTCGAGTATTTTGTAAAATGCTGATTATCAGCAGTTCCGAGATTCTACGAACTTACTCGGAACTAATTTAAACAAGCTCGGAACTAATTTGAACAAGCTCGGAACTAATTTCAAGAATCGCGGAGTAATTTTCAAGTACAGGGAGGCTCATTGCTCAAACAGCTGCATGCATACGCAGTGAATGGGATTGTTTTTTAAATTCATTTCACACATACAGAAATTATCCGTTTAACATTTACAGCAAAGAAGTCTGTGCAATCACTTCACTTGGGCATTCTATGAGCATGAAACGGCTGATTTAGCCTACACGTGATTTTCAGGCCAATAAAAATAATGCAGACAAAAAAACCGCTCAGGCGTTCGTCATTTCAAACGCTTGGGCGGTTTTAAATATGTAAACAAACAAGTAGAGGCGCTTCTACATCAGCATTATCGCTTAATTCTCGGGTGCTATGCTGAAATTCATTTGGGCTTCGGTAATGATGCGGCGCACGAGGTCGGGGTCGGAATTGGGGCAAATCATCAGTACACCTTCGTTTTCGGTCACCAAGTAATTGTCGAGCCCCACAATCACGGCTTTCAGTTTTTCGGGCAAACGCACAATGGTGCGCTGCGTGCCCGAAAACATCACCTTGGCATCGCCGCTCACGGCATTGCCGTCGGCATCCTTGTGGCTGGCTTCGCGCAGTTCGGGCCAGCAGCCTATGTCGGCCCAGCCAAAGTCGCACTCACGCACCACCACGTTTTCGCACTGTTCAAGCACAAAAAGGTCGACTTGGCGGGGCATCCGCTCTGTAAAGCATGAACGCACATACTCCACTTCTTCGGCTATCGTAACCATTTGACGCGCCAGAATTTCGACACTTTGCGAGGGGCGACCCGAACGTTTGGTCAGGCAGTCGCCCATGGTTTGGGCATTCCACATGAATATGCCTGTGTTCCACAAAAATTCGCCGCTGTCCATAAACATTTTGGCATATTCGTATTCCGGTTTTTCGGTAAACGACTGCACGCGGTGTAAATGTTCACCTTCGACGGGTTCGCCCATCTGAATGTAGCCATAAGCCGGATTGGGTCGCGTGGGGCGCACACCCATGGCCAAAAGCTCGGGGTGCGTCGCTACGTAATCAAGGCCTTGCAGCACTTGATGTTCGAAGCGGTCGGTATGCAGAATCAGTTGGTCGGCAGGGGTCACCACCACATTGGCATCGGCATTGGCCAGCACGGCGTGCCAGGTGCCCCAAATGGCTGCCGGAGCCGTGTTGAGCTGTACGGGTTCGGGCAATATGTTTTCAACCGGCAACGTGGGCAACTGCTGTTTTACCAAATCCACGTAGCCCTCATAGGTCGACACAAAGATATGGTCGAGCGATATGAAACGGGCAAAGCGCTCAAAGGTTTGTTGCAGCAGGGTGCTGCCGGTACCAAAAAAGTCGATGAATTGTTTGGGCATGTTTTTGCTGCTGGCGGGCCAGAGCCGACGTCCCACGCCACCGGCAAGTATGATGCAATAATTGTTATTAGGCTGTGTTTCCATTTTCAATAGCAATTTTATGGAAGGGCGTAAAGGTTCAATAAAGAAGAAGAAAGGAGGAAAGTTGCTTTACGAAATGCAGCAGGATTTCCTTCGCCAACTGCTTCTATGGCGAAGATAGTGAATTTTTCATTGGACTGCTACCCGACGTGCCCTAAAAATTTGAAAATAAGAAAAGCATTCCATAATATCAGACATTTTTACCCTATTAAGGTGATTCGGCCAACGAACGCTGTGGCAACAGAACTGCATGCCGGAAGCGGAGGTAACGGATGGTGGCTGCGGGCGGTAGGCGACACAAACAACAAAAGAGTGCTTTATCTGCGTATGAACAGACAAAGCACTCTTTCATTCAGGACCGTTATGGCACGTATATGAAGTCATCTAAACTTTTCTGACGAATATTTGATTTGGAGATTTATCTCTTCTAAATTCAATCTTCACCTTTCTTTTGGGCCGTTTTTTGACCTTTCATCTGTCGTGTAGCTCGCTACACTCCTTCTTCAA
>ENA-ORLM01002313-ORLM01002313.1-human-gut-metagenome-genome-assembly--contig:-NODE-2313-length-10094-cov-4.010482_pt1 | contig 10094 bp, 7 predicted proteins | sample MGYA00243063_ERZ508815 | MGnify/ENA primary metagenome ERZ508815 (study PRJEB26277, sample SAMN04329768) | human gut metagenome | biome: human-associated habitat | host: Homo sapiens | place: USA... | reverse complement strand
AGCATTGGTTGGGGTTAAAGATGTTTCTTATAATAATGAATTAATTAATATAAAAGAGAAAACAAAAAAAATGCTGGAAATGATTCCAGAAGGTGGAAATTTTAGGGATATACCAGAAGACAGTCCTTATCATGTAAAGGGAATGATTAGTCATGTTTATAGAAGACTTAAGTTAGATGAACCGGCAAAAACAATTATTGCTGCTGGCGGTGGTGGAACTTGGGGATATCATTATCCAGAACCGAGACCATTGACCAACAGAGAGAGGGCTCGGCTACAATCATTTCCAGATGATTTTTTATTTGAGGGAAGTGTTACAGAAGTTAGACGACAAATTGGAAATGCTGTTCCACCAGAAGGAGTAAGACTGGTTGCAAAGAGATTACTTCCGTTATTTACAGGGGAATATGAGCCAGTTGATTTAATTCCTGAGTATGAAAAAATGAAAAAAATGACGGTTAAAGAAAGATTAGAGTATGTAACTTCTCAGATGAATTAGGGAGGAAATAACTATGGAATTATTATTGTCTAATTACCCACCTATGAAAACAAAATGTCGTACATTTTCAGATATGTTTTATAGCATGGTTCCGAAATCAACGGAATTGGATATTGCGGTCGGATATATAACATCAGATTCATTGATGGAACTACAAAGAATAGTTGAGCTAAACACATTAAAAGCGTTGAATTTAACTATTGGAATGCATTATTTAGAACGTTTTACAAAAGTTGAATATAATGCTGCATTAAAGTTAAATGATTTTTTGACAGAAAATAAATGTGGTGAGGTGAGATTGGTAACACCATTTAGATATCATGGAAAATTATATTCATACAGCGATGAGCAAGGTGCTTTTGCAGGAATTATAGGTTCAAACAATTTGAGCAGTATAGTTGAAGGTGGAACGAGGGTATATGAAAGTGCTGTTTTTTTAGACGATAAAAATATGGCATGTCAAATTAATAATTTCATTAGGGAACTTGTACAAACGTCTACAGGAAATATCCGAGATTTACATATAGATAATTTTCGTGAGGTAAATCCGCTATTAGAAGGACATGAATTTGTAAAAAGAGTAGATCCACATGAAGTTGCTGAGGTAATGTTACAGCGAACGAATATTTCATTTGATATCCCCATAAAGCCTTATGAGGTATCCCCACAAAGTAATCTTAATGCTTTTTTCGGAAAAGGCAGAGAAGCAAAAAATGGATTGGTAAAACCACGTCATTGGTATGAGGTTGAACTTATTGTTCCAAAAAATATTACGGAACAAAATGGATATCCAAAGGCAAAAACGGATGATGCTATTTTCGATGTGATTACAGATGATGGATGGTCATTTAAATGTAAAGTAAGTGGCGATTATAGTAAAAATTTCAGATCAGAAGGCGATTTGAAGATTTTAGGAAAATGGTTAAAAGGACGATTAGAGAATGCGGGTGTTTTGAAAGTTGGAGATCCTGTTACTAAAGAAACTTTAGAACTATATGGCAGAGATACGTTTACTTTAACAAAAACAATTAGACCGGGTATTTGGTATCTTGATTTTGGGGTAGTAAGATGAGATATTTAGAAAATTATCTAGAACGAATAAAAAGAAAAGGAAATTTAACGTTAGCAGATGCGATATCTAAGACAGTATCAGATGTTGTACCGCAGTACATTTCTAACTTTTCGTTTCGAGAGCATGTTGTAAGTTTATTGGTAGGAGATGTGCAGAGCGGAAAAACAAGTCATATGTTTGGACTTATGTGCGCAGCGGCTGATGAGGGATTTGTGAATTTTATTTTGCTTACAACAGATAATATATTATTGCAACAACAGACGTTCAAGAGAGCAGAAGCTGATTTATGTGATTTCTGTATATGTGATGAAAATGATTATTTAAAATTTGTTCAAAACAATATGAGAAAACCAGCAGTAATTGTTTTGAAAAAGAACGGACGAATTTTAAAACAATGGAAAAATAATCTTTCTTCTACAAATTTTGTTGCAGGAAATCCTTTATTTATTATTGATGATGAGGCAGATGCAGCAAGTTTAAATACGAAAGTGAATAAAAATGCTCAAAGTACGATTAACAAGAATCTTGAGGAAATTAAAAAAACAACAACCAGTAGTATCTATATGGAAGTAACTGGAACACCTCAATCAATTCTATTACAGACTATAAGAAGTGGTTGGAAACCATATTTTATTTATTACTTTAGACCGGGTAAAGGATATTTAGGAGGAAACTTTTTTTTCCCTCCAGAGGTTCCACCATATATAGTGCTAACTGATAATGATGAGGCAACTGATATATTAAATGACGAAGAATTTCCAGAAAATGGATTAAAAACAGCATTAGTGACACATTTATTAACATCTGCGCACATTATGCTAAGTGGGGGAAGTGTATGCAATTTTCTAATTCATCCAAGTATGAAGACGGATCAACATACAGGGTTTGCTGAAAAAATAGGAGAATATTTGAATGAAATTATATATTCATATGATGAAGAAGTAACGCGAGGCTATTTTAAATCAATATATGACGGATTAAAATTAACAAAACATGATATGATTGATTTTAGTAAAGCATATAAGTATATAATTGATCAAATGAAAAACGATAAAATTAGTATACTAGTGTTAAATTCGTTTTCTTCATATGAAGAAAATGCGCAGTATGAAAGTGGCATTAATATTCTAGTGGGAGGAAATAGCCTTGGACGAGGAGTGACCTTTCCTCAGCTACAGACTATTTATTATTGCAGAGTTGCCAAAAGTCCACAAGCAGATACTATGTGGCAGCATGCGAGAATGTTTGGATATGATAGAGATTCGGAACTTATGCGAGTATTTATGCCACCTAAATTATTCAAGTTGTTTTCAGATATAAATAGGACTAATAATATTATAATAAGCCAAATAGAAAAATCGAATAATGGAAACGATATAAAGATATTTTATTCAACAGGGTTAAATCCAACAAGAAAAAATGTGATTGATAAAAAGGCGGTTGGTATATATTCGGGAGGAGTAAATTATTTTCCATTTTATCCAGTTAATAAAGATATTGTTGCAATAGATGAAATATTAGCAGCATTTGCTGATGAGGTATATACCGTAAGCCTAAAGTTGATTTCGAAAGTACTAGATTTAGTAGACTCAGAAACAACAGATTGGAATGCAAAAGTGTTTAAGGGTTTTATAAACTCCATGTTGGCAGAGAATTCTTCGGAACAAGGTAAAATAATTGTTAGAAGAGATCGAGATATTTCAAAAGGAACAGGAACATTGTTATCACCGAATGACAGAAAATTGGGGGATCAATATGATGATGAGGTTGTACTAACTCTCTATAAAGTTACGGGAAATAAAGGGTGGGATGGTCAAAAAATTTGGATTCCTAATATTAAACTACCAGGAAATAGAGTTTATTATAGTGGTAACGATATTCCAGAGCAAGATAATAAATTGTGCTACGATATACTGGTAAATACCGCAAAGGTTGCAGAATCCACTATTCCGTATGACCACAATAACAAGTAAGCTATTTATAGGTTTTAACTCAAACTTCGCACTTGAATAAGTGCCTATGCACCTTGAAAATTCAATAATAACTGATCAAAGATAAGACACCGGAAGAACGGTATCAGGAACGCCAGAAGCAGTCGCGTCCAGTAGTGGAAGCCCTGTTTGAATGGCTGCATTCGATGGAAGATTCTGTAGACAGATCTTCCCTTATTGGTGATGCCATTTTATATACGCTGGATCAGGAAAACTATCTTCGCAGGTACTTGGATGATGGGCATCTGAGCATTGATAATAATAGTGCGGAGCGTGCAATCAAAAATTTTGCAGTAGGCCGCCGGAATTGGCTGTTTGCCAAGAGTATCCGTGGTGCAGATGCCAGTGCTGTTGTTTATAGTATCGCAGAAACAGCCCTGCTGAATGGTCTGAAGCCGTATGTATATCTTTCCTATGTATTAGACGAGCTTCGTAAAATGGGACCTTTTCCAAAGCCGGATGATCTAAATCGGCTTTTGCCATGGTCAAATGAATTACCGGAAGGATTTCGAACCAAAAAGAAGAAATAAAATGTGCCGCCCTGATGGGCGGCATGTTTAAAAAGGCAAGGTACAGATGATTACGTACTTACGTTGAATCGGGAGAGAGTCTTTTAATAGCATCACAATTCGATATTACACAGAGGGAAGATCTGTTTGCACATTTTTATCTTTATAATGTATCACAGTCTTTTTTGATGAGAGGGAACAGAGAGATATATGCAATTTACACAAGATTTTTTCAAACCGGAAATAAGAGAAGAATTTGAAATCCCAGCTATGATGAAACGCGCCTGGGCGGCGCAAATGGAAGTATTGCAGGTGGTTGCAGATATCTGTGAAGAAAATGGTCTGCAGTATTTTGCAGATGGAGGAACCTTATTGGGAGCTGTGAGACATCAGGGGTTTATTCCGTGGGATGATGATATTGATATATGCTTAAAGAGAGAAGATTATAACCGCTTGATCAGTATTTTACAACGACAGCTGCCGTATGGTTTTGTGGTGTCAGGAATGTACGCTAGGACAGTGCGTCTTAGAATGGCAGCAAATGTGTCACATCTGCGTGTCATAGCGGATGAAACATTGTGGAATTTTAATGATTATATGAAGTATTTTCACGGATTCCCTTATCAGCGCGCAGGAATCGATATTTTTCCATTGGATTATATTCCGGTGGAAGCCAAACTGGCAGATATACAAAAGATTATGATGATACAGGGAATGAATCTTTTAGAAAATTGGACAACACTGGAAAAAGCAGGAAAACTGGAAGAAAGTCTGCAGGAATATGAAAAATTATGTAATGTTAGGATAGACAGACAGAACACGAAAAATGGGCTATGGAAGCTGACAGATGCGATTGCTTCGTGTTGTCATAAAGAAGAGGCAGAATATATAACCAATTATATTTATTGGATAGAGAAAGAAAGCTATAAGATGAAAAAAGAATGCTATGATGAGGCAGTTATGCTACAATTTGAGAATATACAGATTCCGGTCCCGGCAATGTATGATGAGGTTTTAAGGGCAGAGTATGGTGGGGACTACATGACACCGGTGCAGGGAGCAGCGGATCATGATTACCCATTTTATGGGCATATGGAGGGGGAACTGAAAAAACAGATAAAAGCGGTTGGCTTTGATGGAAGCGTGGAAGAATTCTGTCAGGAAGTTTCAAGCGGCAGACTGCGGGATTGAGATGAGAAGGAAGAGCATATGGCTTACAGAAAATGGTGTGTGGAAAAGTGTGATCAAAATGAACAGAACCCACAGTGTGGGCAACTGTATTGTCAGCATTGCCCAACCGTGAATAGTATTTAATCATAAATAATATGCATAGCAATTCTTGATATAAAGATATGCTCATATTTTTTTAAAAGTTCTGAATCGGTAATTGGCTCACCACTGTTAAAAAATCCGTATACTGAGTAATTGCCTAATGTAAAACGTCCTTCATCGTCGGCTGGTATAGGGTTGTCAAAAAATATTTCAAAATTCCTTGTGTGTGCAACGGCACAATAAGGATCACCGGGATGAAGTGATTCGGTAATAGCATATTCTCGTTCAGTTTGTCCACCAAATATTTTAGGTAATTGCCCATTTATAGGAGCATCACTTTGAGAAATACCTGCCAGTTTACACATGACAGGGAGATAATCTGTAGACGAGATAATCTCGTCAGTGCAACCCGGATTTAAGTCGCTGCTACGAAACATGAAAGCTACATGAGAACGTTCTTTTGATAAGAAAGGCTTATCAGATGGAACTAAATATCCCTGTCCATGATCAGCAAAAAGACTGATTAGAATTTCTGTGTTTTTATAATTGTTTTCAATATAAGAATATAATAATCCTAATAACATGTCTATATAAGTTACCATTTTTTTGTAAGTTTCTGATTTGTTTTCACTATAAATTTGTTTGACAGAGGTTTTACTTTGTTCCTCGTAAGTACGATATTTAAGTGCAAGATTATTTTGCATGGCAGGAGACAGATCAAGCTCATCTGCTACATCATGCAAATCGCCAATACACATCCATAAATAGTGATCGGTATCTTTAAATGCCTCCAAATGTTCAATTATATTTATTATTTCCTGTTCGGCACGCGCACCTAATAATTGATGTTGATAAATGTATTGATCAATACCTCTTGTATATCCACATGAATAAGTAGAGCGCCAGTCTCCATCTAGTTTACTGGTAAAATATCCCTGCTCCTTAAAATATTCAGACAGAGTTGGGAAATCGTAAGGAAGCTCATTGTTTAAGTTATTGTGAAATAACATATGATTTAATGTGTCCAAACCAGTTTCATATGAGGCTAAACTTGGGAAAGTCCACTCAGCAGTGCTGTACGCTTGAGAGCATATTATACCCTTGGAAAAGAAACGGTAAGTATTTGGCATGCGTTCTTTTAAATGTGAGCCTTGAATAATTTCTTGAGTGAGTCCGTCGACAAAGAGACTTAAAACTAATTTTTTACGTTTGGGACTGTGTCCAAGTGCAATTGGTTCTCCATAATAAGATTTATTAGAAGAATTAATGTGAACACGATTAGGTATTCGATAATAATTAAAATGCTGTGGTATCCTTTGCAGTATCGTATATGTAATATCACCATTTTGAATTTTATGAATGGTGTTTGGATTCTCGACAGCTATTGGAAGCAGGTATTCTTTGGCATTACCATTGATATATGAGGACACCCCATATTCATGAAATTTTAAAAATTCCCCCTGGTTATATACGAGACTCATGTTGTGGATGTGATTGGTAATATAATGGACTGGATTACGATAGATGCCAATATACCTTGCTTCAGTATCGGATACGTAATACTTGTTACCGATTACATAGTTATTTGAATCACAGGGAGCAGAGTCATTTTTTCCCCAAATTGTTTCCCGGCGTTCAAAAAATGCTGCTATATCAAGCAAACCCTTTAAATCCTTTTTTTCAGTATATTCATCAATAAGTATTTTAAGTTGAGAACTCAAAATGCTTATTTGAGTATATGCATCAGTTCGGATATCATTCCAGTCTGAGTTAAAATAATCAAATAAAAAAGCACAGATCTCATAATTTTTTAATGCAGGTAAAGTCATATTCTGAGCCTGATAAATACTTGCTTGGTAATAATAGCATTCATAACTGGTTGGAAATTTACGGAGACAGTCGGTTATAATATTTTGAGCCTGTTCATATTGCTTAATTGTAAGAAAATAAATACATTGATAAAAATAAAAATCTCGGTCATGTGGATAAATGAGACGTAAATCCTGTAAGAGTGTTTCTGCTAAGTTCATATTAGAGTGCTGCAAAGCGGATTCAATGTGGTCTTTATCTGGTTGCTTCATTGTACAATAGCCTCCTATCTGTTATAATTGTATCATAAAATAAAATTACAGAAAAGGCTTATTTGCATATAGGAGACGATATGTTAAAGTTAAAACAGGATAAATTATTGGATGAAGAAGCACTTACAGTAATTTGTGAAGCACTTCATGTTAACAACCAAGATATTACGGATATAGATATTATGAAAAAGGGAATGACGAATCGGTCATTTACATTTCGATGTAAAGGCAAACGTTATATGATACGAATTTCAGGAGTTGGTACAGAAAAACTGATTGATCGGTGTCAGGAGAAAGAGGTATATGAAGCAATCCGTGATATGGATATTTGTGATCCGGTCATTTATATAGATTCTGAAAAAGGATATAAAATATCGGAGTTTTTGGAAAATTCGCGGGTATGTGATCCGATGAATGGTTTGGATGTAAAAAGAAGCATGGAATGCCTGAAAAGATTTCATGACAAAAAGTTAGCTGTCGGCCATACGTTTGATCTTTTTGACCAGATTGAAAAGTATGAGTTGCTTCGGGGAAATTCAAAATCTGTCTATGCAGACTATGAAAAAACAAAGAGGGATGTTTACTGGTTAAAATCATTTATTGATCGCAATATAGAAGAAAAGGTACTGACACGGGAGTTTGACACATTGAAATCCAAAAAAGTACCACAAAGCCTTGAAATAGGCTTATTTTTTTGTCAAATTTTTATTTTTATTATATAGTAATATTTGGTGATATGTGGTATAATAGTGACAGAGGTGATTATTGTGCGTATAACAACATCAAAATCAAAAAATTCTGAGTCCTTTTACATCACTCAGTCCTATACAAATGCCAATGGGAAAAGTACTTCCAAAACCATCCGAAAATTAGGTACGTTAGCTGAATTATCGGCGCAGCTCCACACGGATCGTGACGGAGTTGTTGAATGGGCAAATGAACAGGCTCGTCTTGAAACACTGAAATATAAAAGTGAAAAAGAGGATGCTACTGTCATGATTCCATTTCATTCCAACAGACTCATGGACTATAATAAGCAGAAACTTTTTTCTGGCGGATATCTTTTTCTTCAGTCTATTTACTATGGACTTAAGCTCGATTCTGTCTGCCGAAAAATCAAAAGCCGACATAAATTCGAGTATGATCTTAATGCTATTTTATCTGATTTAATTTATACAAGGGTTCTGGAACCTTCCAGCAAAAGTTCTTCCTTTCGAGCAGCAAAACAGTTCCTTGAGCCTCCAACTTATGAACTTCATGATGTTTACCGAGCTCTTTCTGTTCTTGCTTCTGAAATGGATTTTATTCAATCAGAAGTTTATAAAAACAGCTTTTTTCTTGGTGACAGAATGGATCGGATCCTTTATTATGATTGCACAAACTACTACTTTGAAATCGAACAGGAAGATGGAGATAAAAAATACGGAAAAAGCAAAGAGCACCGTCCGAATCCCATTATTCAAATGGGACTCTTTACAGATGGTGACGGAATACCTTTGGCTTTCTCACTCTTTCCTGGAAACCAAAATGAGCAGAAATCCTTAAAACCTTTAGAAACAAAGATTCTCCAACAATTCGGCTGTGATAAGTTTATCTATTGTAGTGACGCCGGACTTGCTTCTGAGGATAACCGTGTTCTTAATCACATGGGACAGAGGGCATTTATTGTCACTCAGTCCATCAAAAAGCTGCCTGCTGAAGACCGGGCATGGGCTTTAAAGAAAACTGGCTTCAAACGTCTCTCAGATGATAAACCTGTTGATCTCACAAAACTGACAGATGATGACAAGAACCAGCTTTATTATAAAGACGAACCATTGACAACAAAAAAACTGGATCAAAAATTAATCATAACCTACTCCCCTAAATATGCCGCTTATCAGAAAGCCATCCGTGCGGAGCAGATCTGTCGGGCAGAAAAAATGGTTGCAAATGGCTCTCTAAAAAAACAGCGTAAAAATCCAAATGATCCTGCAAGATTTGTAAATAAGGTAGCTGTAACCAACGAAGGAGAAAAAGCTAAGATCCACTATTATCTCGATACGGATAAGATTGCTGAAGAAGAAATGTATGACGGACTTTATGCGGTATGTACAGACCTGCTTGATGATGACGTTGCAGATATCTTAAAAGTCAGTGAAGGAAGATGGCAGATTGAAGACTGTTTCAGAACTATGAAAACAGACTTTGAAGCCAGACCCGTTTACTTAAACCGTGAAGATCGGATTAAAGCTCATTTCCTCACCTGCTTTCTTGCTCTGTTACATTTCCGGTTATTAAACCGCTCCTTGAAAGGGACTTATACCACAGAACAATTACTTCACACTTTAAAAGACATAAAATTTACGGATATAGAAGAACAGGGCTTCATGCCGGTATATGAACGTCAGGAAATCACTGATGATCTCCATGAAACCTGCGGATTCAGAACGGACTATCAATTCATAACAAAACGGAAAATGAAAGGAATTCAGAAAAAAAGTAAGCGGAGATAAAACATTACTATATTTCGTGTATGCAGATAAAAGTGCCACACCCCTTGTATTTACAGGGATTGTGGCACTTTTTTAACTAATCAACTGTCAAAGATGAGATTGTATCATAAAATAAAATTACAGAAAAGGCTTATTTGCATATAGGAGACGATATGTTAAAGTTAAAACAGGATAA
>ENA-ORLM01002302-ORLM01002302.1-human-gut-metagenome-genome-assembly--contig:-NODE-2302-length-10167-cov-4.769177_pt1 | contig 10167 bp, 10 predicted proteins | sample MGYA00243063_ERZ508815 | MGnify/ENA primary metagenome ERZ508815 (study PRJEB26277, sample SAMN04329768) | human gut metagenome | biome: human-associated habitat | host: Homo sapiens | place: USA... | reverse complement strand
GGATGCATTGCAAGGATACTATATTGAGGACTCAAAACAACTGGCCTTATTCTAAACTTATCCCGAACTCAGGTATTCATCTTTGCACAATAAATAAAACGTCCGGATGAGAAGGCAGGCAGACCAACTAAATTCCCATTGTGGTAATCGAATACTTTATTTCCCTGTGCATCCATAAAATATCCGCCTTTCGTTCCACCAATATGGACATAAGCCAACCCGTCGGAGAAGGCACCTACCCTAGGAGTATCTCCATCATACGAAACCAGCTTGGTAGCCGATGTTCTGCGCGGCGATACCGATTTCAGGTTATTCTTATGATAGTTACCTTGATGAATCTGCCCGTTCGAAGCCGTATTTGTACTGGTCTTTGCTCCAGCAGCTGCAGTTTCAGAAGCATTTTCTTTCTTTGAAGTATCCTCTCCCAAGGCTTTATCTACTTCATTCAATACTTCCCCAAGTTTTTTAAAGAACTGTGCCGAACCGGTCTGGGGAACCCCAGCCAGCAAAAGTCCTAAAGCAAGTGCATAAATTCTCTTCATAACTGTCTCATTTATGATGTATTGCAAATATACGTGATTGTTAAAAATTGTATCCCCCCATAAATAATGTATTTATTCACCCTATTTTTGGTATACAAAAAAAGAAGAGGTAAAAACCTACATCCTGCTACTTGTGGCAGGTTAGGTTCTTACCTCCTTTTTCTTTCAAGAATCACACAAAGACTCTGTTACTTTCCAAAGTCTTATCAGTTCTTTTATTATTTCTTCAGTTCTTTCACCTTGTAGCGGTCTCCGGTAGCTTTTACCAGTTCGCGCAAGAATTCTTCCGGATATCCCGGACGTACCAGCGGAGCTGTATTACCTGTTTCCGGACGCATCAGCTTACCGTCTTTCATTTTTTTCATTGCTCCGTCGTTATAGCGTACAATCAGGAATTCACCCAATTTCTTCCAACTGTCTACAGCACTCTGTGCAGTCATATGAGTATAGTTGGTCAGGAATTCTTTTGCTTTCTCCGGATCTTCGTTATACAGTTTCATGGCAGCAGTTTCCACTCCGCTCTGTGCCTGTTCGAATGTATTTTCCAGACCGTTCTGTACATTACGCATATCTTCAATCATCAGACTGTAACGCGGACGAATCATATCGGCTACCCAGTTGTAAATCCAGAAAGCAGAATCCCATGAGAATGTCACACAGTCCCCATTACCTTCCGCATACACATTCGGCACACGGTCTGTATTACAGTATACCGGAGTAAATACAGTCATGTTCGCATCGTCCAGACCAAACCACAGCACACCACCGATAGCATCCGGCATTGAAGCACGCATCTGCGCTACAAAGGTAAAGGCACTCTGCTGAGTCGAAATAGGACGTTCGTTGAAGTATTCGGTATCATCTACCTTGAAAGTCAGCGGCGACAGACGGTAAGGCATATTAAACGGACCGGCTCCCATATCTTTGGTAATGTCCAATGGAGTACCTTCGTAATGGTCGCGCATAGCCTGCTGGATATCACGTACCGAAATCTTACGGTCCGGTTTCACATACAATGGCATCGGCTCGCTGCTCTCTCCCTGTACATACGACAGATAAGCCTGGCCGGTTGCCTTACTGAACATGTTGTAATAGCTCCATACACGAGCTTCACACGCACGCAGTCCGCTGAAATCCAACGGACAATATGCATCGGCAAAGCTGAAGTCCTTGTTGGCTCCATTAAAATATCCTTTTTCACGTGCAAACGAAATCACATCCGGAGAGTACAGACAGTTGTCCTTGTCGTTCATATTGAACTTATGAATACGGCTCTGGTTGGCATGCGCTGCAATACAGTCATCAGGGATACGCACTGCTACCCATACTGCACCTTTCATACCCGGACCCTTACCGATCATTTCCATAATCCATACTTCATTCGGGTCGGCAATAGAGAACGATTCACCGCTGCTGTAGTATCCATATTCCTTCACCAGGTCGGTCATCACCTTGATCGCTTCTTTTGCTGTACGCGAACGTTGCAGTGCCACATAAATCAGGCTTCCGTAGTCCATCACTCCGGTAGTATCTACCAGTTCCGGACGTCCTCCGAAAGTTGTCTCACCGATAGTCACCTGAAACTCGTTCATGTTTCCAATCACGTTGTAAGTCTGTTTCGCTTCCTTAATCTGTCCCAGATACTTACCCGAATCCCAGTCGTAGATGCTTCTCATGGCACCTGCCGGATGCTGTGCAGCCGGATAATGGCACAGGAAGCCGAACATTCCATACGAGTCGGCAGAATAAGACACTATTACCGAACCGTCGGCAGAAGCTTTCTTGCCGACAATCAGGTTGGTACACGCCCAACCGTTTACAATACAAGCCGTCAGAAGTACGACAGCTGTCAGAAATCTTTTCATCATATTTTTTAAGTTTATTAGTTTTTTAGTTTTTAAGTTAGGTGACGAGGTACTTGTTTAAGTTTTTGAGTTTTTAAGTTTTTCAGTTGGTTGGTGTTATCAAACTGACAAACTCAAGAACTAAGAAACTCATATTAAGTTTTTTAGTTTTTAAGTTTGTTGATGTCCTCATACACAAACTCAGAAACTTAATAACTAAGAAACTCATATTAAGTTTTTTAGTTTGCAAGTTTGTTGATGTCTTCATACACAAACTCAGAAACTCAAAAACTTAAAAACTATACTTCTTCCTCGTCTCATTCCCGCAATAATCCGTCACAATCACCTCGGCTTTATGCGGAACTCCCTTCTTTATCTTCTCCTTGTCTATCACCACCAGCATACCTTTTTTCAGGCCGAACAATACAAACTTTCCGTCTATATACACCTTGTAGCTGGCTACACCCGTTTCCGCATCGCCCACTTTCAGGCGTACGTTCCGTGTGGTTCTCCACGTATTCTGCGCCACCGGTGTCACCCTCGGCGCAATGGTATCCACGGCTATGGCAAAGCGTCCCAGGCTGCGCACCTTCGCCTTCACCCATCCGTTCTCATACGTTCCCCCCATCGAGGCACGCCACTTTCCGGCTTTCTGCACAATGTAATACTTCGTAGTATCTGCCACTGGCAAATGTCTCACCCCGATAGACAGCGTACAGAACCCGTGCAGCGGAGTCTTTCCCGCATCCAGCACATAGTCGAACGAGATACCCGTACTGTCGCCTACCACTTCAGTCTGAAGTTCCGCGTTGTCATACAGCATTCCTTTCGGTACCAGCAGTTCCATACCCGCCTCCTGTATCACATTCGTCTTGTTCCAATACAACATCTTGTTCGCCTTCGGTACATAAGGAGGAATTTCCTGTTTCCGTCCCTTCACCGTAAAACGGTACGTCCGTGTATTTCCAAAATTATCCGTCAGCACATAGCGGAACTGATAATTCCTTTCCTCATCAATGTGCACCACTCCCCGGCTCGCCCCGGCCTGCAGCAATCTCAAGCGGTTGCCCGGTGCAATATACGAACGCATAATCAGTCTCCGGCTTCTCATCAGCTCTTCGTAATCCGTAAAGCCATTAATCATCCGGTTCTCGTCCGGCAATACCCGGTCCGTTGTGCTCCGGAACACCTCCTTGTCGTCTACATACAGCACCACCGAGTGCACCCCGTAGAAATTCGATGTTCCGTCCATATAGTCCTTGGCACTGATGCCCGTATAAATAGCTCCCCAGGCGGTTACCCCCTGATTCAATGCGCCCACTTCCAGCAGTTTCTTCTTCGCGGCTCCATTGATTACCCCTTTTCCCGGCAACGGATAAAAACCGACCAGACTCGCCACCGGGGCCTTCGTATCCTTCAGTCTGTCCTTGAAATAAGGCATCGGGTCGATGTACTCCTGCGTATCCGTATGGCGCAATTCAAAATGCAGATGCGGTCCGGCCGAAGCCCCTTCGTTACCGCTCATGGCAATAATCTCTCCCGCCTTCACCGGAAACATTCCCGGTTCCAGTTCCAGATTACACACAAAAGTCTCGTTCTTGTACTGATAGTCGCGCACATATTTCTGTACCTTCGGCATAAACGAAATCACATGCCCGTACACCGAGGTAAACCCGTTGGGATGTGTGATATAAATAGCTTGTCCATACCCTCCGTGCGAAACAGCCACTCTCGACACATATCCGTCTGCCACACAGTGTATAGGCTTTCCTACCACTCCTTGTGTTTTGAAATCCAGTCCGTTATGAAAATGATTCGGCCTCAGTTCCCCGAAGTTCGCACTCAGCAACAGCTGAAAATCGAACGGAGAATGCAAAGCCATCTGTTCCGCCTCCTGTGCCTGCACACAGAGACTCATTCCCAGTGCAAACACCCATCCTAATTTCTTTATCATTTCTCTCTTTTATAAACTGCACACAAAGATAGAATTTTTTCTCCTTCTCCCCTTACACTGCCCCTTGTTATTCAGCAGGCCAGCCCATTCTTCTACAAAAACATGAATAAAAATTTGGAAAATATACACAAATATCTCTACCTTTGCAGCCCAAAACAAATAAAGCCCATGCATAGAATATCTACATATCATCTTTTACCCGTTCCGCTATACCGTCCCCTGGTATACGGCCGGTACACTACGCTCATGCATTGGGTATGCGGTTTCCAATAAGCGCCTCCCTTTCTTTTATCCGTGAAAGTCTGGCAGGCCCAACCCGCCCGCCGGAAACCTTTCAATCGTCAATTTTCAATTATCAATTGTGAATTGCCAACTGTCAATTCGCCCCAGTATTCACGTTAAAATCCACAGAAGAATTATGTTTTCTATCGTAGGAACCATGCTTACAGGTGTCACTATCGGATACCTCTTCAGAAATATATCCTTTTTGCAGCACACCGAGAAAAGTATCTCGTGCACCATTCTGCTGCTCCTGTTCATTTTGGGCCTCACCATCGGCTCCAACGAACAGATTATCGGCAATCTTGCAGCTTTCGGCTGGCAGGCGGCTATCCTTGCCGTGTCTGCCACTTGCGGCAGCATCCTGGCCTCGTGGATGGTACTGAAACTCTTTTTCGCGAAAGGAGGTAAAAAATGAAAGGCAGTCTTCTCGTACTCGTCTTCTTCCTTATCGGCTGCCTGCTTGGCATTGCCGATATGCTCCCTTTGGATAAGTTGCAGAGCAATCTCACCCTCTACATCCTCTATGCCCTGATGCTTCAGGTAGGCATCAGCATCGGATGCAGCAAAAACCTCAAGAGCATTGTCTCGCAGCTCCGCCCCAAGTTCCTGCTCATCCCGCTGGCTACCATCCTCGGTACCCTGCTGTTTTCGGCCCTTGCCAGTCTGCTGCTCGCACGGTGGAGCGTATTCGACTGCAAGGCGGTAGGCAGCGGCTTTGCCTACTATTCCCTGTCGTCCATCCTCATCACCCAGTTCAAGGAAGCCTCCCTCGGCCTCCAGCTGGCTACCGAGTTGGGCACCATCGCCCTGCTATCCAACATCTTCCGTGAGATGATGGCACTTCTGGGCACTCCCCTTCTGTGCAAATACTTCGGCAAACTGGCCCCCATTTCCGCCGCCGGAGTCAACTCGATGGACGTGGTACTCCCCATGATTACCCGCTACTCCGGCAGCGACATGCTCCCCGTAGCCATTCTCCACGGCCTGCTCATCGACATGAGTGTACCTTTCTTCGTATCCTTCTTCTGTCAGTTGTAGTCCACTATTACTTTCAGTTATAAGGGATAAATATTTTTGAATAGGTTTATCAGAAAGAATCCTCTACCTTTGCAGCGGAAAAAAAGAAAAACGATTCACAATTCAAATAAAATTATACCATGTTTAAGAAAGGAAACAGAGGAAACACTCTTCACGGAATTCTGCTCATCGCATTATTCTCTTTCGCAGCATTCTACATCGCTGAAATACCGTTTGTAAAAAGTCTGTCATTCAGTCCGCTTATTGTCGGTATCATTCTGGGTATGCTGTACGCCAACAGTCTTCGCAACCACCTGCCCGAAACCTGGGTACCCGGTATCAAGTTCTGCACCAAACAGATTCTTCGCGCCGGTATCGTACTCTACGGTTTCCGTCTTACCCTTACCGAAGTAGCGGCAGTCGGTCTTCCGGCAGTGGTTATCGATACAATCATCGTAGCCAGCACCATATTCTTCGGCATCTGGATGGGCCGTGCTCTCAAAATGGACAAAGATACTTCACTGATGACTGCCACCGGTAGTGCCATCTGTGGTGCGGCAGCCATACTTGGAGCAGAACCGGTAGTGAAATGCGAAGGTCATAAGACCGCCATCGCCGTATCTACCGTTGTGATTTTCGGAACCATCTCCATGTTCCTTTATCCGGTCATGTACCGTGCCGGACTTCTTGATGGTCTGGGCGACATGGGTGTAGCCATCTACACCGGAAGTACACTCCACGAAGTAGCCCACGTAGCCGGTGCCGGAAATGCCATGGACCCTACCGATGCCCTGGGTATTGCCGGAAATGCCACCATCACCAAGATGATCCGTGTCATGATGCTGGCTCCTGTTCTGGTTATCATGGGTCTTGCACTGGCAAAACGCAAAAGCAACGAACCGGGTGCTGCTTCAGGCAAAAGTAAAATCACCATTCCCTGGTTTGCATTCGGCTTCATCGGAATCATCTGCCTCAATACCCTTCTCCAGTCTCTGCTGGGAGTAGACAGCGTAAAAGACATTCCGCTGAACGGTGCCATCGAATACATCGATACCTTCATGCTCACCATGGCAATGACCGCTCTGGGTACCGATACCAGCATCGACAAGTTCAAACAGGCAGGTGCCAAACCCTTCCTGCTGGCAGGCTTCCTCTACATCTGGTTGTTAGGCGGAGGATATCTGCTCACCAAGTACCTGATACCGGCTCTCATGTAAACCGACAATAAAGTATACGAAACTCCAATAAAAAAGTCTCCCGATTACAGAATCACGATTCCGCAATCAGGAGACTTTTTCCTATTTCTCCCTCTTCCTGTTTTTTCTTCAGATAGTTCCTCAGGAAATGCATGAAATGGGTGGCAGCCGACTCCTCCTGTCCCTGCGGTTTCACAAAGCAGAAATGCCGCTTCACCTGCAGCCCCTCTACATCCACCACCTTGAAAATACCCTCTTTCAGCTCCTCTTCAATAGCCTGTATAGAGACAATTCCCATCGCACTGCTGTACTTCAAAAACGACTTGATGCTCTCCGTGCTCCCCAGGTGCAGCCGCACATTTATGGCAGACAGTTTCAGGTTATGCTCCGCCAGTGCCATCTCAATGGCATCCAGCGTACCCGAGCCTCTTTCTCTCAGCACCAGCGGCACCCGGCAGAACTCCTCCATCGAAAGCTCATCATGCACCGCCAGCGACGACTCCGCAGAGACCACAGGCACCAGTTCGTCGCAAAGGAAAGGTTCATACTTCAAGTCGGGCAGACGAAACACTCCTTCCACCATCCCTAAGTCGATGGTATGCTCCTGCAAAGCCCGCTCAATGTTCCTCGAGTTACTGTCCATCAGCGTCAGATCCATTTTCGGGAACTTCTCCGTAAACCGTGCCAGCACCGGCGGCAGCACATACTGGGCAATGGTCGTACTGGCTCCCAGACGCAACTGTCCCGCATATTCCTGCTGCAACAGATGCATGTCATACTCCAGTTTTCTGTACTCAGCCAGAATCCGCTCGCAATGCTCCAGCAGCAACTCTCCCGCTCCGGTCAGCGAAATCTTGTTCCCCTGCCGGTCAAACAGACGTACTCCATACAGGCTTTCCAGTTCACGGATATGCTTGGTAATAGCCGGCTGGCTCACAAACAGCTCCTGCGAAGCCTTCGTAAAACTCAGATTCTTGGCTACACTATAAAATACTTTTAATCGAAAATCAGACATAGGGGGATAAGTTTTTTAAGTTTGTAAGTTTTTAAGTTTGTAAGTTTGTTGGTGTAAGTTTGTAAGTTTGTTGGTGTAAGTTTGTAAGTTTTTGAGTTTGTTGGTGTTCTCAAACTCATATTAAGTTTGTGAGTTCTTAAGTTTTTGAGTTGGTTGATGTTCGCAAACTCATAAACTCAAGAACTAAAAAACTCATCTTATACTCAAACTTAAAAACTCAAAAACTAATAAACAATTTCCTCTATACGTAGAATACCCATACGGCGACAAGGTGATAGGCACATGATAATGATTCTCATCCTTTATTTCAAAAACCACATCGATAAACGGATAAAAACTATCTTGCTTCTTCTCCTTAAAATAAGGTCCTACATGATAAGTCAACTTATAGATTCCTTTATTATCTGTTCCCTCCGGAAGAAAATCCTTTATCCTTCCGTTTTCATCCGTTTTCTTCTCATCTACCAATACCCAGCCTTTATCAGCATTCAGTTTATACAGACCTATTTTTACTCCCGCAGCCGGATATCCCGAATTAATATCCAGAATATGGCTGGAAAGCTGATAAGACTGATCTTGCGCAAAAGCGAACAGAGAAAAACGCCACACAAACGATAATAGTACAAAAAGTCTAGTCTTCATAATCAGCTAGTATTAAAAGTTTATCACTCAATTTACCTGTGCTCAAAAATAAACAATTTTGTAACTATTACAAATTATTTCTTAGTTTTTAAGTTTGTGAGTTTGTAAGTTTTTTAGTTTGTTGATGTTCTCAAACTCATATTAAGTTTGTGAGTTTGTAAGGTGGTAAATGTTATCAAACTCATAAACTCAAGAACTAAAAAACTCATATTGAGTTGGTTAGTGCCCTCAAACTCATATTAAGTTTGTGAGTTCTTAAGTTTTTGAGTTGGTTAATGTTCGCAAACTCATAAACTTACAAACTCAAAAACTCATAACAATTCCTCCCCTCTAATCCCCAGCGCCTGAAGCACTGCGAAGCCCAGCATTTCGAATCGGCAGGCACAGTCCTTCTGGGGCGGATTCATACCCAGCACGGTAATCTCCTTGCCCTTCATATCAGCCACCTTTTTATATACCTTCTCCACATAACCCTCTTCATCCGGTACCACAATCAGGCGGACAGCCTCTTTCGATTCATTCAGCAGTTGCAGCGACTCCAGGAACAATTCCTCATGAGTAGCCATTTCCGAAGGCTGATAGGCATAAAGCGCAACCTCACCCAGTTCTCCCTTGAAGGCCACATTATTCAGCTCCTTGTCCAGGTCCGAAGGTGTACATCCGTCCATCTCTCCCATCCCCGATTCATAAATAAAAATCGACTGAATCTCATTATCTCCGGTCTGTACCCCCGCATCCAGCGCCATGCACTCCAGCAAGACAGCCAGATCGGCACGCGGCAACTCACGGCCTACTATCGGCGAAAAATGCCGGCGCATATCGTTCACTACTCTGTTCAAATAGCAAGCGTCAATCAACATGACGGTAGGAGCAAATTTTATCTTCTTTTCCATACGTTTTTAATATCAAAATCATTTGAGGGGATAAAGATAATACTTTGCAAGCTGCTACATCAAATTTTACAATAAAAAAGCGCACCTCTGTCTAAGAGGTGCGCTCTCACAGCCGAACACACGGGTATATTTCCGCTACAAATATACGTTTTTTCCTTAATACCAAGCATAAAAATTAATATTTTACTCATTGACAATTCACTTTCGTTCACATTATTTGCGAAAAATAGAGCAAAAAAGACTTTTTGGCGATCGGGATGAGCGCACCTCTTAGACAGAAGTACCCCCGGAGCTGTATTCCATTTTCGACACAAACAATTGATTCATAGCACTATAACAGCGTTATGAAGGAAGAGAGAATATATACTTCTTTTTTTTAACAACCCTAAAATTAGTAAATTAAATATACAAAAATACATTTTGCAAGTCATTCTGTGTTCAAGTTTACATTCTCTGTCTTGTCAAAAGAATGAAATACTTGCGAAACATCAACCCCAATCGCCATGCAATTCATTTCCTCCACTCTTGTGGAATTTGAACAGCCGGACCTCATTCCCGTAGAATCCGGAAAGCTTCTTGCGCAAATGCGGAAAATGCAAGCTTTCTATTACGAGCTGTACGACTCGTACCTGCGCGGAGGAAAATACATCGTCCGTTACATGTTCTATACCCTCTCTGCAGTGAAACGGGCTACCCGTGCACAGCTCCGCAAGCAGTTTGCAGCCATCAGCCGGAAAGCCGAATCGGTTCTTCCCGAAGACATGCAGGCCCTGCGCGAAGAA
>ENA-ORLM01002298-ORLM01002298.1-human-gut-metagenome-genome-assembly--contig:-NODE-2298-length-10174-cov-3.015252_pt1 | contig 10174 bp, 8 predicted proteins | sample MGYA00243063_ERZ508815 | MGnify/ENA primary metagenome ERZ508815 (study PRJEB26277, sample SAMN04329768) | human gut metagenome | biome: human-associated habitat | host: Homo sapiens | place: USA... | reverse complement strand
AGCTCGGGGATAACCATGCTGGGGTGGGTGTCATTGATGTGGATGGCGGCGTAGTCGGCCAGATCGTGGTAATCACAGCCGCGGGCGGCGCACTCGGCCAAAATCAGCTGGGCCCCGGCGGAAACCATCAGGTACTGCTGGTAGACGCGCAGACGGCGTCCGGCCTCGTCAGAGTCATCGGGATACAGGAAAAGCGTCAGGTTTTTGTCGATGTCGGTCTTGTCGAACGTGATGCCGTCGTGGACGATGCTCTCATCAATGGTGTCGAGATCGAACAGATTCAGCGTGTTCGTGCGGCCCTCGTAGCCCGTGACGGCCAGCTTGTACAGACGGGCGTTGTAGGTCTTGCCGGCCAGCTCGACGGGATAGACCGTATCCGTTTTTTCTGCCCAGGAGTGGGCGGTCAGCCACGGGTCGGGCAGCTCGTTCTGGACGCCGTCCTTGAAGGACTGGTGGAACAGGCCGAAGTGATACCGCAGGCCGACACCGTCGCCGGGCAGGTTCAGCGTGGCGAGGGAGTCAAGGAAACAGGCGGCCAGACGGCCCAGCCCGCCGTTGCCAAGGCTGGGCTCCGGCTCGACCTCCTCAATATCGGACAGGTTTTTCCCGGCAGCGGCCAGCGCGGCGCGGGTGTCGTCGTACAGCCCTAAATTGATAAGGTTGTTGGACAGCAGCTTGCCGATCAGAAACTCGGCGCTGATATAGTAGAGCTTGCGGCCCGTGACGGGACGGACGCGGGCGGCGCTCTGTTCGCGGACGATGTCCAGCAGAGCCAAATAGATTTCCTGATCCGTGCAGGCGGTCAGGGGCTTGTTGGTTCTGGCTTCCATCGCAGCAGTCATATTCATAAGAGGTTCCCTCCATTCGTGTATGGGCTTCTTGGGTACAACTTGGTTATACCACACAAAACGTGCGTCTGACTTGCAAAATACCCGCAACTTATGGTACAATACTATCATGCGAGGTGAAAACATGGCGAAACAAGAGCGTTTACGCGAAGCAAAGCAACACGGGGCCGCGTGGTTCCCGTTCAATATCTACCCGTGCACGATCCCGAAGGACTTCCCGCAGGTGGCGCTGCACTGGCAGGACAGCATGGAGCTGGTCTTTGTCAAAAAAGGGCGCGGCATCGTGCAGGCCGGGCTGACGACCTACACGGCACAGGCGGGCGACATTTACGTGTTTGCCCCCGGCGTACTGCACGCCCTGCGCCAGCTGCCCGGTGAGGCAATGGAATATGAAAACATCATCTTTGAGCTGGAGCTGCTGGGCGGCGCCGGTGACATCTGTGCCGAGAAGTACCTGCTGCCGCTGCAGAGCGGACGTCTGGCTCTGCCCATGCGCCTTGGCCCGGAAGACTGGGGCTACAACTGGGCAGTGCGGTGCCTGCACGCGGCGGAGGAATTCAACAAGATCAAAGACGTGGGATATGAACTCTGTATAAAGGGCGAACTGCTGCTGTTTCTGGCGGCGCTGGTGGGCCGCGCCGGAGACCTGCCCCCTGCCGATACCCCCGATACCCGGCGGCTGAAAACCGTGGTGCAGCTTGTGAATGAGGGCTACGCGGGGGCGCTGCATGTGACCGACGCAGCGGCGGCCTGCGGATGCAGCCCCAGCCATTTTATGCGCTGGTTCAAGAAAATGACCGGCCAGGGCTTTACCGAATACCTGAACGAGCAACGCCTGAACGCCGCCGCCGATGCCCTGCGCAGCGGCAGCGACACCGTGCTGGCGATTGCGGAACAATGCGGGTCTGAGAATTTGTCCTACTTCAACCGTCTGTTCAAAAAGCGGTACGGGATGACGCCGCGGGAATACAGGGGGAGAAAATAAAAAAGCCTTCCCCCGCGGGGGAAGGTGGCCCGAAGGGCCGGATGAGGGGCGAGTCTGCGGCGAAATCCCGTGAACGGGTGGCTGCGGAAGCTTTGCCCTCATCAGTCCGCTTCGCGGACAGCTTCCCCCGCGGGGGAAGCCTGAAATTATGCCTTTTTGCTGTAATCCCGTGCGCCGTAAATCGCCGTGCCGACGCGGACGATGGTCGCGCCCTCGGCGATGGCGGCGGCGTAGTCGTGGCTCATGCCCATGGACAGAATGTCCATCTGTGCCCGGTCATAGTGCCGGGCGTCGGCTCTGGCCAAAAGCTCCCGCATCTGTGCAAAAAAGCGGCGGGTCTCGGTGTCGTCGGCGTCGGCGGGCGGAATCGCCATCAGGCCGCGCAGACGGATGTGCTCCCTGGCGGCGGCAGCCTCCAAAAGCGGGAACAGGCTGTCGGCGTCCACGCCGCTCTTGCTGGCCTCCTCGCCGATGTTGATCTCGACGAGGATGTCCTGCACCAGCCCCAGACGGGCCGCGGCGGCATCAATCTTATCCAAAAGGCGCGTGCTGTCCACGCTCTGGATCAGCGCGGCGCGGCCTACGACCTTGTTGACCTTGTTCGTCTGTAAATGCCCGATGAAGTGCCCGGGCTTGCCGTTGTAGGCGTTCGCGTCGGTCTTTTCGACCAGCTCCTGCACATGGTTTTCACCGAAAAGGTCAATGGGCAGGTCGGCGCTGTAGCGCACCTCCTCCACCGTGCGGGTCTTGCAGGCGGCGCAAAGGCGCACCTCTGCCGGGTCGCGGCCTGCGGCCTTGGCGGCAGCGGCCATCGTCTCACGGATCTTCGCGACGGCCTCGGCCATCTGCTGCTTCTGGGCTTCGGGAATCATCGCACTTCCTCCTGACTGTAAACGGCGCGGGAACCGCCGATGAACGGCGGACGGGTGCGGGCGCAGAGCAGAATTGCCTGCCCGATGTGGTCCATCGACAGGCGCACCGGCACAGCCACGCGGCGCAGGTGCATACCGATCAGCGTGCCGCCGATGTCCATGCCCGCGGCGGCCCTGACCTCCTCCACAAGGACGGGGTCGTTAAAGCGCTGCCAGCAGTTCGTGGCCCAGCTGCCGCCCGCGTGGGGCTGCGGAATGGCCGAGACGATTTGATAGCCGTTGGCCTTCGCGGCCTCGCGCTCAATGACGATAGAACGGTTCAGATGCTCACAGCACTGGGCGGCCAGATAGACGCCCTGCTCCTGCAATGGCGGCAGCACGCCCGCCAGCACGGCAGCGGCAGCCTCCATGCTGGAATCCTTGCCGATGCGCCCGCCCATGATCTCGCTGCTGGAGCAGCCGACCACAAAAATGTCCCCGGTCTCAAGATGCGCAGCCTGCAGCAGTTCTTCCGCAGCCTGCCGCGCCTGCGCCGTAAGTTTTGCATAATCCACAGGTAATGCCCCCTTTGGTTACTATTATAGCAGGGGTGTCAATAAAAGAAAAGCCTTCCCCCGCGGGGGAAGGTGGCCCGCAGGGCGGATGAGGGCGACCCTGCGGATGCTGCCCATAAATGGGTGGCTGCGGGAGCTTTACCCTCATCAGTCCGCTTCGCGGACAGCTTCCCCCGCGGGGGAAGCCTTAGAACCAACCTGCGTCAATTTGTCAAGCCGTCACATCCTCAAACTGACTGTTGTACAAATCGGCATAGAACCCGCCGGCTTCGATCAGCTCGTCGTGGGTGCCCTGCTCGACAATGTCGCCCTCGCGCATGACCAGGATCAAATCGGCATCGCGGATGGTGGAAAGGCGGTGCGCGATGACGAAGCTCGTGCGGCCCTGCATCAGGCGGTCCATAGCCGTCTGGATGCGCTGCTCGGTGCGGGTGTCAACGCTCGATGTCGCCTCATCGAGGATCAGGATGCGGTTGTCCGCCAAAATCGTGCGGGCAATCGTCAAAAGCTGCTTCTGGCCTTGGCTGACGTTGGAGGCGTCCTCGTTCAGCTCCATCTGGTAGCCGCCGGGCAGCGTGCGGATAAAGTGGTCGGCGTTTGCAGCCTTCGCGGCGGCAATGACCTCCTCGTCCGTGGCATCCAGACGGCCATAGCGGATGTTCTCCATGATCGTGCCCTTGAACAGCCAGGTATCCTGCAGCACCATGCCGAAGCCCTCGCGCAGGTCGCTGCGGTCAAAGTCCCTGACGTTGTGGCCGTTCAGCAAAATTTCGCCGGAATCCACATCATAGAACCGCATGAGCAGCTTGACCATTGTGGTCTTGCCCGCGCCGGTGGGGCCGACGATGGCGACCTTCTGGCCGGGCTTGACATTGCAGCTGAAATTGTGGATGACGGTCTTTTCCGGCGTGTAGCCGAACTTTACATGGTCAAACGTGACCTGACCGTCGATGCAGGCGGGGTCGGCGCGGCGGGCGGGGTCGGCCAGCTGGTCCTCCTCGGGCTCGTTCAAAAATTCAAAGACGCGCTCGGCGGCGGCGGTCATGCTTTGCAGCATGTTGGACACCTGCGCCAGCTGCTGGATGGGCTGGGTGAAGTTCTTGACGTACTGGATGAACGCCTGAATATCGCCGATGGTGATGGCGCCCGCTGCGGCAAAAATGCTGCCGACGATGGCAACGGCCACATAGCCCAGGTTGCCCACAAAGTTCATGATGGGCTGCATCAGGCCGGACAAAAACTGCGATTTCCACGCGGATTCGTACAGCTTATCGTTCGCGTCGTTGAAGTCGTCCAGCACGGCGGCCTCGCGGTTGAACACCTTGATGACGTTGTGGCCGGAGTAGACCTCCTCGACCTGACCGTTGACAACGCCCAGTGTCGCCTGCTGCGCCTTGAAATACTTCTGGCTGAACTTGACGACCACCAGCACCAGCGCCAGCGAAACCGGCAGGATCAGCAGGGCGATCAGCGTCATTTTAGGGCTGATGGACAGCATCATGATGAGCACGCCGACCATCGTCGCAACGCTGGTGATCAGCTGGGTCACGCTCTGGTTCAGGCTCTGGCCCAGCGTATCCACGTCGTTTGTAATGCGGGACAGCACCTCGCCGACGGTGCGCTTTTCAAAATAGGCCAGCGGCAGGCGGTTGATCTTTTTGCTGATCTGGTCGCGGAAGTCGTAGCAGACCTTCTGCGACAGGCCGGACATGAGCCAGCCCTGAATGAAGCTGAACGCCGCGGACAGCAGGTACATGCCTAGCAGGAACAGCAGCACCTTGCCGATGTAGGCAAAGTCGATGCCGCCCACGCCGCGCAGCTTGGCGATCCAGCCGGTGGCCAGCGCCGTGGTGGCCTTGGCCAGGATCTTCGGCCCTGCAATGTTGAAAATGGTTGACAGAACAGCAAAAACAATGACGACGACCAGCGACAGCTTATACTTGCTCATGGCGGCCAGCAGCTGGCGCAGCGTGCCCTTGAAGTCCTTGGCACGCTCCGTCGTCATGCGTCCGGGTCTTGGCATATCACTCACCCTCCTTCTGCAAATTCAGTTCCTTCTGGCTCAGCTGGCTGCGCGCAATTTCCTGATACGCGGGGCAGCTTTCCATCAGCTGGGCATGGGTGCCCTTGCCGACGATGCGGCCCTCATCCAGCACCAGAATCTGGTTCGCGTGCAGCACGGTGGAGATGCGCTGCGCCACAATAATGACCGTGGCGTTGTCGGTTTTAGCCTTCAGCGCACGGCGCAGCGCCACGTCGGTCTTGTAGTCCAGCGCCGAGAAGCTGTCGTCAAACAGATAGATCTGCGGGTGCTTGGCAATAGCGCGGGCAATCGAAAGGCGCTGCTTCTGCCCACCGGAGACGTTGCTGCCGCCCTGGGCAATCGGGCTGTCGAAGCCCTCGGGCTTGGCGGAGATGAACTCCGTGGCCTGGGCAATCTCGGCGGCCTGCTCTGCGTCGGCGTCGGTGATGTGGTCGCCGCCGAACTTCAGGTTGGATGTGATCGTGCCGCTGAACAGCACGCCCTTCTGCGGTACATAGCCCAGCTCGTCGTGCAGCTGTGCCTGGGTCATGTCGCGCACATCAACGCCGTCAATCGTCACGCTGCCCTCGGTCACATCGTAGAAGCGCGGGATCAGGTTGAGCAGCGTAGATTTGCCGCAGCCCGTGGAGCCGATGATGGCCGTTGTCTCGCCGCTGTGAAGCTGATGTGCTCGAGCGCGTCCTCGTCGGAGCCGGGATAGCGGAAGCTGACGTCATGGAACGCCACAACGCCGTGGGTGCCGTCCGAGGGCAGTGCCTTGGGCGCAGCGGGGTCATGGATGGTCGAGGGGGTCTTGATGACCTCGTCAATGCGGTCCGCAGCCACACCGGCACGGGGCAGCATGACGGCGACCATCGAGAGCATGAGGAACGACATGACGATCTGCATCGTGTAGGTGATGAACGCGATCATCTCGCCCACCTGCATGCTGCCCAGATCCATCGCCTTGCCGCCGAACCAGACGATGAGCAGGCTCGTGCCGTTCATGATGAGTGTCATAAACGGCATCATGGCGACCATCGTGCGGTTGGTGAACAGCTGGGTCTTCATCAGGTCGGTGTTGGCCCTGTCAAAGCGCTTTTCCTCAAATTCCTCGCGGCTGAACGCGCGGATGGGCATAATGCCGGTCAGGATTTCGCGGCTGACAAGGTTCAGCCGGTCCACCAGGACTTGCATCTGCTTGAATTTCGGCATGGCTACGTTCATCAAAACGGCGATGAGCGCCAGCAGTGCGGCCACGGCCACAAAGATGATCCATTCCAGCCCCGTGTTGCCGCTGGCAACGTGCATAATGCCGCCGATGCCCAAAATGGGCGCGTAAGCCACCATGCGCAGCAGGATCACACAGACGAACTGCACCTGCTGGATGTCGTTCGTGGTGCGGGTAATCAGCGAAGCAGTGGAAAATTTTTCGATTTCGGCGTTGGAGTAGCCGACGACGGTCCTGAACACGTCGCGGCGCAGGTCACGGCCAATGGCGGCGGAGACGCGGGACGCGATAAAGCCTACGGCGACGGCCACGGCGACCATGAGCAGCGTTAAAGCCAGCATCTGACCGCCCGTGCGCAGCAGATAGGACATTTGCACGTCATGGGCAATGCCCTGCGCGTCATATTCCAGCGCGACGAGCAGCATGGCCTGGCTGGACAGGCTGTCGGCGACGGTCTCGTCCAGCTGGGCGAGACCGTCCGTCAGCTGGCTCTGCAGCATTTCCCGTGCGCCGGGGGCCTGGGACGCGGCGGCCAGCTGCGTGGCGACGGCGTCGAGGTCATAGGCCGTGGGGACCACGGTGTCGGTGGTACCGGCGGCAGTGGCGGCATTCTTTGCCGCGGCCATGTACAGCACAACGTCCGGCGTTGTGAACGCATTTTCCAGCGCGGCGTTGTCCGCGTCCGGGTTCAGTGTGCGCACACCGTCCGCGTCGGGGTCGGTGTAGGCTTCGTCCGCCAGTGCGGCGTCGTCCTCGGACATGAGCAGCTCGAGCGCCTGCAGCGTTGTGCTGCGGACGGTGTCGGGCACGGGGCTTTCAATGCCGCCCTGCTGGATGCCGGTGTCCACAATTTTGCTTGTGTAGTCGGGCAGGCTTAAATCGCAGTATGCCTGCACGATGAGCAGCGCAACGACGGCCAGGCAGGCCGCCCAGTGCCGCCCCAGCTGCTTAAAAATTTTCGTCATGCGGGGGTTCTCCTTTCAAATCGGTTTTCATAGCGGCGTTCTCGGCCTCGATGGCGGCGAGCAGAGCGTCCTTTACGGCGTTGGCCTGCGCCAGCTGCTCCGGGGTCAGCCGCGCCATGATGCGGGCAAAGTAGTCGTTCATGGCCTGCTCATTGGCTTTGCGGGCGCGCTCCCCTGCCGGGGTGATGCGCACCAGCGTCTTGCGGCGGTCCTTGGGGTCTGTCTCGCGGACGATGTGGCCGGTCTGCTCCATCTGACGCAGCCCGCGGGAAATCGCCGGCATAGGCTGGTGCATCTGCCGCGCAATGTCCGAGACATAGATCGCGCCGTCGCGGCCGTGCTGCTCAATGAGATTGTACAGACTTTGCAGCATCCCATAGCGGCATTTGGGCTGCCCGGCCAGTGCCATGCGCATCCCGCGCTTGGACAGTGTGTGCAGCCGCGCCACAAAGCGGAACATCCCGCTCAGATAAGGGGCTTCAGTGCCCATTGGTGAACACCTCCTGTTAATAGTTGGCTTATGTTAATTATTAAAGCATGATAATAATACACCCTCCTGCACCGCGGTGCAAGAGGGTGTAAGGAAGTTTTAAGATTTGTTCATAAAGTGGGGAGAAGGGCCTCCCTTGTCAAAGGGAGGCTTTAGGCTTATTCCTTCACACACGCAAGATTGCTCAGCGTCACACCCTTGCACAGCCCCAGCGGCAGGGCGACGGACGGCTTGGTGATGGTAATATCCTTAAAGACAATGTCCTCGACCTCATAGCCCGGCTTGTCAAAGCCCGCGATCTCGATCGGGGCGGCATCGTGTCGGCTGCGGTCATGGTCCAGCACCTCGGCGGTCAGGGTAAGCCGCTCAAAGAAGCAGTGCTCGAGTTTCGGCGGGGCAGCGGCGGGCACACCGTCGTCATTGTACGGTACGCTGTGCAGCATGACGCGGGGCGTGATGCAGTCCCGCACGGTCACGCCGCGCACATAGCCGCCGCGCTTGGGCGTGGCCTTGATCTCAATGCCGGACAGCGAGTTTGCCAGATCGCAGTCCCAGATCTGCACGTCCTCCACGCCGCCGCTCATCTCGCTGCCGATGCAGATGCCGTGGCCGCAGTCGCTGCGGCAGTCAAACACCCGGATATGCGCGCAGGGACGGTTGATTTCGTTGCCCTCGGGGTTCTTGCCGCTCTTGATGGCGACAGCGTCGTCCCCCGTGGAGAACTCCGACGCAAACAGCGTGCAGTTCGTTGAGGAATCCGGGTCCCAGCCGTCGCCGTTCCAGACGCCCTCGGACACAAAGGTGCAGTGGTCGGTCTGGATGTCGTCGCAGTAGATCATGTGGACGTTCCAGGATGGGCCGTTTTTCAGCGTGATACCGCTGATCCAGACGTTCTCACAGTTGCTTAAATTGATAAGCCGCGGACGGACGCGGCCCGGGATCGTGTCGCTGTTCTCGCAGCTTTCGACGAGCTCCCGGTTGTCGTCCAGAAAGCTCTTGATACGGGCACGCTCGTCCTCAATGATCTTGCGGGCCAGCTCCTGCCCGCCGCCGCAGATCGTGCCTCTGCCGCGGATGATGATATTGCGGCAGTTCGGGCCGGTCTTGTGGTTCATGTCGCCCGCGTTCAAAAGGCTTGAGTAGCAGCGCATCTCGGTGCCCTCAAATCGGCTGGGGATGCGGGGCGAATAGTCGTGAATGTTCGTTGTGCCCTGCAGGACCGCGCCCTTGGCCAGATAAATTTCCAGATCGCTGTGCAGCCGCAGCGCGCCGGTCAGGAAATCGCCCGCCGGCACGTACAGAATATCGTCCGCGCCGCAGTCGTTGATGGCCCGCTGTAAATTGTCGGTGTTCAGGATATGGCCGTCGCCCTTGCAGAAGTAGGGCGCGGCGGTAATGTCGATGCGGCGTTTTTCCCTGCCGAACTGCAGCGTGGCCGAGCCGATGCAGTAGCTGCCGCTGACCACGTCCACCCGGAAGGAACTGCCGTAGCTCAGCCCCTCTATCGTAAAATGGGTGCGGTCTGTGCGGCCAATGGCCTCACCGTTCAGGGAGACCGTGTATTCCGCCCCGCTGGGCGCGGCGGCGGGTTTATCCCAGTACAGCACCGCGTAATCTTCGGTGCAGCGTATATTCAAATTGCCTTGTTTCATGGTGACGTCCTTTGGTTATGGGGAGTTTGCTCTTTCTTACATATTGTACCACAGTGTGCGCGTTTATCCAAGACTTGGGGGTGACAAAATACGCGGGCTGAAATGCTGCAGGTTTTTACACTTTGCAAGGTTGACAGACATCGGCACGCTGGACCTGATTGACGATGACAAGGTCTGCCTGGCGAACCTGAACCGCCAGGTCCCCGGCAGCAACGCCTACGTCCCCGCCGTTGCCGGTCTGATCTGCGCCGGTGAGGTCATCAATGATATTGCGCTGAACCGCGTGTAACAGTAAAGCTCCCCGCTGATAGACGGGTGTCCGTAAAACAGTTAATCCTCCGTATGGCTTAGACCATGCGGAGGATTTGTTTATGTCTAATCTTCAAACTTGCTGGCGGCAAACGGTTTGTCAAAACCGTTTGCGGACGGCAAGTCCACAAGGGATAGACGCACAAGCGTCGCAAGGGGGTGTAGCCACCTTGACGGAACGAAGTGACGAAACATTCTCGGTCGGGCAGTTTTCTTCTGCTGACCGGGAATGAAGCTCCGCAGGA
>ENA-ORLM01002293-ORLM01002293.1-human-gut-metagenome-genome-assembly--contig:-NODE-2293-length-10182-cov-4.348639_pt1 | contig 10182 bp, 5 predicted proteins | sample MGYA00243063_ERZ508815 | MGnify/ENA primary metagenome ERZ508815 (study PRJEB26277, sample SAMN04329768) | human gut metagenome | biome: human-associated habitat | host: Homo sapiens | place: USA... | reverse complement strand
CTGAAAATTGCCATGATCATGGACAAGCACGATACCATCGGCATCGACTGCGTGGCCATGTGCGTCAACGACGTCATCTGCGCCGGTGCAAAGCCGCTGGTGTTCCTGGATTACATCGCCTGCGGCCGCAACATTCCCGAGAAGATCGCAGAGATCGTCAAGGGTGTGGCTGAGGGCTGCGTGCAGGCCGACTGCTCTCTGGTGGGCGGCGAGACTGCCGAGCACCCGGGCATGATGCCGGAGGAGGAGTACGATCTGGCCGGTTTCACCGTGGGCGTTGTGGATAAGGAAAAGATCCTGAGCAACGAGACCATGGCAGCCGGTGATGTGATCCTTGCCCTGCCTTCCACCGGTGTGCACTCCAACGGTTTCTCGCTGGTGCGCAAGATCTTTGACATTGACGCAAACCCCGATGTGCTGCACACCAAGCCGGAAGAGCTGGGCGGCAAGACCCTCGGCGAGGCCCTGCTGGCCCCCACCAAGATCTACGTCAAGCCTGTGCTCAAGGTGCTGGAAGAGGTGGATGTGAAGGGCATTTCCCACATCACCGGCGGCGGCTTCTACGAGAACATCCCCCGCAGCCTGAAAAAGGGCTGCTGCGCACGCATCAACAAGGCAGATGTCCGCACCCCGGCTCTGTTCCAGCTGATGCAGAAGACCGGCAATATCTCCGAGCACGATATGTTCAACACCTTCAACATGGGCGTTGGCATGGTGCTCACCGTCCCCGCAGAGCAGGCCGACAAGGCGCTGGACATCCTGCACGCAAACGGTGAGCCGGAAGCTTACCGTCTGGGCGTCATTGCAGAAGGTGAGGGCGTGGAGCTGTGCTGAACATTGCAGTTTTAGTCTCCGGCGGCGGCACCAACCTGCAGGCTCTGCTGGACAGCGAAGCCCGGGGCGAGAACCCCAACGGCAGGATCACCCTTGTGGTGGCCTCCAAGCCCGGTGTCTATGCGCTGGAACGGGCCGCAAAGGCCGGTGTGGAAAGCTGCGTGGTGCGCCGCAAGGATTACGCCAGTAGTGAGGATTTTGACGCAGCTCTGCTGAAAACATTGAAAGACCACAACATCGATCTGGTGGTGCTGGCAGGCTTTCTGTCCGTGCTGGGGCCCAGTGTCATTGAAGCGTATCCCCGCCGCATCCTGAATGTGCACCCGGCACTCATCCCGTCTTTCTGCGGGCCCGGCATGTACGGTCTGCGTCCGCACGAAGCGGCTCTGGCCCGGGGCTGCAAGGTGACCGGTGCCACCGTCCACTTCGTGAACGAAGAGTGCGACGGCGGGCCCATCCTGCTGCAGAAGGCCGTGGACATCCTGCCCGGCGACACCCCCGAGGTGCTGCAGAAGCGTGTGATGGAGCAGGCCGAGTGGAAGCTGCTGCCCAAGGCTGTGGCTATGGTGTGCAGCGGAGAGATCGAGTGAAAACTCCTTCCGTCACGCCTGACGGCGTGCCACTTCCCTCAAGGAGGGAGGCAAGGCTCCCTCTCCGAGGGGGCTGTCGCCGCAGGCGACTGGGGGAGTTCCGTAATAGGAGAATTTGACATGGAAAAGATCAACCTGAACGAGTATCTGGCATCCAACGAGTATCCCGGCCGCGGCATTGCTGTGGCAATGGCTCCGGATGGCCGCCAGATGTTCATTGGCTACTTTATCATGGGCCGCAGCGAGAACAGCCGCAACCGCGTGTTTGACCCCGTGCCCGAGCGCGGCGGCATCTGCACCATCGCAGCGGACCCCGCAAAGCTGGAGGACCCCAGCCTCATTATTTATAATCCGGTGCTGACGCTGGGCAAGACCCATATCGTGACCAACGGCGACCAGACCGATACCATTTATGACCTGATGAGTCAGGGCAAGAGTTTTGCCGATGCCCTGCGCACCCGCACCTTTGAGCCGGACGGCCCCAACTACACCCCCCGCATCTCCGCTGTGGTGTACGCCGACGGCAGCTATCAGATGAGCATTCTCAAGTCTGCGGACGGCAATGGCGACAGCGTGCAGCGCTATTTCTTTGATTACCCGCAGCCCGTTGCAGGCGAGGGCCATTTCATCAGCACCTACAAGCACAACGGAAATCCCATCCCCAGCTTTGAGGGTGAGCCGCTGCGCTTTGCCTGCCCCCGCACCATCGGCGATTTTGCACAGGGTCTGTGGAGCAGCCTGAACCCGGACAACAAGGTGAGCCTGTTTGCCCGGGTCATTGATCTGGACTCCGGCGAGACCGGCGACATGATCTTTAACAAGTACGATGCCGTGTGCAGCGATCTGGACGACCCCGAAGAGCCGGAGCTGCTGCCCGAAGAGCTGGAACTGCTCAAAAAGCTTGACGCAGAGGAAAAACAGGACTAAAACAATAGAGAAATAAGGAGGATGCACCAATGAACGAACTGGCACTGAAGTACGGCTGCAACCCCAACCAGAAGCCCAGCCGCATTTATATGGAAGATGGCTCTGACCTGCCGGTCACTGTGCTGAACGGCAAGCCCGGCTACATCAATTTTCTGGACGCGCTTAACTCCATCCAGCTGGTCAAGGAGCTGAAAGCTGCCTGTGGTCTGCCCGCAGCAGCTTCCTTTAAGCACGTTTCCCCGGCAGGCGCAGCGCTGGGGCTGCCCCTGACCGATGTGGAACGCAAAATGTACCACATTGCCCCGGATATGGAGCTGTCGCCGCTGGCAAATGCCTATGCCCGTGCACGCGGTGCGGACCGCATGTCCTCCTTTGGCGACTGGATCGCCCTTTCGGACATCTGCGATGTGCCCACCGCAAAGCTGATCCAGCACGAGGTGTCCGACGGCATCATCGCCCCGGGCTACGAGCCGGAGGCACTGGCTATCCTGTCCGGCAAGAAAAAGGGTAACTACAATGTGGTCGCCATCGACCCGGCCTACAAGCCCGCTCCTATCGAGCACAAGCAGGTGTACGGCATCACCTTTGAGCAGGGCCGCAACGAGCTGGTCATCAACGCCGACACCATGCTGAACAACTGGGTCACTGAGAACAAGGATGTGACCGAAGAGCAGAAGCGTGATCTGGTCATTGCACTCATCACCCTGAAGTATACTCAGTCCAACAGCGTGTGCTACACCTACCACGGCCAGACCATCGGCGTGGGCGCAGGCCAGCAGAGCCGCATCCACTGCACCCGTCTGGCAGGCCAGAAGGCTGACAACTGGCAGCTGCGCCACATGGATAAGGTGCTCAACCTGCCCTTCCGCGACGATGTGGCAAAGCCCAACCGTGACAACGCCATTGATGTTTACATCGGCGATACGCCCGAGGATGTGATTGGCGACGATGTGTGGGCCGAGACCTTTACCGAGCAGCCCGCCCCGCTGACCGCTGAGGAAAAGAAGGAATATCTGAGCAAAGTAACCGGTGTGTGCCTTGGCTCGGATGCCTTCTTCCCCTTCGGCGACAACATCGAGCGTGCCCGCCGCTCCGGCGTGACCGCCATCGTGCAGCCCGGCGGCTCCATCCGCGACCAGCAGGTCATTGACACCTGCAACAAGTACGGCATTGCAATGGCCTTCTGCGGCCTGCGGCTGTTCCATCACTAAGAGAAGGTGTAAAAATGAGCAAAAAAATTCTGGTAGTGGGCGGCGGCGGCCGTGAGCACGCCATCATCAAGGCACTGAAAAAAAGCCCTGACTGCGGCGAGATCTGGTGCGCACCCGGCAACGGCGGCATCAGCTATGACGCAAAGTGCAAAAACATCAAGTCTACCGATGTGGACACCATGGTGGGCTTTGCCGTAGAAGAAAAGTTCGATTACGTTGTGGTGGCGCAGGACGACCCCCTGGCCCTCGGCATGGTGGACGCGCTGGCCGCTGTGGGCATCCCGGCCTTTGGCCCGGACAAAGCTGCAGCCCGCATTGAGGCCTCCAAGGTGTTCTCCAAGGACCTGATGAAGAAGTACGGCATCCCCACCGCAAAGTATGAGGCTTTCGATGACCCTGCAAAGGTCATGGATTACATCCGCGCCGAGGGCAAGTACCCGGTGGTCATCAAGGCCGACGGTCTGGCACTGGGCAAGGGCGTGCTGATCTGCGAAAACGAGCAGCAGGCCGCTGAGGGCGTCAAGGAGATCATGCTGGACAAAAAGTTCGGCGCTTCCGGCAACCATGTGGTGGTGGAGGAATTCCTCACCGGCCCGGAGGTCAGCGTGCTGAGCTTTACCGACGGCAAGGTGGTCAAGCCCATGGTGTCCAGCATGGACCACAAGCGTGCCAACGACCACGACACCGGCCTGAACACCGGCGGCATGGGCACCGTGGCCCCCAACCCCTACTACACCGAGGACATGGCCCGCGTGTGCATGGAGACCATTTTCCTGCCCACCATGGAGGCCATGAACGCGGAAAACCGTACCTTCCGGGGCTGCCTCTACTTCGGACTGATGCTGACGCCGAAAGGCCCCAAGGTCATTGAGTATAACTGCCGCTTCGGTGATCCGGAGACACAGGTGGTCCTGCCGCTTCTGGAAAGCGACCTGCTGACGGTCATGCAGGCCTGCCGGAACGGAACGCTGGCAGAAACTGAGGTGAAGTTCTCCGACGGTGCCGCCTGCTGTGTCATCATGGCGTCCAGCGGCTATCCGGAGCACTATGAAAAGGGCTTCGCCATCACCATGCCCGCCGAGACTGCCGCCCACACCTATGTGGCCGGAGCGAAGCGGGAGGAGGACCGTCTGCTGACCAGCGGCGGCCGGGTGCTGGGCGTTACCGCCACGGCGGCGGATTTGAAAAGCGCCATTGAAAAAGCCTACGAGCGGGTGGAGAGCGTTCATTTCGACAATGCCTTCTACCGTCATGACATCGGCCAGCGCGCCCTGAAAGCGCTGGAACACTGAAGGGAGCAAGGGCAGGCATGGTTTACAGAGTATATGTAGAAAAGAAAGAAGCGCTGGCCAACGAAGCCCGCGCTCTGTTGGAGGACCTGCGGGCATTTCTGGGTATTCAGTCCCTGACAGGTCTGCGGCTGTTCAACCGCTATGATTTGGAGGGCATCAGCCGGGAGCTGTTCGACTACGCCGTTCAAACGGTGCTGTCCGAGCCCCAGCTGGACACGGTGACAAGTGAAGTGCCTCAGGGAGACACGGTGTTCGCCGTAGAGTATCTGCCCGGCCAGTATGACCAGCGGGCGGACTCCGCCGCCCAGTGCATCCAGATCTTATCCCAAGGCGAGCGGCCCACGGTCCGCACCGCCCGGGTATATGTTCTGGAGGGCGAGCTGACGGCGGAGCAGGTCGAGGCCGTCAAGAAATACGTCATCAACCCGGTGGAGAGCCGGGAGGCGTCTCTGGAGCTGCCGGAGACCCTGCGGATGGAATACGATATTCCCACCACTGTCCGGACCGTGGAGGGCTTCACCTCCATGGACGCTGCCGCGCTGGACGCTCTGCGGAACGAGCTGGGTCTTGCCATGGATCTGGACGATCTGAAATTCTTGCAGGACTATTTCCGGGATGACGAGGGGCGGAACCCCACCATCACCGAGATCCGGGTGGTAGACACCTATTGGTCCGACCACTGCCGCCACACCACCTTCTCCACCCACATCGACCATGTAGAGATCCATGACGCGGCCATTCAGGCCGCCTACGAGCGGTATCTGGCCGCCCGTGTGGAGGTCTACGGCGAGGAAAAGGCCGCCAAGCGGCCTCAGACCCTGATGGACATTGCCACCATCGGCGCAAAGGTCCTGAAAAAGCGGGGCCTGCTGCCGGGACTGGACGAGAGTGAGGAGATCAATGCCTGCTCCATCCACGTCACCGCCACGGTGGACGGCGAGGCTCAGGACTGGCTGCTGATGTTCAAAAATGAGACCCACAACCACCCCACGGAGATCGAGCCCTTCGGCGGCGCGGCCACCTGCATCGGCGGCTGCATCCGGGACCCCCTGTCCGGCCGTGCCTATGTCCATCAGGCCATGCGGGTGACCGGTGCGGGTGATCCCCGTGCCTCTCTGGACCAGACCCTCTCCGGCAAGCTGCCTCAGCGGAAGCTGTGCCAGACCGCCGCCGCGGGCTATTCCTCCTACGGCAACCAGATCGGCCTTGCCACCGGCCATGTGGCGGAGCTGTACCATGAGGGCTACATCGCCAAGCGTCTGGAATGCGGCGCGGTGGTTGCGGCGGCTCCCGCCTATAATGTCCGCCGTGAGTGCCCCGTTCCTGGGGATGTGGTCATTCTGCTGGGCGGCCGCACCGGACGGGACGGCATCGGCGGCGCAACTGGTTCTTCCAAGAGCCACAACCTGAAATCCCTTTCCACCATGGCCTCCGAGGTCCAGAAGGGCAACGCCCCCGAGGAGCGCAAGATCCAGCGCCTGTTCCGGGACAGCGCCGTGACCCGCCTCATCAAGCGGTGCAATGACTTTGGCGCCGGCGGCGTCAGCGTTGCCATCGGTGAGCTGGCGGACGGCCTGCGGATCGATCTGGACGCCGTTCGCAAGAAGTATGACGGTCTGGACGGCACAGAGCTGGCCATCTCCGAATCTCAGGAGCGCATGGCCGTGGTGGTGGCCCCCGAGGATGTGGACGCCTTCATCGCCGCCGCCGAATCGGAAAATCTGGAAGCCTACCGGGTGGCCGTGGTCACGGAAGAAGCCCGCATGGTCATGGAGTGGAACGGCACGGTCATCGCCGACCTGAGCCGTGACTTCCTGAACACCAACGGCGCTGTGAAGCACGCCGGGGTCCGCGTGGCAGAGAAGGACCGCACCGAGCTGGCAAAGCCCCGGTTCCAGTCCCTCCGGGAGATGGCCTCCAGCCTGAAATGCGCCTCCCGCCGCGGCCTTGTGGAGCGGTTCGACAGCACCATCGGTGCCGGTTCCATTCTCATGCCCTTCGGCGGCCGGACACAGCGCACCCCGGCACAGGCTATGGCCGCCGTATTCCCCGTCCTGCCTGGCCAGGAAACGGATCAGGCCAGCGTCATGGCCTGGGGCTGCGACCCGGAGCAGACCTGCACCGACCCCTACACCGGGGCCTACAACGCGGTCTACACCTCTATGGCCAAGCTGGTGGCCGCCGGTGCGGACTACAAAAAAGCCTATCTCTCCTTCCAGGAGTTCTTTGAAAAGCTCCGCAATGAGCCGGAGCGCTGGGGCAAGCCCTTCTCCGCTCTGCTGGGCACTGTGGACGCGCAGCTGGAGCTGGGCGCTGCCGCCATTGGCGGTAAGGACTCCATGTCCGGCACCTTCCTGGATCTGGACGTACCGCCCACGCTGATCTCTTTCGCCATTGCGCCGCTGAAAACCGGCGAGGTGCTTTCTCCTGAGTTCAAGGAAGCGGGCCATCCCGTTTACCTGTTCTCCGGCACGGACGCGGATAGCGTCAAGGCGGCATGGGAGCGGCTGCATACTCTGGCGCTGGCCGGCAAGGTCCGGGCGGCGTGGGCCGTGGAAAACGGTCTTGCTGAGGGCGTGATGAAGATGTCCTTCGGCAATGAGATCGGCTTCGCCGCCGAAAACGCCGACTTGGATTGGAACACCCTGTATCCCGGCGCCATCGCAGCGGAACTGACCGAGGACACGGCGGAAGCCGTCCGTCTGGGCGTCACTACCGCCGAGCCTGTGGTGCGGATCGCCGGTGACAGCGCCCCCATTTCCGAGCTTCTGGCTTTGAACGAGGGCGTTCTGGAATCTGTCTATCCCAGCCGTACCATCGCCGATCCGGCGGAGGTTCCCGTGCTCTCCGCCCCCGCCGCTCCCCGGACGGCTCCCAAGGCTGGCGCGGCGGTCCCCAAGGTACTGATCCCCGTATTCCCCGGCACCAACTGCGAATACGACTCCGCCCGTGCCGTTCAGCGGGCCGGATTGGAGCCTGAGATCCTGGTGCTGAACAACCAGTCCGCTCAGGGCGTGGCCGACTCCATCAGCCGCTTCGCCAAGGCAGCCCGGAACAGCCAGATCATTTTTGTCCCCGGCGGCTTCTCCGGCGGCGACGAGCCGGACGGCTCCGCCAAGTTCATCACCGCCTTCTTCCGCAACCCGGAGGTGCGGGACGCCACCATGGACCTGCTGAAAAACCGGGACGGCCTGATGCTGGGCATCTGCAACGGTTTCCAGGCGCTCATCAAGCTGGGTCTTGTCCCCTACGGTGAGATCATCGACACCGACGAGACCTGCCCCACCCTGACCTTCAACACCATCAGCCGCCACCAGTCCCGTCTGGTGCGGACCCGCATCGCTTCCAACCGCTCTCCGTGGCTGGCAGGGACGCAGGTGGGCGATATTTACACCGTCCCCATCTCCCATGGCGAGGGCCGGTTCCTGTGCAGTGAGGAGCTGGTTCGGAAGCTGGCTGACAACGGTCAGATCGTCACTCAGTATGTGGACGAGCACGGTGTCCCCGGCATGGACGTGGACGTAAACCCCAACGGTTCCATCTGGGCTGTGGAGGGCATCATGTCTCCCGATGGCCGGGTACTGGGCAAGATGGGCCACTCCGAGCGTGTGGCCGACGGCCTTTACAAAAACGTGGACGGCTGCTATGATATGAAGTTGTTCCAGTCTGCAAAGAAGTATTTTGACATTTGAGAACGGGAGGACACGGATCATGTTGACTGATATTGAGATCGCCCAACAGTGCCGGATGCGCCCCATCACGGAGATTGCCGCCACCGCGGGGATCGACGAGGAATATCTGGAGCAGTATGGCCGCTACAAGGCCAAGATCGATCACCGTCTGCTGATGGACCGGGCCGACCGGCCTGACGGCAAGCTGATCCTGGTGACCGCCATCAACCCTACCCCGGCAGGCGAGGGCAAGACCACCACCTCCGTGGGTCTGGCCGACGGTCTGCGGAAGCTGGGCAAAAACGCCGTGGCCGCTCTGCGGGAGCCGTCTCTCGGTCCCGTATTCGGCGTCAAGGGCGGCGCTGCCGGCGGCGGCTACGCTCAGGTGGTCCCCATGGAGGACATCAACCTCCACTTCACCGGCGATTTCCACGCCATCGGCGCGGCCAACAACCTGCTGGCCGCCATGCTGGATAACCACATTCAGCAGGGCAACGCTCTGGGCATTGACGTAAAGCAGATCACCTGGAAGCGCTGCGTGGATATGAATGACCGCCAGCTCCGCCACATCATTGACGGCATCGGCGGCAAAATGCAGGGCGTTCCCCGGGAGGACGGCTTTGACATCACCGTGGCCAGCGAGGTCATGGCGGTACTGTGTCTCTCCAGCGGCATCACCGATCTGAAAGAACGGCTGGGCCGGATGATCGTGGCCTACACCTACGATGGTAAGCCCGTCACCGCCCACGATCTGAAGGCCGAGGGCGCTATGACCGCCCTGCTGAAGGACGCACTGAAGCCCAATCTGGTGCAGACACTGGAGGGTACGCCCACGCTGATCCACGGCGGTCCCTTCGCCAACATCGCCCACGGCTGCAACTCCGTCACCGCCACCCGCATGGCCCTGAAGCTGGGCGATTACGCTGTGACTGAGGCCGGCTTCGGCGCGGATCTGGGCGCGGAAAAGTTCCTGGACATCAAGTGCCGTCTGGCGGGCCTGCGGCCCAGTGCCGTGGTGGTGGTAGCCACTGTCCGGGCACTGAAAAGCCACGGCGGCGTGCCCAAGGCCGAGCTGAACCACGAGAATCTGGACGCGCTGGAAAAGGGCCTGCCCAATCTGCTCCATCACGTAGACACCATCCGCAACACCTTCCACCTGCCCTGCGTGGTGGCGGTCAACGCCTTCCCCACCGACACGGAAGCCGAGCTGCGGCTGGTGGAGGACAAGTGCCGGGAGCTGGGTGTCCGCGCTGTGCTGTCCGAGGTCTGGGCCAAGGGCGGCGAGGGCGGCAAGGCGCTCGCCGAGGAGGTCGTCCGCCTCTGCGAGGAGCCCGACCACTTCCAGTACGTCTACGACGTGAACGACAGCATCGAGGTCAAGCTCAACGCCATCGCCACCAAGGTCTATCACGCTGACGGCGTCATCATCTCCGCCCCCGCGAAGAAGCAGCTCAAGCAGCTCACCGACCTCGGCTTTGATAACCTGCCCATCTGCATGGCCAAGACCCAGTTCTCCTTCTCCGACGACGCGGGCAAGCTCGGCGCGCCCCGCGGCTTCAAGATCACCGTGCGCGACCTCAAGGTCAACGCCGGCGCGGGCTTCCTCGTCGCCAAGACCGGCGACATCATGACCATGCCGGGTCTGCCCAAGGTCCCG
>ENA-ORLM01002292-ORLM01002292.1-human-gut-metagenome-genome-assembly--contig:-NODE-2292-length-10183-cov-4.205225_pt1 | contig 10183 bp, 9 predicted proteins | sample MGYA00243063_ERZ508815 | MGnify/ENA primary metagenome ERZ508815 (study PRJEB26277, sample SAMN04329768) | human gut metagenome | biome: human-associated habitat | host: Homo sapiens | place: USA... | reverse complement strand
ATTCTAACCAACTGAACTAACGCACCATTATTTCATTCTTTCGTTGCTATCTCTCTCGATTGCGGTTGCAAAGGTAGACAAAATTCTTATATCTGCAATAGCTTGAAAGAAAAAAAATCATCTTTTTTTTAACATAGCTTGATTATAAGAGATTTATGTTACCTTTGCAAAACTAAATTAATATTGAAATCATGAGAAATACTCCTATTGAACGTAAGTTGATAGATGAAACTATCGCAGATTTTCATATCACAGACTTTGCCAAAGCAACTATCCGTGAAGTCAAAGCCATTGCAGCCAATGCCGAAGCGGCATCGGGTGTGGAATTCATAAAAATGGAAATGGGTGTACCCGGACTCCCCCCCTCAGCCGTCGGCGTAAAGGCAGAGGTGGAGGCATTGCAGAATGGTATTGCCAGCCTCTACCCGGACATCAACGGACTCCCCGCCTTGAAGCAGGAAGCATCCCGTTTCATCAAAGCCTTTATCAATGTAGATGTAGCCCCCGAAGGTTGCGTACCAGTTACCGGTTCCATGCAAGGAACTTTTGCTTCATTCCTCACATGCAGCCAGTGCGATGAGAAAAAGGATACCATTCTCTTCATCGATCCCGGTTTCCCGGTACAGAAGCAGCAGCTGGTCGTGATGGGACAGAAATATGAAACCTTTGACGTATATGACTACCGTGGCGACAAGTTGAAAGCGAAGCTGGAAAGTTACCTCAGCAAAGGCAATATCTCTGCCATCGTCTATTCCAATCCCAACAATCCCAGCTGGATTTGCCTAAAAGAAGAAGAATTGCGCATCATCGGCGAACTGGCAACCAAATATGACGTCATTGTGCTGGAAGACCTCGCCTACTTTGCCATGGACTTCCGCCAAGACTTGAGCAAACCGTTCCAAGCGCCTTACCAACCTTCTGTGGCACACTATACGGACCTTTACGTGCTGCTCATTTCCGGTTCCAAAGCTTTCAGCTATGCCGGTCAACGTATCGGTGTCAGCTGCATTTCGGACAAACTGTATCATCGGGCCTATCCCGGGTTGACACAACGCTACGGCGGCGGCACCTTCGGCACAGTATTCATCCACCGCGTACTCTATGCGCTCTCTTCCGGCACCAGCCACTCTGCGCAGTATGCTCTTGCCGCCATGCTTAAAGCAGCCAATGAAGGTCAATACAACTTCCTTGATGAAGTGAAAGTATACGGTGAACGTGCCCGCCGCCTGAAAGAAATCTTCTTGCGCCACGGTTTCCACTTGGTATACGACAATGATTTGGGTGATCCCGTTGCCGACGGTTTCTACTTCACCATCGGTTACCCGGGCATGAGTAGCGGAGAACTTGCGCGGGAACTAATGTACTACGGTGTAAGCGCCATTTCGCTGGTGACCACCGGAAGCCATCAGGAAGGATTACGTGCCTGCACTTCCTTTATCCAAGACCATCAGTACGACCAGTTGGACGAACGTATGGCAATTTTTGCCGAGAATCACCCCATCCAATAAAAAATATCCCTATATAATAAGGTATCTCTACCAGTTGATGCCGGTATCCCACCACAATCGGGTACCGGCATTGTCATCTCCACCCAGTACCTCTACCAAAGCGGCATACTGCTCGGCATTCTCCGTCTTCAGTCCGCCGGGAAAGTTCAGACGGCGAATCATTGTCTCAGTATCTATGCACCCGTCTTTACTGTGATTAAAGCGTACGGGGAATAGCCGGGGATACCCCGTCCGGCGCTGTTCAGCCCAAGCTTCACACCCTTCGGGAAACATGGGCAATCCATTTTTGGGTAATAATCTTCTCCAGTTTCGTATCCCTATCCGCTGACTCCAGCCAGCGTGGCGAAACCTGACAACGGGCGGTAATATCATTCTCCATATCGTAGGTATCCACAAAATCGGCAGGCAACAAGTTGCTCTCCAGATAAGCGTCGGACTGCAAGATGCCATACTGACGGAAAGAAGCCATTACCCCTTCTTCATAGCAGATTTTCGCCGACTCATCAGTCCATCCCCGTAGGGCAGCCTCGGCACGCAGGAACCAGACTTCTGCTGCCGGCATCAACACTGCATCAGTCTGCTGGGTAACTTTCAATTTTGAGAGTGTATTATAATAGTTATGTGCAAAGCATGTACCCTGACGAATGCCGCGATACTCGCCTGCAAACTGTTCATTCTGGCAAGTGGCAAAATAGATTTCACGACGGGGATCTTCATATCCGTTCAGTATGGACTCCATCGGCGCTCCCATATAAGCTTCATTCCAAACAAGGTTTATCTCGCCCAACGGATTGGTATATCCACTCGCTGTGGAAACCGCCACCGACTCGTCCGCCTCCCGAATGACTCCGTATTCATTATCCATCGCCTTACGGAATTCCGTTTTTGCCTTCTCCGGACTGGCTACCGCGATGCGCATGGCAAGCCGCATCCTCAACGAGTTGGCAAACTTTATCCAAGAGTCATAATCACCGTCCAACAACATATCGAAACGCGCAAACTCCGAAGCTCTCGGATGCTCGACAATATAATCGGAAAGTACAGCAACAGCCGTATCGAGTTCACAGAAAAAGGCATTATAGACCTCTTTCTGCGTGTCAGGCATATAACGGGCTTCGGGATCGGCAAAATGACTATACACAATAGGGCCGTAATAGTCCGTGACACGGTGCATCACTTCCACCTTCAGTATCTTGGTAATGCCGAAAAAGGCAGGCATACGGTCACGTGTGGCATTCTCCGACTGATATATCTGCGGGAAAACATACTCATAGGTATGTCCCCACATGGCGCTGTTCCATCCATCCTGCAAGTTGTAGTCCGAATTGTGCGAACCTCCATTCAGAGGCTTGGCATCGTGCATGTAACCGCTGAACATGTCGGCATTCAAATTCTGGGTCAATTGAAAAGGCCAGTTCTTCCCCTTTCCGTAGTCGTAATTGAAATAGATGCCTTGCTGGATGATTCCAAGACGGATGCCATGTTCGTTATAGTCGGCCTGCAAGTCCTCGTCCGTCACGCCGGACTTGTCCGTATTGATTTCCTTAAAGTCTCCCGTACAAGCCAGAAACACGAAAACCATGCCAATCAGTACTATAATCCTCTTCATATCAAGTCTCCCTCCCCCTCTTAAAATTCACACTTCAAAGAAAATCCCCAACTACGCGTGGTAGGCATACCGTAGACTTCAATTCCCTGGTTATCGTTGCCCGTAGAGAGTACCAGGTCAGGGTCGAAAGGCGCCTTTTTGTAGAAGAAGAACAAGTTGCGTCCCGAAAAGGACAGTTGTGCCCGCTTGAGGACTTTGGTCTTTTCCATCCAGGCAGCAGGCAGTTGGTAGCCCACGGACAGCTCACGCAGCCTGATGTTCGTGGCATCATACATATAATATTCCGTCACCCCGGCCCGTCCGCCTACAACATTCTTATAAAATCCTTTCACATTATCTATCCGGTTACCTTCAAGCATTACATAACCTTTGTCCCTGGCCCGGGCCGTGACTTCAGAAACGCCATACATATCCATATCCGCCTGCGTCTGGGACAAAATATCGCCTCCAAAGCGACAATCCACCAGAAAATAGAAAGAAAAATTCTTGTAAGACAGCATATGATTCCAGCCAAGCATCAGTTTTGGATTGGCATTGCCCACTTTCACCGTATTGCCATCACCTTCCACCAAAGGCATCCCGGTATTGTCTCCTTCCGTGCCGTAAACGATATCGCCCGCATCGTCACGTACAAAAGCTTTTCCGTAGATGTCACCGATAGAGCCCCCTTTCACCAATTTCATGGCATAACTGGACGAGAAGCTGGTAGGACCGTAAAGAAACTCCTTCAGCGCTTCGTGCAGTGAAATTATCTTGTTGCGGTTGGTGGAAAAGTTCACCTCTGTTTTCCACTTGAAATGGTTCGTCAGCAAAGGAACGGCATCCAGTGAAACCTCCCACCCCACATTCTGTATATTACCCGCATTGACATAACGGTAGGCATATTTATCGCCCGACAGAGTAGGAAGCTTGAAGAACTGGTTCCGGGTATTCGTCTTATAGAAAGTGGCATTCAAACCAATGCGGTTCTTTAAAAAACGCGCTTCTATACCCGCCTCAAAGGAGTGCGTCATCTCCGGTTCCATATCCTTGAACGGCGCGGCATCACTTGCCAAGAACTCTCCGCCTGCCGTGATATGCGAGGAAGGATTTGTGATGAACATGGGAATATCATTGCCCACCATGCTGTATGCCCCCCTTATCTTTGCCAGTGACACCCATCGGGGTAAAGTCATCAGCTTATTGAATATCAGCGAAAATCCCACGGAGGGATAGAAGAACCCGCTTTTCTCATGAGATGTATAAGCCAGCGTGGAGGACCAGTCATTACGGGCCGACAAATCAAGATAGACAAACTCGTTGTAGCCCAGTTGTGCCGTCGCAAACAAGGACTGCAATTGGCGCCGCGCATCAATCTTCTGGTCCAGCCCGGCAGAACCATTCATGATGATATTGGCCAGATTGAACACATTGGCATATTTCAGCGAAGCTGTTTTAGAGTCATAGCGGGTGGAGTTCACTGTCTTATCATTGATACTGGCACCGAGCACCGCGTTGAGAGAGAATGCATCCCACTGCTTTTTCATCATCAGTATGGCGTCTCCGTAATATTGGGTTTCCTGATAGTCCATCTCAATATAACGCCCATTGGCTCCCGCTAACGCCGGAGCGGTAGAGGCATAGAACTGCTGGCGCACCTTGTCGTTAATATAGTCTACATTGCCACGGGTCTGCAGGCTTAACCAATCGTTTATCTTCAGATTGGCGGATAAGGAGACTATGACATGCATGCGGTTCTCCTTGCTCAATATGCGATTGGTAATCCAGTAGGGATTCTGCTCAAAATCCTCGTAGGAGGTATGCCAATTCTGTATGTTCAAGTTTCTACCCTCATCATAAACCTCGAAGTTCTCCTTATAATAAGCAATATCCTCACCCCGTGGAAAACGGTAGAGCCCCACCAAAGGATTCATGTAGAAACCACCCACGGTAGGCTTGTTCTTCACCACCTGGCGCATCAGGTTCATACTGCCATCTAACTTCAGACGGGAATTCAATAGAACGGAAGTCTCTCTGAAAGTGAGGTTGTGCTTCGAAAGGTTATGTTTCCCAATGATGCCATGCCCCGTAGTATTGGCATAGGAGAAATAGTTCTGCAACTTCTCATTGCCGTGACTCAAGGAGATGGAAGTTATGGAGGTGACACCAGTAGAGAAGAAGTCTCTCAGATTATCGTATTCGGGAAGGTTTGCCCGTTCTCCCCAACTGTCTACACCGTCACTTACTCCATAGCGGTTCTGCATCTTGGGTAGCGCAAAAGCATTGTCGAACATCAGGCTCGTCGAGAAAGAAACACCGCGCTGCCCGTACGACTGCCCCTTCTTTGTAGTAATCAGTATCACCCCATTGGCAGCCTGGCTACCATACAAAGCTGCCGCGGGAGCTCCTTTCAGGATACTGATGCTCTCTATATCTTCAGGATTCAGATTGGAAATGCCGTCCCCTCCGTCACGGTTGCCAGCATTGGCCGTCCCGCCTATGGCAGAGTATGCTTGCTCGGAGGTGGAGTTCAGAATGGGAACACCGTCTATCACGTACAGAGGTTGGTTGTCACTCGCCACCGAACGGACTCCACGGATACTGACTTTGGCTGAAGCTCCCAGACCGGAAGAAACCTGGTTAACACGCACACCAGCTGACTTGCCGGTCAACGAAGTGATTAAGTTGGGCATTTTTACTCGAGTCAATTCCTCGTTTTTTATTAAATCTGTGGCATAAGAAAGAGAATTTTCTTTCTTTTCGATACCCAAAGCGGTAACAATGACATTATCCAGCTCTATCATATTTTCTCTTAGTGTGATATGAAAGGTCGAACGTCCTTCCACCTCAATATCCTGGGAAATGTAGCCGATAAATGAAACACGGAGCACTGCATTATCGGCAACCACCAGCGTGAATTTTCCTTCCGAATCCGCTATCGCACCATTGGCCGTTTCTTTCTCCTGAATAGTGGCACCGGCCAGCGGAAACCCACCTTCATCCAGCACACAGCCACTTACCGTCACTTTGGAAAGCTGTATTTCGGAATGCCCCGGACGTTGCATACGCTCCCAAAATCCCTCCGGGCAATCCGTCCATCCTATAGAAAACAGCCCTAAAATTAACATATATAGTGTAGTATACTTCATTGTATTAAATTGCCAATTACTTGCAAATTTAAGCATTTTCTTCGAATAAAAAAACCATAAAATCTGAGAAAAGAAACTTTTAAAATGAAAAACAGCGAAGAACTTTTGTTTATTGTGGAATATTATGTATATTAGGGGCATGTATAGCAATATAGATCTATTCAAGATAGAAACAAACCATGTGGTTCCTGCCCGGGGAAAGGTCTTGATTTCCGAACCCTTTTTGTGTGACCACATGTTTGGGCGATCCGTCATTCTACTGGTGGACCATACACATGACGGCACAATGGGACTGGTTATGAACAAACCTCTCCCCCTATTCTTGAATGATGTGCTGAAAGACTTCAACTGCCCGGAAAACATACCTATCTATAAAGGAGGACCGCTCAGTACAGATACGTTGTTCTATTTGCACACGCTCAAGGGCATTACCAGAGCATTGCCCATCGGCAAAGGCTTCTACCTGAACGGTGACTTTGAAGCCATTAAAAACTACATCATGCAGGGAAATTCCGTTAAAGGCAGAATCAGATTTTTTTTGGGATACTCCGGCTGGGAGTACGAACAGCTGGACCGGGAAATTGAAGAAAACACTTGGCTGGTAGGCAAAGAAAACATCAGCTCGCTAATGGACGAGGCAGCCAGCGGCACACTCTGGAAGAAGGCATTGTGCAAGCTGGGAGCAAAATATGAAATATGGTCGCGTTTCCCCCAGATTCCAACGTTCAATTAGTGTTGCGGAGAAGTTGCAACAATACGACATCCTTATAGCACCCTCCTACGCGCCACCACTCCCTCAAAAGCCCGCAACGCACAAAACCGCAGGATTCAAAAAGGCGGATACTTGCCTCATTATCCACCGAAATATGGACTATCAACTGCTTCAGATATAGGAAACTGAAAACATAGTCGCACAGCAAACGCAACGCTTCCTTGGCATAACCATTGCCCTGATACTCCTTCCGTATAGCAATGCCCACCTCTCCCCGGGCATGCATGGGAGAAAACTCTGTAATATCAATGGTGCCTATCACCGCATCATCCTCTACACGTACAATCATCATACGCAGCTGGCGGTCGGCAAACATATCGCATTCGGAATTCTCAATATATTGTTTCAAGACAAATCTGGAATAGGGCACGGTGAAGTTCGTCACATCCCAAGTCCGGGAATCATTCTCCATAGCATACATCACTTCCAAGTCTTCCGGCTCCATAGCACGTAGACGCACCCTTTCACTACAGAAATAAGATTTATTCATATCTTCCAGTCGGTTACATTTCTTCTTCTTTATTGATATGCAGTTCTTTACGCAGGCGTCCATCACCCGGCAGGCAGAACAGAGAAGCCGTCAGTCCTATCAGTGCACACAGTACACCCGTACTGCTCAACATTATATAATAGGTGAAAAAACCTGCAAGCACTGGTATGGCAAGCAATGCCAGCCGCACGCCACTCCACAACGCATAAAGGCGGAGGGCTTCGGGAAGCGTCACTACATCTATTTTCCGGATTAATACCCATGAAAAGAGTTTCAGGGATACGGGCACGCAAGAGGCAGCCAGCAGAATGGTTATCGTCTCAGCCATATAGATAGCACGTACATCTCCGGCATACATACCTACCCATTCGCCTCCGGTTTCTCCAAGCAGGACGAGTAGGATGGGGAGCATCCAGAAATAAGCAAAAGTTGTTCGGACACGCAATGCAGTCTTCTTTATTTGTTCTTCCATTTAGTGAATTGATAGTGGATAATGAATAATTGATAGAAGCCCAACACGATCAGGCAGTTCCGGAAAATGGAGTGCGGTTCACGATACTGCGTCCCAGAGTCACTTCATCCGTATACTCCAATTCGTCGCCGATGGAAATGCCACGGGCTATGACGGAGAGCTTCACACCCAGTTTTTCCAGCTTGCGGTAGATATAAAAGTTTGTCGTATCTCCCTCCATCGTCGTGCTCAGGGCAAGAATCACTTCATTGATGCCACCGGCGGCTACCCGCTGCACAAGGCTTTCTATCTGCAAGTCTCCGGGACCAATGCCATCCATCGGCGAGATGACGCCTCCCAACACGTGATACAAACCACGGAACTGTTGTGTGGCTTCCACAGCCATCACATCACGGATATTCTCTACCACACAGACCACGGAAGCGTCCCGTTGCGGACTGGAACAGATGCGGCACGTCTCCGTATCTGATATATTATGGCATACCTTGCAATATTTCACTTCATGCTTCAGCGTCACAATGGCATTGCCGAACGCTTCCACCACTGCCGTATCCTGGCGGAGCAGGTGAAGAACCAGCCTCATAGCCGTCTTACGTCCCACTCCGGGCAACTTGGCAAACTCATTTACCGCCTTCTCCAATAATGTCGAGGGAAACTGTCCATTCATACTTAAAATTTTCCTATTGGCCACAAAGATAGTGCAAACCGAATGCAGAATAAAATGAACTCGTTCATTTTTTATGCTGAGGTGCAGCCTATCTTCGCTTTCTGGGCAAAGATAGTGCAAACTTATTAAATTATTGCTACCTTTGCCACACGTAAATCCCCAAATAGTCAACAAAATGGATATTACAAACGCCGAATTCGTCATCAGTAACACAGACGTGCGGAAATGCCCCGCCGGTACATTTCCCGAATATGCTTTCATCGGACGCTCCAACGTAGGAAAATCCAGTCTTATCAATATGCTGACCGGAAGGAAAGGACTCGCCATGACCTCTGCCACACCGGGAAAGACCATGCTTATCAACCATTTCCTAATCAACAAGAGCTGGTACATTGTAGACCTTCCGGGATATGGCTACGCCAAACGGGGACAGAAAGGTCAGGAACAAATCAAACGTATTATAGAAAGTTATATACTGCAACGCGAACAGATGACTTGTCTGTTTGTTCTTATAGATAGCCGGCTGGCTCCCCAAGCCATCGACCTCGAGTTTACGGAATGGCTGGGCGAGAACGGCGTACCCTTTGCCATCGTCTTCACAAAGGCCGACAAACTGAAAGGCGGCAGACTGAACACCCACATCAACGAATACCTGGAACAGTTGAAGGAACAGTGGGAAGAGCTGCCTCCCTACTTCATCACCTCTTCTGAAAACCGCATGGGACGGAAAGAGCTGCTGGACTATATCGAAAGTATCAACAAAAGCCTGAATAGCAAACAATAGACATAAGTAAAATGAAAAGATTAGTTTTTTGGCAACTGTTTGTTGCCGCACTACTGCTGACCGGCAATAGTCACGCACAATCCATCAAGGATTTGTTCAACAAAGAAAATATAGAGAAGGCGGTAAATGCCGTGACCGGCAAGTCAACAGCGGATATGACCGGCACTTGGTCGTATACCGGCTCCGCCATTGAATTCGAATCGGACAACCTGCTGCAGAAAGCCGGCGGTGCCGTTGCCGCCACAGCCGCAGAAAAGAAACTGGACGAACAGCTTGCCAAAGTAGGCATCAAAGCCGGGCAAATGTCATTCACATTCAACGCCGACAGCACATTCAGCGCCAAAGTAGGGCAAAAGAGCATGAAGGGAAGCTACTCCTACAATGCATCCACCCAAAAGGTCAACTTGAAATTCGCCAAGCTGATAGGTATGAATGCCAAGGTCAACGCTACCTCCACAACTATGGACCTGCTGTTCGAATCGGACAAGCTACTGAAACTGATAACCTTCCTCTCCAGCAAAAGCAGCAACTCCACTCTGAAGAGTATCGGCTCGCTGGCCAACAGCTACGACGGAATGATGCTCGGATTCTCATTACAGAAACTGTAACAACAACTTCCATACAACAAAAAAATCCCGCAAGCACCGAACAATGCTTGCGGGATTTTTTTATCTGAAAAGAGCGGAAAACGAGACTCGAACTCGCGACCCTAACCTTGGCAAGGTTATGCTCTACCAACTGAGCTATTTCCGC
>ENA-ORLM01002291-ORLM01002291.1-human-gut-metagenome-genome-assembly--contig:-NODE-2291-length-10184-cov-17.421193_pt1 | contig 10184 bp, 7 predicted proteins | sample MGYA00243063_ERZ508815 | MGnify/ENA primary metagenome ERZ508815 (study PRJEB26277, sample SAMN04329768) | human gut metagenome | biome: human-associated habitat | host: Homo sapiens | place: USA... | reverse complement strand
GCTGTAACGGTGGAGGTCGAACGTGACAGCAGCGGTGTTTCACTTATCGTATGGCAAGACGAACAGAAAAAGCAGCATTTTGACTGTGGGATATCCGAGGAAGAGATACAGCGTACCTGTGCAATGTTTGATGACTGCGGCGATTGTCCGCTGAAAGAGTATTGTGAAAGTGAGGCAAAAGAATGAGGATACTTGTGTTTGAACCTCTGAAAGAACCGTATGTAAAGGATATTGAGGATGATATCCATGCCATGCAGGAAATTGTGGGCGGCAGCATCGAGCCTATATATTTCGAACCAAAAAACAACGCCCTTTGCTGGTGTAATGATGAGTTCCTGCTGAACGGCTCAAAGCCTAACAGGATAGTAGGAAACACTCTTGTTCACGGCACTTTCTATATTTCGGGCAACTGTCTGAACGAATACGGCGAATGGGACTCTTGTTCACTTACCGATGAACAGATAGAAAAGTACAAGCAGCAGTTTGATCATATCATAGTAGATCTGCCTGGTATCGGGCTGGTTGCTGTGAGAGAAACAAGACCTGAAGTGATCGAACCGCTTGAAGAATTTGAAGAGTCACCGGAGATAAGTATGTAGTTTGCTAAAGCTTATGCTGTGCAAATTGTCACAAAGGTAGAACTTCAATAAAAAGTCTGGATTTTAAAGTACTAGTGTGATATATTGCTTGTCAAGGAGCGTGATGATATGAAAAGAGCAATGGTCATATCAATATTCTGTGTGGTATTTTTATCAGCCTGCGGAAATGTATCGGAGTCCACGGAAAGCGAAAGCTCTTCAGTAGCTAGTCAAACTACGGTCACGGCTATAGTTTCTGCAGAAACATCGACAAAGGAAGAAATGGATACAAGTGAAACCACAACGACCATTAAAAAGAGTTCGCAGACGGTATCCGAAACTTCCAAAGCTAAAACAACCAAGAAAAGTACGGTCAGCAGTAAGGATGTAAGTCTGCGGCCACCGCAGGAGCAAACGAAACAGCAGAGTTATTCTCAGACAGCAAAGCCGCAGGAAAATACAGAAGTTGATACTACTCAAATACCTGCGGTAACAACTACACAGCAAAAGCAGACTGCAACAGCCCCACCAAAGCCTTCAACTGCTACACAGAAACCGCAGACAACAACGGCAAAGCAAAGCACAACAGAACCGCAAAATACCATGCAGTGGTCGGAGCCCATGAAAGCATGGAGAAAGCTGTGCGAGGGCAAAAGCCTGAGCGATGATGAACAAAACCTCATAAGGTCTGAAATACTTGAATATGCCAAAAGCTTCAATGGCAAAAGAGATATCCATGTAAGCTTTGGAATAGATGAGTATGATATATTTTATGAGAAACCGCTAGATCTTACGGTCAGAAATGACATGACCGACCTGTCATATGCTCACATGGACGCATATGCTGACGCAGACAGCAGATGGCTGATAGATCATGCAGGAAACGAAGGAGAGATCTACAGCATAGTCAGTGAAACGAGAGAAAAATGTCTGCACGTCATAGACTACGGACTGTTCAACAGGTGGGAGATATACAGCGGCAATAATGTCCTCAAATATGCAAGCGATATTGAGTTTAATGTAGGCTTTGACGGCACGGCAATATGGTTTCTTACGGAGGACTAAAAACAACTGAATAAGCAGGGAAAAGAGTCGAAAATTCGACTCTTTTTTCTTTGCAAAAAAACAAAGGAGTAATTACAGATGAAGATAAGAAAAATATTAAAACGCTGCACAGCGGCAATGCTTGCGGCGGCAATAGGAATGACCACGCTGACGGCGAATGTTTCAGCAGCCACATCGGGAGTATCAATAGGATATACCTGGAACAGCTCGGTCAATCCAACTATCAAAAACAGAAAGAACGGCGCAGCAGGAGGAGTAAGCGGACAATATATCAAAGCCGGAGAGCAGATATGCAGATTCTGTCCGTCATCAACTTCCGACTGGGCGTTTTGTATCGAGCCTGCAAAGTCAATGCAGGGAGCAAGCTACAAGGACTGGTATACTCAGAACGGCTTTACAAAGTATGATACCTTTGACCTCTCGGATAAAAACAAGGCGGACAGCTTTGCATATTGGAAGTCCATAGGCGGAACAGACGGACCAATGGCTAAGTATCTCGGACTTGTGCAGTATTACGGCTATTCAAGCCACAAAACAGGTGACTACTATGCCGCAACTCAGTGCCTTATCTGGGAGCTGATACTGGGTTACAGAGGTCATACGCAGGCAGGCTTCGGAAAATGTTCGGATATTCTTTGGAATGATTTCACCTATCCAAGCGGTGGCTGGTGTACAAGATCGGGAGTTGAAAAGGCGTACAACGATATTGTGTCAAATGTGAAGGATCATTACAAGCTTCCCTCTGCTATGAAATCCACCAAAGCTCAGGCAAAGGACGAAGCACACGTTATGAAATACAACGCTGAAAATCTAAGATACGAAACAAAAGTGACTGTGCCCACTTCCTATGTCACAGCCTCAAGCCTTGCACATAATTTCAGCAGCCTTGAAAGCAAGCTTGGATCGCTGATAAAGTCTAAATTCAGCGGTACTTTCGGCAAGGACTACGGCATTGAAACAGAAATGAGCGGAACAAATACTGTTTACACCATATGGTCAAAGGAAAGGCAGTTCTCTTCAAGCGGCGACAGCAGTATATATGTTACGGAAAGTATCCCGATGCAGATGAAGAACAGCCTGAAAAAGCAGGAAACTTTGTTTGCCAACAGCTACTATCAGACCTGCCTGCTTTCAACAAGGCTCGACCCCGTTGTGGGATATGTGGGACTTGCGTCATACAATGAACCGAATCTTACCGTTGAAAAGACATACACAGATTCAAGCAATAATCAGATAACGGCGGCGGAGCTGAATAACCTTCTGGGCAAGACTACGTTTGTGGTTTCATGCCTGTATGACGGCAAAAAGTATTATGTTCAGGCTGATAAAAACAGCACGGGAACGGGATATGTTTTTTCAAAGTATGTGACTTCTGTCAGCGAGGCTACAAAGTTTAAGACCATTAAAAACACAGACGCAAAGGGTACTTTCACAGTAAACGATCTGCCCACCTCAACGTCAAATGGCAGGACATATACGGTAACGGAATATACAGTACCCGATGATGAAAGGTATGAGAAACTTTCTAAATCAGTACTTCTGCCCTCTCCTACAAGTGATTTTACTGCCAATGCTGGCACAAAAACGATAAAGATGAACAACAGCGAAAAGAATTACAATGCTAAATTTGGAACTGCGGTGCTTGACAAAACCATTCTCAACGGTGATGGAAAGGCTTTATCAAGCGATAACGAGAGCGACATCAAGACCCTCTCCGACATCTACAAGTCCACCAAATTTATTGTGGGCTATTGGGACGAGGAAAACGGCAAGCCTGTTATGAGATATATCTCGCAGGGTCACAAGTCTGCAGAAAAAGCTTTTTCAGGCGATCTTAACGACCTTGACGGCTTTAATGGAAAGACCTACTCCTCAGGTGACGGCTGTTACTATGTGCCAACAAAATTAAACGCAAATCACGACCTCATATTCGATACCACTCGCACTACGACTGACTTTTCAAAGGCATATGTTTTCAGCACAGGCTCGAACTACAGCGGCTGTGACACCTGCGATCACTTCGGACAGCTTTTCTTTGATCTTGTACCTCTTGACAGCTCAGGCAATGCAAAGGAGCTTGTTTTTATCGAGATAAACGGAGCTAAAGGATATGGCTATGATGAAAGTCTTGAGGCTTCAAAAGCGTACAATCTGAGTACTATCAAAGATTCTACGGCAAAAAGAAATATCAGCGGCCTCATAAGAAACGATACAGGCAAGTCATATGCTCTGACCGATGAAAATGGGAAGAAATATATTCTCGGAGCAGGAAATCTTTATCCCATTTCATCAAACAAACTTGAAGATAACAGACTTCACAGCAGTGCTGAGATAGTAAATCAGCTTGTAAATTACAGCCTTGTGCTGACAAAGAAAAATGATTCGGGAGAAGTTCTCTCCGGAGCAAGGTACGGTTTGTATAATTCATCAAAAAAGCTGCTGAAAACCGCAGTTACTGACGACAACGGAAAAGCAAAGTTTGACTATGACCTTTTGCCAAACACCAACTACTATGTCAAGGAGATAACTGCACCCGAGGGATATGCTCTTAACAATGAATATCATCTTGTGAACCGTGCAAATACGGCGGTAAACGACCTTGATAACTTTCAGAATGCAAAGCTTTCGGATCACAATTATTCAGTAACGGACAAGCCTTTTACACTTAAGCTGGAGCTTAACAAATATGATGTTCTTAATGATATCAAGATAGAGGGAGTTACTTTTGATATTTCTCTAAATGGAAAGGTTGTAAAGAGTATTACAACCGATAAGAACGGCTATGCAGAGGTAAGCGGACTGGCTCTCGGCAAGCTTAACGGTGAAACTTTTGAAAATGTCTACACCGTTACAGAGCGTGAAAACGACAGGTATATCATGCTTGACGAGAACGGAGAACTGAGCCGCTCGTTTACAGTAACTACAACCCTTGCGGATATCGATGACAATACAGATCCCGTCATAACCTATACTGCGGATATTCCGAATACGCTTCAGCTTGTTGACCTGAAAATTCACAAGGTAGATGAGTTTGATAACCCCATAAAGGGCGTTGCTTTTGACATTGTGCCTACTCAGGACATTGCTTTTAACGGCAAGACGGTACAGAAAAAGGGCGAGCCTGTGGGTACTGTTGTGACAGATGAACAGGGATATGCCTCAAGCACCTACACAGAATATGAGACCGATGGAACACAGGGATATACAAAGACTATACCGATCTATCCGAACTTTGAGTATGAACTGGTGGAGGTTTCAGCTCCCGAGCCTTACGTTATATCTGCTGAGAACACAAAGTTTACGGTTAAATCGGATAAAGCCGATACTCTGACTATCCCTTATGAAGTGATCGTAACAAACGATGTTCAGAGAGGAACGCTTGAAGTTTTCAAGGCGGACAGCGAAACCAAGAAGCCCATTGAAGGAGTTGAGTTTGAGGTAAGAGCGGCGGAAGATTTCTTTGTCGGTTCGGCACAGCTTCACAAGCAGGGAGACGTTATATGCACAATGACCACAGACAGCACCGGTCATGCTGACACGGGAAACGCACAGATGTATGTGGGAGCAAAGTATACTCTTACCGAAACAAAGGCGGCAGAGGGGTATGTTATTGACTCAGAAAGCAGGACATTTGAATTCAATTACGCAGGCAACACAGCCGTATATTCAAAGCTCAGCATCGACCTTGGCAACGATTCGCAGAAAGGAAAGATATCCGTATACAAATCGGGCAAAGCATTTACAGGCGTGACGGCTCTTGGCAGTGCGATATCCGTTGACGAAAACGGAAATATTGAAGAAAGCGGTCAGACCATATACAAGCCAGTGTTTACAGAATGTGCTCTTAGCGGAGCGGTATTTCAGATAACAGCCGCAGAGGATATTGTTACAGCAGACGGAACAATTCACGCAAATGCAGGCGATGTTGTGACTGAAATAACGACCGACGAAAACGGCTATGGGGAAACTGAGCCGCTGTATCTTGGCAGATATGAGGTCAGAGAGATAAAAGCACCTTACGGATATGTGCTGAATAACGAACCTAAAGAAGCAGAACTGACATATGCGGGACAGGAATTTGAGGTGAGAGATACTGTGGATACAGAGTTTGAAAATGAATATCAGAGAGTAATGATAAGGCTTTCTAAGACAATGGAGAATGATGAGCTGTTCGGTATCGGCAGTAACGGAGAGTACAAAAATGTTCGTTTCGGACTGTTTGCCGCAAAAGATATCACAGCTTCAAACGGCACGTTGATCCCTGCCGGCGGGCTGATCTCTGCGGTGTCGCTTGATGAAAATATGACTGCTGTTATTGCAGAGAAAATTCCGTTTGGAAAGTACTATGTTCAGGAAATTGCCACCGACGAACACTATGTCCTTAACGGCGAAAAGTACCTTGTGACTTTCGAGTATATGGGTCAGGATATTCAGACCGTGGATATCGACTGCGGAGAGTTTGAAAATGTTATCAAGCGTGGCAGGATAGAGGGACATAAGACCGATGACAAGAGCGAACCCCTTGAAAATGCTCTGTTCGGACTGTTCAGAACGGACTGTACAGAGTTTACGGAAAGCAATGCCATAATGACAGCGATCTCCGATGAAAAGGGATATTTTGAGTTTGGAAACATTCCTTACGGCGAGTATGTTGTCAGAGAGATAAAAGCTCCCACGGGATATATTCTAAGCGATGAAAGCTATCCCGTAAGCATTTCAGAGGACGGCGAAGTCATTGAGATAACTGCCGAGAACAAGCCGATTACCGTTAAGATCTCAAAGCGTGATATTTACGGAAACGAGCTTAAGGGAGCAAAAATGCAGATCATTGACTCTGAGGGAAATATTGTTGACGAATGGACTTCCGACGGCACAGATCATATTGTAACCAAAATTCCTGTGGGAAATTACACGCTGAAAGAAATCGCCGCTCCCGACGGTTATGTTATCGCAACGGACATTAAGTTTACAGTCGATGTTTACGGCAATGTTACCGTAGAAAATGCAGATGCGACAGTGATTGCTGAAGACGGCACACCCATAGTCATAATGGTGGACGAGGCTAAGCCAAGCTTGCCTGACACGCCTCACACAGTCACAACAGACAACCCTCACACAGGTGTGTCATCAGACAATGGCATATGTATCTATCTTATGATCGGCTCTGTAATGCTTTTGTCCTTAATATTTGCAAGAAGAAAGAATAATGAAAGGAATGATGTGTAATGAGAAGAGCCAAAACCAAGAGAATGGCTGCGGCATTTGCAGGAGCTTTTTGCTTTGCCGCAAAGCTTACGACCACCGCCTACGCCTCGGGCGATGTGGCCGGAGCAGTCACAAGCACTTGGAACACAGCCAGATCGCAGATAGTGTCGGTGGTGAACAATGTTGTTTTTCCGTGCCTTGATGTTATCCTTGCGGTATTGCTGTTTGTGAAGATAGGTGCGATGTATATGGACTACCGCAAGCACGGACAGATAGAATGGACTCCTGTTGCGATAATCTTCGCCTGCCTCATATTCACCCTTACCGCTCCGCTGTATATCTGGTCCATTGTGTAAGGAGGTATGACAAATGAAGAATATTCTTATATTCGCCGTACTGTCTGCGGTGATCCTTACAGGCTGCGGAAATATCTCGCCGCCGTTCAAAGCCGAGCAGACAACGGTCACAACAGCCGCACCGACAGTAAGTGCGGCTGCCTCTTCGGAGGCTGAAAGTACCGTCGATGAAGAACAGGTGAAGTCTAATACTTTTATTGCGGAGTTTTTTGACTCAAATATCAGCTTTGTGGACGTTTCTACAATCGTTACTGAAGCGATGAAAGGTTGTTCTTTTGAGAATGAGAACGACGATTCCAACGGTATTCAGAAAATATCTCTCAAAGGCAAAAACGGCGGAGGTATGATAGATGTTCTGTGTATTGATCTAAGTCAGAGTGATCTTGATTACGACATGGAATATATCCTCGAAAGTTTCGGAGATTATTACTTCGGACAGACCTCCGCACAGATGAGCGGTATCACCGAAGATGACTTTGTTTCGAGTTACCGAATGACAAGCAGTGTTGTTTCAAAGGGTAAGTATCAGCAGTACGGCTCTGTTCAGAAATCCGATGGTATGGCGACGCAGTTCGGATACACGGAAACCTACGCTGTGCTTTCGGAGAACAAGCTTACCGTTGTATCGGGTGCATTTCTCAGTACAGATATGATGGAGAGGCAGAGCTTTTCGCAGGTTATGGGACAGTTTAGAGAATGCGTTGGTGGATGAAAAAAGGACTGATCTTACTCAGTCCTTTTGGTAGGGGATTAGATAAACTAATAATTTCGCCAGTTCCTAATCCATTTTGAAAATGATTTTTTAAAAATTGTTTGAAGTTGATTTTCTTCCTTACGGTTACAAATTCTTTACCACTACAAGAATATCTTGCCCTTATATATCAGCTTCAGTGATTATTTTTACATTATTGTCTTTACACCATTTTTTTGCAAATTCAAGCTGATGGGCTTCATATTTTTCTTTTATAAACAGATTCCATTCATCCATACGCCCAAGTTTGGCAAGTTCTGCACAGAATTTAGAGCTTCCCGGAAATGCATGAAGAATACGATTACCGAATATGGATTTATATGCTTTAGTAAGGAGTTTCTTTTGTTTTGTGTCATTTATCATTTCATCAATGTATTTAAACGTTATATCCCTGTTCCAATTCGGCGAAGCATCTTCTATCTCATGTAAGGTTGGTAATTTAATGCACTCATTTGACTGCAAAAATTTCCAAACTGCATCCTCACCAAGATATTCTTCTGATAGGTCTTCACCATACGCTATTATTTTATTACTTCCTCTAACAATGTAGTATCCATCCGATTCAACATCAGAACAGTATTCCAATGACTCCAATAACACAGATAACTCCACTTGGTATTTTTCTTCCATAATAACAACAATCCAATCAAATTTCGATTTATCAAGCGATATTGCTCTTGATCTTTCTTCTCATTATACCACATCAAACCAAAATTTTCAACCCAGAAAGGAGAACTTTAATGCCCTACATTCCATTCACAGACGAACAAAAACAGCTTGCTAACAGCGTAGACTTGGCAGAATACCTGCGTGTGCGTGGTGAAAAGCTTGAGCGTGCCGGCGTAGAGCATAAGCTCATATATTACGACAGCTCAGGCAAGCACGACAGTATAACCATCCGTGGGTCAAAATGGTTCGACCATAAAAATCAGACAGGCGGCGGAGCAATAAAGTTTATGCAGGAGTTTTATGGTATGGACTTTCAGACTGCGGTACAGGAACTGTTGGGACAGACGGTAACTCTGCTGTCCCACAGTCCGCCGAAAGCTATCGCAAAGGAAGAAAAGAAAGAGTTCAGACTGCCCCAAGCAAACACAAATATGCACAGAGTCTATGCCTACCTCATAAAACAGCGGTTTATCTCGGCTGACATCATCACACACTTTGCCAAACAGCATACTCTCTATGAGGATAAAAACCACCACAACGCAGTATTTGTCGGGCTTAATGAAAAGGGTATGCCTAAACAGGCACATAAGCGGTCAACAAACAGCGTCGGCAGTACATTCCGGATCACTTGTAGCGGCTCTGATACCCGATACAGCTTTGCACATTTCGGAGAGGATGAACGACTTTATATATTTGAAGCTCCCATTGATATGCTGAGTTTTCTTACTCTGTACCCGAAAGAATGGCAAAAACACAGCTACATCGCTATGAACGGAGTTTATGAAAATGCTGTTTTGACGGCGTTAAAGAATCATTCAAACCTGTCAGAAGTCATTCTCTGTGTTGATAATGACGAGGGTGGGATCGAGGCGGTTGACCGTCTAAGGGATATCCTAAATGAGAACGGATATTCAAACGTCAAACGCCTTGCACCGCCGTACAAAGATTGGAACGAGGTGCTGAAAGCAAAGAACGGGGTCAAAGCTTTACCTGCTGTTCCTCACAAGCGGAAGGAAGAATATCTTCATCAGATTGATAGCTTAAAGTATTTACGATGCCGTCCCGACAAGCTGACCTCACAAATCTATGCAACATTTAAAAACGGACAATACAAATATCTTGCCGAGTATGCTTTGGCTGGCTCGGCATTTTTCATGCCCAAAAGTGAGCGGATTAACAGCGAATGTAAAGCGTTTGAAAGGCTCCAGAGCAAGCTCAAGGGTAGTTACAAGCCCTATACAGACAACGGCAGAAAGGCACTGAAACTGAGAAATTTGCAGGAATGTATGCAGGAGGTTCTGCGTGATCTGAAACAGACCGCTCGAACCCGAGAGCAGTCGGTTCAGACGGCAAAGCTTTTGTATAGCCTTGCAGATAGTGCCTTGCGGCTAAATGTTGAAAATACATTATCCGAACTTACACAAGAGCAAAGCGAATCAGAATATATTGTTTCAGAACCGGAGCAATGTATGGAATTCGGGTAATGCGATACCCTCTGCCTCACGGTGCAATACCTTGAAGATAACAAACTAACTGTCGTATTAAATACAAAAGAAAGAA
>ENA-ORLM01002290-ORLM01002290.1-human-gut-metagenome-genome-assembly--contig:-NODE-2290-length-10192-cov-1.878596_pt1 | contig 10192 bp, 9 predicted proteins | sample MGYA00243063_ERZ508815 | MGnify/ENA primary metagenome ERZ508815 (study PRJEB26277, sample SAMN04329768) | human gut metagenome | biome: human-associated habitat | host: Homo sapiens | place: USA... | reverse complement strand
CATTCCTGTCCGCGAGAATCCCGGTCCGGGACAATACCGTTATATCACGTTTTCTTGGATTAAATGGGGCGGGGAGGAAATCGGACTGAAATTGGGCGCGAAAAACGCGAAAGGACGTGCGCCGGGGAAGAAATACAATTATACTTATATGGCCGGTCCGGGAAAAGACTTGTCGGGCCTGAAGGTGGACGACAAAGTGACCGGTGGTTGGACGGTTGTGACCCGGGACTTATGGAAGGACTTTGGCGATTTTACACTGACCGATATATCCTTCCTTTGTCCGACCCGTCGGGATGCCGGTTTCGACAACATCATTTTAGGGGCTACCCAAGACGCTTTTGCGGATGTGGCTCCCAAGATTCTGCCAGGAAAGGTGGCGGCCGTAGAGGAGATAGACGATGCAGCAATGGATTCTGTGGCTTTGGAGGATGTGCCCGTTGAAACGGACGAAGAGGCGGAGCAGCAGGTACAGATAGACTGGGCGGCCCAGATTAAGGCCGGAGGTTTCATCATGTATCCTCTTTACTTGTTGGGTATTTTGGCATTGGTCATTACGATTCAGCGTTTCTTTACTTCCACTCGCGGGCGTTTGGCACCGAAAGGTCTGGCCGAGAAGGTTTGTGCATGCATCGAGAAGCAAGATTATGACGCGGCTGTAGCCCTTTGCCGGAAGAAGCCTTCCACTTTGGGTAATGCCCTTAGTTTTATAGTAGAGCATCGTGATGCAGACTGGGAAGCAGTGTGCCAGACGGCCGGTGACATGGCGGCGCGTGACATCCGTGGCCATTTATCACGCATTTATCCTCTTTCCGTCATTTCTTCCCTGTCTCCCGTTTTCGGGTTGTTGGGTACTATTGTGGGCAGGATCGAGGCGTTTGGTCTTGTTGCTTGGTTGGGGGACGTGGGTGGTGCCTCCATCTTGTCCGATTCCATTTCTAAGGCGTTGATTACAACGGCTGCCGGTTTGATAGTGGCCATGCCTTCCATTGCCGTATATTTCATCCTCAAAAGCCGGATATCCAATTTGGGGGCGCAAATCGAGACGGGCGTGGAACAAGTGGTGAATACGATTTATTTGAATAAGAAAACCGTGTGAGTATGAGACTGCCTTTGGATGAAGAAGAAAAGGTGGACATTCAGATGTCACCTTTGATAGACTGCGTGTTCCTATTGCTGATTTTTTTTCTGGTCACGACCATGATGAAGAAATGGGAGATGCAGATACCGCTGTCATTGCCTGCGATGACTTCCAGTTTGTCTACGACCCGTTCGGGTGAAAATACCGTGATTATAGCCGTGGACGAGGACAAGCAGGTCTATGAGGTGGCGAACCATGATGCCTATACCGGGGAGAACGATTATCTGCCCATCGGGGATTTGGATGCCTATCTGAATGCTTTGCGTGACAAGGTAGGGACGGATGTGTCCATAGAGGTGGCGGCTTACCGGTCGGTTCCGGTCAATACGGTAATAGAGATTTTCGATCAATGTCAGTTGGAAGGATTCACGCATACGCGGGTCCGTTTAGGAGGAAAGCCTTATGAAACTACCTTTGGGAAATAACGAAGAGGAACCTGAAGTCTCCATGTCTTCATTGATAGACTGTGTGTTCTTGTTGCTTATCTTTTTCTTGGTGTCTACTATGACCAAGGTCAAGAACCGGGATATTCCGGTGGACTTGCCGACATCGCAGGCTGCAGTGAAACTGAAGCCTGATGACAAACAGGCGATTGTGGGGTTGGACTGTGAAGGTAACTTTTACTGGGACGGCCAACCTTGCTCGGCCAATTTCTTGCATGAGCAGTTGCGGGATGTCTGTATTGCCACTCCGGACCGCCGGATACGCATTGACATGGACAAGAATACGCCTTTCGGACGTTTTGTGGAGGTGATGGATGCCTGCCAGTTTTATAATTTAACGAATATAGGTATACGAACATACGATGAACACTACAACGAAAACTGATTGGAAGGTCACCGTCGTGGCTTGGGGAATAGCGCTTGTGGCCTGTGCGGCATTGGCATGGGGCATCCTGTCTGCCCCTTCATCTTCCACGCAGGGTACGATGAAACTGCCGGAAGGACATGCGGTGGAGAAACATCGCGGTGCACTGAAACCTCGTGCGGCGAGCCCAGCCAAATTGAACGAGAAAATGAAGATGGAGCAGGCACACCGGGCTTTGCCTTCTCAGTATGCGAAGGAACTGGTGGAGCAGTCGGAAATATCCGTGAAGAAGAATTTGAAAACACAGTTGTCGCATTTTCAAAAAATGGCGGAAAAGATGAGGAACCAAAAGAACCGGTTGCTGTCTCAAGTGGAGGCACGCAAGCTTCCACCGTCGGCTCCAAGGGATGCCAACGATGTTTCCATGGCCCGTGCCATCTTGCAGGCCGGCGAACCTCCGTTAGGTAACCGGCCGTCGGTGCAGGAACTCTATGAAATGTTACGGCAGTATGAACGGGAAATCCAGCAAAACCACTTGGCAGTGAATGCGGCCAAGCAGACGTTGCAGAAGGGATTGTCTTTTCCAGAAGTGTACAGTTCTATGCAGCAAAGTGCAACCCACATGCCGGATTTTGAGAAACTGATACGGATGCAGACCGGAGGGATGGAATGGAAGCGTTCTGCGGGCAGTAATGCCAGTGCGGGATTGTCTGTGAGGAGCACGGCAGACTTAAACAATTACCGGGGGCTGCTGGGACAGGCTTCGCGGCAGGTTGGCTTGGCAGGTTCGCGTCTGGAGAACCTTTTCGGCGTTCCGCGAAACATCGGTAAGCCCGGCGGTGGACTTGGGAACGGACAAGGCCAGTCCGGTGGATGCGGAAGTCCCAGCGGAGGATGGGGAGACGGAGGCTTAGGCGGAGTGAACTATGCCAATGATGAAGTAAAGACACCTTATAGCGAGTATCGTGGCCCGCGTTTGAATGAGATGATGGTCAAAGCCCAAGCTTTGCCCGGCAGACGTTTTTCAAAAGACGCGGAACGTAAGGGATGGCTGTATGTGAACACGTGGTATATGATAGGGCCATGGGAAAATTACGGTCGTGATGATTTTGCCATTGTCCACCAACCTGAAATCGCAGTGGATTTTGATGCCGTCTATACGGATGGGCAAGTCGGCATCGGAACGGAAGAAACCGATTCACACCCGGTCAAGATGATAGGCGAGAAAGTCCAGTTGGACGGGACTTTGCGTTGGAAATTCATGCAGAGCGAGTCCATGCACAATACCGTGCCTGTCACGACAGGGCATTCCACTTATTATGCCTATACCGAATTGTATTTCGATGAGGCTACGACCATGCTTGTGGCCATCGGGACGGACGATAGCGGCCGGGTGTGGATTAACGGGAAAGACGTCTGGCAGGACAAGGGTACGAGTTGGTACCATATAGACGAGCATATCGAACCTTTCACGTTCCGCCAAGGGTGGAGGGGCTGCCGGTTTCAGTTTCCTGATTATTCCTCAGGACTATGCCGTGGCAACGGACTGAAAAGATGTCCGTGAAAGGTTGAATTGAAGATAAAAAGACGGGCAAGACTAAGATTCGTAGTCTTACCCGTCTTTTTATATATGTAGGGAATGAGGATTTACTTCACGTTCCCCACCTTAATCAAATATTCGGCAATCTGCACTGCATTCAGTGCGGCACCTTTCTTGATTTGGTCGCCTACGAGCCAAAGCGTCATGCCGTTTTCGTTGGCCAGGTCCTTACGGATACGGCCTACGTATACATCGTCTTTTCCGGCCAGGAAGAGCGGCATGGGGTAAGTCTGTGTGGACGGGTCGTCCATCAGTTGCACGCCTTCGCCGTGGGTGATGGCTTCACGCACTTCCTCTACCGTGAGCGGACGTTCCGTTTCCAACCAGATGGCTTCCGAATGGGAACGCAGGGCCGGTACGCGCACACACATGGCCGAACATTGCACGTCGCTGTGCATGATCTTCTGTGTCTCGTTGAACATCTTCATTTCCTCTTTGGTATACCCGTTGTCTTGGAATACGTCAATTTGGGGGATAACGTTATAAGCCAACTGATAGGCAAACTTCTTCACGGTGACGGGTTTGCCTTCCAGTACTTCACGGTACTGCTGTTCCAGTTCGGCCATGGCTGCGGCACCCGCTCCGCTAGCTGCCTGATAGCTGGCCACGTGGATGCGTTTGATATGGCTCAGGTTTTCGATAGGTTGCAGGGCCGTGACCATCATGATGGTCGTACAGTTCGGGTTGGCGATGATGCCGCGCGGACGCTCCAAGGCATCTGCTGCGTTACATTCGGGCACGACGAGAGGCACGTCCTTGTCCATGCGGAATGCACTTGAATTATCTATCATGACTGCACCGTAACGGGTGATGTCTTCGGCAAATTCTTTGGATGTGCCGGCACCGGCCGAGGTGAAAGCGATGTCGATGTCTTTAAAATCATCGTTGTGCTGAAGAAGCTTCACTTCGATTTCTTTGCCACGGAATTTGTATTTGGAACCTGCACTGCGTGTTGAACCAAATAAAACTAATTCATCGACAGGGAAGTTTCTTTCTTCGAGCACACGCAGGAATTCCTGACCCACCGCGCCGCTCGCACCTACAATAGCTACTTTCATTTCATATAATTTTTAAAAGTTGTGATGATTCCGGTTGCAAAAATAGATAATTTATTACGATTGGACATACAAAATGGAAACTTTTTCGTTACTTTGCATCTTAAATTAATACAGATACTCATGCAGATGCCCGACTTGTCTACATATTTTCCCGTCACGGATCCCACGTGGATATTCTTTTTAGTGTTGAGCATCATTCTGTTTGCACCTATCTTATTGGGTAAACTGAAGATACCCCACATTGTCGGCATGATTTTGGCCGGTGTGTTGATTGGGCCATACGGTTTGCATGTGTTGGACAAGGACAGCAGTTTTGAACTGTTCGGGAACGTGGGCTTGTATTACATCATGTTTTTGGCCAGTTTGGAGATGGATATGCAGCACATGAAACGGATTCGTTGGCAGGCGTTGACGTTGGGGTTGGCGGCATTTGTTTTTCCCCTGACGATGGGTGTCGTCAGCAATGTGTTCCTCCTGAAATACAGCCTGGTGACTTCCGTTCTGTTGGCCAGTATGTATGCCTCGCACACCTTGATAGCCTATCCTATCGTGATTCGATACGGGGTGTCGCGTAACCGCAGTGTGAGTATTGCGGTGGGGGGAACTATTGTGACCGATACGCTGACCTTGTTGGTATTGGCTTTCATCTCGGGCATGTTCCGTGAGGAGGTGCACGGAGGTTGGTTCGGCGTTGTACTTTTGTTGAAAGTCATCTTGCTTTCCCTCTTCATCGTATATTCTTTTCCCCGTATTGCCCGGTGGTTTTTCCGTCGGTACAACGATCCGGTCATTCAGTTCATCTTTGTGTTGGCGATGGGCTTTTTGAGTGCCGGCATGATGTAACTCATTGGGATGGAAGGTATATTAGGGGCCTTTTTGGCCGGACTGGTATTAAACCGGCTTATTCCGCATAGCGCACCGCTGATGCACCATTTGGAATTTGTGGGCAATGCTTTGTTTATTCCTTATTTCCTTATCGGGGTCGGCATGATTATCGACCTGCGTGTGTTGTTCGGGTCAGGTGAGGCATTGAAAGTAGCCGGTGTGATGATAACCATGGCGTTGGCCGGAAAATGGATCGCTTCGTGGGTGACTCAGAAGGTCTTTAAGATGTCGGTATTGGAGCGGGAACTGATGTTCGGTCTGAGTAACGCCCAGGCGGCGGCTACGCTTGCTGCGGTATTGGTGGGCTATAATATCATTTTGCCTTCCGGTGGGAGGCTGTTGAATGAAGATGTGCTGAACGGTACGATATTATTGATATTAGTGACATGTGTGGTCAGTTCGTTGATTACGGATGTGGCGGCACGAAGGTTGGCTTTACAGGATGGTAATATCAGTGAACCGCGTCCGTTGGACGAAGAGTCGGCTTTGATTGCCTTGGCCTATCCCGACACGGTGGATTATTTGGTCAACATGGCTTTGTTGATGCGGAAGGACAAGTCGGAGGCTCCGATGAGTGCTGTCAATGTGGTGTTGGACAATGATGACAAGGCACGTGAACAGGGGATGAAACTGTTGGAGGCTGCATCTGCCATCGCTTCGGCTGCCAACGTGCAGATGCAGACCAAAGTGCGTCTGGCTACTAATTTGTCAAATGGTATTATCCATTGCATGAAGGAGAACGATTACTCCGAATTAGTGGTAGGATTACACATGCAGAATTCTCCTTCCGAGTCGTTTTTCGGGCCGGTGCTGATCAGTTTGTTGAACCGCCTGAACCGTCAGATTACGATGATACGTTGTACGGTGCCGGTCAATACGATTCGCCGCATTCATGTTGCCGTACCGGCCAAGGCCCAGTTTGAGGCCGGTTTTTATCATTGGGTAGAGCGCGTGGCCCGTTTGGCTGTAGGACTGGGCTGTAGGATTATTTACCACGCCCATCCCGATACGATTCGGATTTTACAACGTTATCTGGAAACTTACCACGCGTCTATCCGTGCGGAATATGTCCAGACCGATGGCGGAAATGAGTTGAAACGTATTTCGCGGGAGGTCAGAGAAGACCACATGTTGGTGGTCGTGTTGGCGCGTAGAGGGTCTATTTCTTTCCGTCCGTCATTCGACCACATTCCCCGCCAAATCAAAAAGTACTATATGAATACGGGGTTAATGTTGATTTTCCCGGGCGTGTATGCCGAGGCTGCGACGAAGGATGTGAGCGTGAACGAGCCGTTGACAACCGATTTGCGTTACGAGGCGGCCAAGGAGTGGTATAAGAATTGGTTGTCGCGTAGCAACGGAAAGGAGGATGGCCAATGACAACACCGGATTGGTTAGAGCGTACGTCGCTTCTGATGGGACCAGGCAAGATGGAACGTTTCCGCCGGGCACATGTCTTGGTGGTCGGTACGGGGGGCGTAGGAGCGTATGCCGCCGAGATGTTGGTACGTGCCGGAGTCGGCCGGTTGACGTTGTTGGATGCCGACCGGGTGCAACCAAGCAATATCAACCGCCAGTTGTGTGCCCTGCATTCGACGGTCGGGGAGGAAAAAGTCCGCGTGTTGGAGCAGCGCTTTAAGGATATCAATCCGGAACTCGGCTTGACCGTGCGGGATGAATTTCTGGAAGAGCAGTCGGTCGGTGCTTTACTGGAGAGCGCGAAGTTTGACTTTATCGTTGATGCCATCGACACGATAGCACCGAAATGTGCTTTGATAGAAGAGGCGATGAAAAGACGCGTCAGGATCGTGAGCAGCATGGGGGCCGGGGCGAAAACGGATATTACCCAAATCCGTTTTGCCGACTTGTGGGAGACGTTTCATTGCGGGTTGAGCAAAGCTGTGCGGACCCGGCTGAAAAGAGACGGCATGCGTCGTCCGTTACCGGTGGTGTTTTGCGCCCAGCAGGCAGACCCGGCCGCTTTGGTCCAGGTAGAGGGAGAACGGAACAAGAAGACCACGACGGGCACGGTGAGTTATATGCCGGCCGTGTTCGGCTGTTACTTGGCACAATACGTGATAAGCAGGTTATAGAAGGATTATGATAGAAGTCAGGAGTATAAGGAAAAGTTTCGGTTCGCTTGAAGTGCTCAAAGGAATCGACCTCGATATCAGTAAGGGCGAGGTGGTGAGCATCGTGGGGCCGAGTGGGGCCGGAAAGACCTCGTTGTTGCTGATTATGGGGACGTTGGATAAGCCGGACAGCGGAAGTGTCCGGCTCGACGGGGTTGCCATGGAAAGCTTGGACCGCAAGGAAATGGCGGATTTCCGTAACCGGCGCATCGGATTCGTGTTTCAGTTCCATCAGTTGTTACCCGAGTTCACTGCACTCGAGAACGTGATGATTCCGGCATACATCGGGCGTGCTTCCACAAGCGAGGCCAAGGCGAGGGCACAAGAACTGTTGGACTTCATGGGACTGTCCGACAGGGCTTCCCACAAGCCTAACGAGCTTTCGGGAGGAGAAAAGCAGCGGGTGGCTGTGGCACGCGCTTTGGTCAACCATCCTTCCGTAGTCTTTGCCGACGAACCTTCGGGGAGTCTGGATACGAAAAACAAGGGAGAGCTACATCAGCTGTTCTTCGATTTACGGGAACGGTTCGGGCAAACGTTCGTCATTGTGACCCACGATGACGGGTTGGCACGTTTGACAGACCGTACCATTCACATGAAAGACGGTTTGATAACCGATGATAAAAATATATCCCTATGAACATAGAATTAGGAAAGATGAACCGCCTCAGGGTGGTTAAGGCCGTGGATTTCGGCATGTATTTGGATGGAGGCGATGCAGGAGAGATTCTTCTTCCGGCACGTTATGTGCCGGAAGGTTGCAGCGTGGGAGACGAGTTGGATGTCTTCTTGTACTTGGATAGTGAAGAACGTTTGGTCGCTACCACGCAGACGCCTTTGGCCCAAGTCGGAGATTTTGCTTATTTGCAGGTCGCGTGGGTAAACAATTACGGGGCGTTCCTCGATTGGGGGCTGATGAAAGATTTGTTCGTGCCATTCCGTGAGCAGAAGCTCAAGATGCAGAGGGGGCAGAGTTATATCGTGCATCTGCATATCGACGAGGAAAGCTACCGCCTGATGGCTTCGGCCAAAGTGGAACATTATTTGTCGGACGAGATGCCTCCTTACAGCGAAGGCGATGAGGTGCAGGTTTTAGTCTGGCAAAAAACGGATTTGGGTTTCAAGGTCATTGTGGACAACCGTTTTTCCGGCTTGGTTTACGACAATGACTTGTTCCGGCCTTTACATACGGGAGACCGTATGCAGGCTTATATAAAGCAAGTCCGTCCGGACGGTAAACTGGATGTCACCTTGCAGAAACAGGGCAGGGAAGCGGTGGACGATTTTTCGCAAGTGCTTTTGGAACACTTGCAGCATAATGCCGGCCGTACCTCTTTGTGTGATAAGAGTCCGGCAGAAGAAATTTACGCGATGTTCGGTGTCAGCAAGAAAGTTTTCAAGAAAGCCGTGGGCGACCTTTATAAGAAAAGGCTTATCGAAATCACGGACGAGGGCTTGCGTCTGGTCTGACCTTCCGGAAAGATTGGGCATAAAAAATCAGCGTCGGAAAGTTCCCTTCATGGGATATGCTTTCCGACGCTGTGTGGTTTTGAAACGTATGAGGCTTATTTGTCGCCGCCGATTGTGCGCTTTTCTGCGATACGGGCCTTTTTGCCGGTAAGTTTGCGCAGGTAATACAATTTGGCGCGGCGAACTTTACCAATCTTGTTCACTACGATGCTGTCAATGTTCGGGCTGTCAATCGGGAATATACGTTCTACTCCCACCGTTCCGGACATTTTGCGAACCGTGAAACGTTTTTTGTTCTGGTGGCCTGAAATCTTGATGACCACACCACGGTACTGCTGGATACGCTCTTTGTTACCTTCGACGATTTTATATGCCACGGTAACGGTGTCGCCTGCTTTGAATTGGGGATGTTCCTTACCGGTAGCAAACGCTTCTTCTGCAATTTTAATTAAATCTGCCATTGTTTGTTTTAATCATTAAATTGTTTGTCGTCCCAATACAACATAACAGGGAACTCTGCATCCTGCCAGCGATTGTACGGAAAGCGGTGCAAAGGTACGGCTATTTTATGGAATAACCAAAGGCTTATGTGTTTTTTCAGCCTGATTGACAGGGCATGGACTTTTTTTTCGTAAATTTGGCCGTGGAATACAAACCAAATATGATGAGAACATTCAGAATTTTGTTTTTATACGTATGTTGCGGGTGGTCTGCGGCAACGTTTGCCCAACGTTACGAATTGGGAGACGTGAAAGCCGGGCGTTATGAGGTGACCCGTCGTCTGGACGCCAATCCCGATAGCGGGGCTTTGCGCGTGGTGGCTCCTTATCGTCATGCCGTAGACAGCATGATGTCGCCGGTGTTGGGAGAAAGCGAAGTGGCTATGCGGGCAGACCGTCCCGAGAGCCTTTTGTCGAATTTTGTGGCCGACGTGTTGCGTGAGGGGTCGCTCCGGGTGGGGAAGATGGCCGATATCGGCCTATGCAATATCGGCGGGCTGCGGAGCACGATGCCTAAGGGCAAGGTGACGTATGGAGATGTGTTGGAAATAGCCCCGTTCGAGAATCACCTGTGCATCCTCTCTTTGGACGGGCGTAAACTG
>ENA-ORLM01002284-ORLM01002284.1-human-gut-metagenome-genome-assembly--contig:-NODE-2284-length-10205-cov-26.560624_pt1 | contig 10205 bp, 11 predicted proteins | sample MGYA00243063_ERZ508815 | MGnify/ENA primary metagenome ERZ508815 (study PRJEB26277, sample SAMN04329768) | human gut metagenome | biome: human-associated habitat | host: Homo sapiens | place: USA... | reverse complement strand
CGCTATCGCTTAGAAGTGGGGGCTTCTTGTTCGATACAACTTTTGTTGTAAGCATAAGCAAGCTATCCCCGTGCATCACACGGTTTTAATTTTAAAAATTTAAGTTGCTAGGTCTATATTCTTTTATCTTTTTCAAAGCTCTTTTATTAAAATCAATATCATTAAATTTTAAATAGCCATTAATATATCTAATTTTAAACTCTTTTAAAATCTCAAGGTCAGTTGCTTCCCATACGCTTTCTTCAATTTCTGAAAAAAAGTCAAATAAATCTCTTTCTAGTTGTAAATTTAAAAGTTGTAAATTAGCATTTACTTTAGGCTTATTCTTAAATTTATCAAATTCAAGTTTAACTGCCTCATTTAAATATTTTTCTTTATCAACACATAAAAATTTATACATATATGGCATAAAGCCAGCCTTCCAGCTTTCATTATTTTTAATATTGAAATTGATTACAAATTTAATAAAATCTAATTCCTCTTTAGTCTTAGATTTTAAAATTGGCAAACAAAGGCTTTTCTGTTCTTCAATTTTAAATTCAGACATCATTGGACGTTTTGGAAAACTTTCAAATACACCTAAAACTTCATCATTATATTGATTTTGTTCTTCTGGTGCTTCTTCTTTTTCTACCGCTGTTTCTGTTTCATCAGTCGCAGTATTGTTTAAAGTTAAAATTATAGTGCGTTCTGTTTTGCCATTGACATTTTTTAAATCACGTTTTAAAAATCCGTTTTTTTCAAGTTCAAAAAGTGCCGTTCTTATTGCTCGTTCTTTTAAATTTAATAAATTAGCAATGTGTAGATTGCTTGCAGTACATTTACCATTTTTGGAATTTATCAAGCTTCTAATTTCTGCTAAAATAAATTTTTTAGTCGTGTTTAAATCAAGTTTTAGGATATCATCATCAATACTAAAACCGTTAAATGTAGCTTTTTCAAATTTCATCTCAAATTTTTTTAACCTAATTTCACGATTGCTAGTATTTCCTACTAAGCTAATATATTTTTTATTTTTTAAAGACAAGACAATTTTTTTTACTTCTACATCAGAAAAATTCAAAGCTAAAGCTATTTCTTTATTGCTCAAGTTTATTTTTTTTAGTTTTAAATTAAAAAAATAAGCCAAAACAAGTTTTTCTCTATTTGTTAAATCAGCTAATTCTAATACAGATTTATGTACGTATACGCCCATTTTATAACGCTCCTTTTTGTTGGAACGAAAAAAAGCATAGCCAAAATACATAATCGGCTATGCTTCATCTATCTAAAAATTTAAAAGTGCAACAATTTGTATACTTTTACTTTACAAATTTAGTCCTACTTTGTTATAATAAATTTAACAGTTATAGTTTCTCTATAGCTATTTTTAATTTAACAAATAACAATGCAGGTTAAAAAGATGTTGGAAATGTTTTTTATTGCCAAAACGATTATCCAGTAAAAAGCGGTTTCCGATTATCTGCTTATATAAGTATCCCCATACTCATATAAGCACCTGTATTTTTATTTACTTTTTTACGTTCTAAAATTTAAACTTAAATTAATATTAATTTAAGTTTAAAGTTTGCATTTTAATTTGTCAATTTAAATTTTTAAAATGTCCAAAAATGTCCGCTAATGTCCAAAAAGTGGAAGTGAGGTTGATTTTAGATGCCAACTATTAAAGAAATACAGTCTATTGCCAAAAATAGAGGTATACAGCTACCTAAAAAAATAAGAAAAGCTAACATGATACATATACTGCAAGAAAAAGAAGGCAATAGCCCTTGCTATTCTAAACAAGAATGTACAAATAAAGTTTGTTTATGGTATACAGATTGCCAAAAAGAATTTAATAAAAGTAAAAAATAAATGAGTATAGAACTTAGCTGATGAAAGCTAGGTTCTTTTTTTATAGTTTAGAAAAAGAAAAAAAGATAAAAGTTCTCTCTCTATATATTCTCTATATATTATTCTCTTATATTCTCTAGGAGGCAAAAAAAGTACCTAGTTGATAAAGAAAGCCTTATTTTATAAGGGTTTATCGACCGGCAAAAAAAGTACCTAGCGACCGGCAAAAAAAGTACCTAGCAGGAGGCAAAAAAAGTACCTAGTTGGTGTTTTTAGATGTAAAAAAAGTACCTATTTTGATGAAAAAGCCTTATTTTATAAGGGTTTATCGACCGGCAAAAAAAGTACCTAGCAGGAGGCAAAAAAAGTACCTAGCTACACGCAAAAAAAGTACCTAGTTGATAAAGAAAGCCTTATTTTATAAGGGTTTATCGACCGGCAAAAAAAGTACCTAGTTATTGTTTGAAGTTGTGAAAATAATATGTTATAATAAAAATACAAACACAGATGTTAAACAAAATAAAAAAACCTCGAGAAGCGGTCAAACTTTACTCGAGGTTTTTTGCATTTTAGAGCTTGCCAGCTATGGGCTAGTTGCTTTTATTTTTAGTCTTATTACTATCTAACCACTTGCAAAAATAATGTACGGCTAAACCTGATACAAAACCTGCCATAATAGAAATAAGAAAATCACAGATGTTAAACAAAAAATACACCTCCTCCCGTTGCCGAGATTTGGTAAAGCAACATGATGATTATATCATAAAAAAGTGAGATGATGTTAAAATGTGTTTACCTAAAAAGACCGTGATACAATATAAAAATGCTATTGAAGAATTAAAACTTGTAGAATTAGAATGGAAAAATTTAGATAAAGCAGTAAAAAAAGATTTTGTAAATGTAGAATTGTACAAGTCTGATAAATTAAGTTATTATGATTGCCTGTTAAATGAAGCTTATAGCTCTGCTAGTAGTTTTTATCCTAATGCGGATTTAGTAAGGCAATTAAGAAAGTTGTTTGCAGGTATATAAAATGGATAAAGCGAAAAAGCAAAGAATTAGGGAATTAGAAAGAGAGTATTTTAAATTAAGTAGAAAAGAAGTTAGGCTTATTAGAAAGCAACAAAACTATTTAATAGATACAAGCCAAGAAAGAAAAAAACTTGATGCAGTAATGAAGAAAATTGAAGATGAATTAAGTGAGTTAAAAAAGAATTTGATAAATTATCCTGTAGAGATAAAAATTTTAAAAGAACCTTCTTATAATGGCGATACAGCTAAACATGAAATAAATTTAATAGATTTTAAGTATAAAAAAGTTGTAGAAACAACAAATTTTGTAAACTTAATGCAAGAAATACAGAAATTTTTGCAAGAAAAAGCTAGAAAATTAGAAGAAAAAGGCTTATTGCCAAAGCCAACGCCACCAATGTTTTATGAAAATGACAAAATGATGATAATTACTTTTTTTTATGAGAAAATTTTATGAAAACAGCAAAAAATCCTGTTTCTATTAAGAATCTAAAATAAGAATCTTAATAGAAACAGGATTTTTTTTATCTTTCATAACTATAATTATGTTGCTGTCTTTTTGCCTGTTGTACTTCTCCACTATTAATGGCATTTTGTATTTGCTGGCTTATTTGCCTATCTAAAAAAGGTATATTATCCGTTAAAATTGGCAATAGTTCATCATCATTACTTAATTTATATTTATAATAACTATCCCCAACACGTTCATAAATTATTTTGGCTTCATCATCTGTAGCAGGCAAATAAAAATGCCTGCCGTTGGTTTCTATTAGGCTTGCGTTTGGGAATTTTAAAAAGAATAAGCGTTCACTAATTTTATTTTTACTCATGGTTTTTTACCTCTAGCAAGTTGGATATTTTGGACTTAAAGCAATTATATCATCAGCTCGCCCGCCTTCTATATTTAAAAGAGCTATTGCATGATTTGCGTCTATTGTTGTTATAAGATTTGCGTCTATTAATGGTTTATCTATTACATTTGCATTAAAACTATAATTTGTATTATTATGTTCTTCAAAAAAATCCGTGTTTTTCTTGCTCGCTCCCGTACTTGTACTATTACTATATCTCACAACTTCCGTTTTTCCTGTTAGCTGGTTTATAAGATTTATAGTGTTTATATCTTCCGTCCTGAAAAAGATTTTCTGCCTGAAATTAGATAAAATTGTATCTGCAATATCTGTATTTCCTATAACACTTCTAAAGGCGGATACCGACTGCGTGCTTATAATACCTATACATTTTGCACTGCGGGACTTATCCCAAAAAGTTAAATCGCTAAGTCCCATTTTAGATGCCGATATAATTTCTTGGTACTCATCACAGATAAAATAAACATAATTTTGTGGTAGCTCTTTATTAAATTGTCTTTCCTGCAATAAATTAAAAAATCTAAGCTTTATTAAGGTATATATTACTTTGCCCGCTATTCCCCATTTTGCAAGCGGTAAATCCAGTAGCACTACATCACCATATAAAATATTTGTTAAATCGTACGGCTGTTCATTGTCGGAAAAAGTTTCAATTAGTTCTAATTCTTGGAACGGGTTTAAAATTGTGGAGAGTGTACCAGTAATGCTAGTTTGGACTTTATTATCCATTTGCAAAAACACATTATTATAATAGCTTAAATAGCCTTGTAGTTTTATTTCTTCCCTTTCCTCAAGTGTTTCATCAGTTAGAATTTTTTGTATTTCTCCATTTATTGTTTCCCTTTGGCTGTCTATAAAAATGTATCTGTACAAATAATCTAGTGTATAATATTTATCCCCTAAAAAGCTTAAAATTCCTAGCGTGTTTTTTACTAAATCCGTTGCGGACTGTATCCAGAAGCTGTCCGACGTTGTGCCACCAGTTAAATAAAATGTAGATTGTAGAAAACTGCTTGCTTGTGCAGGTGTTAAGCCTTTTAATAAATTTGTTCTTAAATTTCCAATTCCTATAACTTTTATGCTGTCCGAAGGTCTGCCCATTTCTCTGCAAAAAGAAAAAACAGTTTCTTTAAAGTCGCTCTTTATATCAAATATCAAGCCACCGTAACCGCCCATTGTAAGAAGCTGATATAATAGCGGATTTATAACTCTTGTTGTTTTACCTGCACCAATACCGCCCATAACAATAATATTTTGGCAAAGGTCATCATCGGCTATTTGAATAATTTGGTCTGCCCATATCCCCGCTGGGTGGCGTAGGTTTAATAATGTTCCTGTGCTTACGCCTAAAGTTAGGCTTATATCATGTTCTTGTTGCTGTTCTTCTTGTTCTTGTCGTGGCTGTTGTTGTTTGGTATTCTGTTTTAAAATATTTTTTAAACTGCCAAAAAATCCCATAGTTTACACCTCTATTTAAAATATTGGGGCTATAAATATAGCCCCATGAATAAATTATTTATTTTCCAAAAAACTGTTTAATTCTAAAATATAGTAATAGTAACCTGCTTCCAAAAACAGCAAAAATAAACATTATTATACCGTAACATATTAAAGCGTAAAGTATACAGCCTATTAATATTGTCCAAACGCTATCATTTGGAGCATAGCCTAAAACTAAGCGTCCTAAATTAAAAATTATTGCTAACAAACACAAAATAACTGTTACAACACGCAAATAAAATCTTACTTTAAAATAAACGTTGCCTGCTCTAGCTAATCGTTCTTGTTCCTTATCCATTACAATAGGTGCTTGGTCGTTACCTTCAAAACCTCTTTTTAACATAACATTATTCAACCTTTCATTTTTTTATTTAATCCTGCAGCTATTTTAATAGCAGCAGGATTTTTGATTATTTAAAAAAGCTCCATATATTTAAAGCGTTTATTAAACCATTAAAATACCATGTTATATTATTGTTAGTTAATTTTATAGCGTTATCTAGTATATTTATTCTGTATAAAATATAAGCAAAACAACTTATATTTATTAATATTATTCCGCATAAAATCCAAAAAAAATGGTTTACAGTATTAACACTGCTATTTAATCCGTTTTGTAAAGAGTTAAAACGTTTAATAATGCCTATTAAATAGCCATTAATATCAGAAATAGATTTTTGCACTTCACCTTCAGCTTTTTTAGCTCCTTCAGCAACTGCTGAAGCAATTACTTTTGTTACGGCTTCAGTATTTAGATTTATATTAGTTTTATTGTTTTTTAAGGTTTTAAATTCCTGCAAAATCAAACTATTTTCTTTTTTTAAATCCTGGTATAATTTCAAAAAATTATCCGCTCTAGCGTCTGCTAATTGCTGTTTTAAAAGGATATTTTCTTTTTTAAGTTTTTCTAACTCATTATCATTATTACTGTTGTTGGTATCATCTAAAAATTTCAAATCCATTTTTAATCACCTTCCTAAATAACGACTGCGTTCTTGGTCTTTATTTTGAGCTTTTTTATTCATCTCATGTATCATTTTTCTTGTAATCACTTTTGGTTGCTTTTGTTTAGATGCTAAATTTTGGGCTAAACATTGAGCCTTTTCCTCAATGTTTTCTTTTTCTAATTGGTAATCTTCTTTTTTTGGCACTTCTTTTGCTTCAAAATCAGCTTCAAGTTTTTTTATCGCCCTCTCATCGGCGGGGACATAGTTTGTATTTTGCAATTTTGCCCTTTTATAACTTGCAATTTGTTCTCGAAAATCTTCACTGTTTATTTTTTTGGCAAAATTAAGAGTTTGTTTTTCTAGCTTTTTTTTATCATCAGTATAAACCTCTGCTTTAAATTTGGCACGGCTAATATTTACATACAAAGCGTTTCTATTGTTGCTTTTGCCTTTGGTCGTCATATCAACAATACAATTCTTAACAGTCATACCCTGTGCCTTGTAGTTAGTTACTGCATAGGCTAAATCAAATTTTTTATATTTTTGTGGGCTAAAATAAACCATTTTACCATTATCCAAACTTACAACAATTTTATCATTTTCAACACGTTTTACAGTTCCCATAGTGCCATTATTAACTTTTGTTTTTGCATAGTCTAAACCGCCCTTTATTTCTCTAAAAAACATACTATCATTGGCTAATAAAACTATTCTATCGCCTTCATAGATTTTACGGCGTTCTTGTCTGCCCTCACTATTTTCAATTTTAAAAGTATTCCCTGTTTTTAACCTTCCCTGCTCGATAAAGACTTTTTGTATTTTGTCATTATAATTTTTGCGGTCAGCATTTGTCTGTACTAAAAGCAAGTTTTCTTTTAAATCTTCCTGTTTAATATTTGTAACTTTTTTTATAATTTCATTTTGTAGTTTATCCCTGTCGGATATTTCATGGTAGGATTGTTTTTGTTCCAAAATCTTATAAGTATTCAAAGTATCGCCCTTTACGCTCTCCCTCACGGCGTTTAAAAGCTCAATATCCTTTTGTCGGCGTATATCTTCCATGTATGCCGTTGCCATGCCGTTATCTATTAAATTTTTCATTGGCTCGCCCGCTCCGACTGGTGGTAACTGTTGGTAATCTCCAGTTAAAACAAGTTTAGCATCTGCTTTTATACTCGCCTCAATTAAATAGTTCATCATTCTATTATCTACCAGTCCCGCTTCATCAACTACCCATATTTGCTTTTTATTGCCTTCTGGCTTAACTTTGGATAAGTCCCAATCTTGCTTTATTCCTTCTGTAGTTTTTTGCTTAATTCCACTATCTTTTTCTAATTTATTTAAAAAACTGTGTATAGTGGTGCTTTCTATCCCGCTATCAGCTTGTAAGCCTTCGGACGCTTTACCAGTAAAACAAATACCTTTTACCTCAATGTTTTCACGGTCTGCCATTTTTTTTACTAAAGCAAAGCTGTAAGTCTTTCCTGTCCCTGCTAGTCCCTGCACGCCTATAATTCTATCTTTATTTGTCAAAATATGGTGTATGGCGTTTACTTGTTCGCGGTTCGGCGTATAGCCTCCATTTTTACAAATTTCATCAAGCAGTTTTTCGCTTTTTTCTTCTGCTAAAGCAGTTTTTATAACGCCTTTTTCTTGTTGCATTTTAGCAATTATATCATCTTCTATGTTTATATTTTTTTCTGTAGTAAAAAATTGTTTAATCGTTCCGTTTTCTAATTCTTTATTGCCTAAATTAACAAGTTTTTCATTCTCATTTATCAACTTTTCCGCTCGTTTTTCATCAATGTTTTGCAAAACGCCAGCCGACATTATACGCTTTTTTAGTTGGTCTTTTGTAAATGCAAAAGTTTCTCTTTCCAACTCATCAACTACTTTATCAGCAATTTTTTTTTGCTCAACTAAATAATAGTTTTTTCTTGGTTTACCTTTTAAAATTTTTACTTTTTCATTTGCAAAAATTTCTTTATTAACTTCATCGTAGATTTTATCTAGGTCAACTTTTTTTTTATTTTTTCTAATTTCCATTTTAGCAATATATGCTTTTTTTGTTCCCTTTTCAATACCTTCTTTTTTTAAATGTTCTTCTATTTCCCTTGTACGTGTAGAATATTTTTCTATCGTTTCCCTATCAAAACCCGATAATTCAAACAGTCCTTTTTTGCTATCTGTTATATTCAATTTATAACCTTTAGCCTGCAAGTTTTTTGCCATTTTTTGCCTGAATAACAAGCCCCATTCTGTTTGCTTTTTTAAAATTTCCTTAGCGTTTAAACTGTACTCTTTTCCGTCTTTTTCTGTTAAATTAAAAACTACGCAATGCGTGTGCAGGTCTAACTCTCCATTGCGATTTACAAAATGGTTAAATTTACCAATTAATAAATTATCTGCCTTATGTTCTGTTGTTACTTTATTTTTTGTAACTCTAAAAGTAAAACCGCCGTTTTTTTCAATAAAATCAAGTGTTTCAGTTACGGCTTTTTGTTGTGCTTCAATCATATCTTTTTTAGTTTCATCATCTTTAGCCAGTGCCAAAGATATAGATTTTGGACAGCTAAAAGTTAAATCTATTCCTACACGTTTTTTATTATCATTTCCGCCGTTTCGTTCAGTCATTTTTTTTACAAAGTTGTCAAAAATTTCAGGTTCTATTTTCGTATTTTCTAAATCTAATTTTTTAGAAATAACACCTTGCCAACTATCAAGGCTAGATAAATCTTTAGTGTAATAATTATCCTTGTTATAATATGTTGTTGCCATGCCAGCGGATACTGTCTGTACTGTCATCATTTTTTATTGGCTTCCCATTCCATTTTAGCACTATTTTTTGCCTTATCCAAAATTGTTTTAGCTTTTTCATAACTATCAGGTTTAAATAAATTTATTAGCAATAAAATAAAATATACTAATGTGTTTATTTGCATTTCTATTTTAGACAAATTATTATCTAAAATATTATGGGATTTAATAACATTAGTATTAACTTTTAAAATCTTATTATTAATATCATCTAAGTTGTTTGTATTTTCTTCATTATAATTTTTTTGTTCTAACAACAATTTTCTGCAAAATTCAGCCAAACTTAAATTATTTTTTTCAGCCTCTATTTTTAATTTTTTTTCATCTTCGTCTTTAAATCTTATTGTAATTTGTCCCATTAAAATACCTCATTTTTTTAAAAAACTTTGACATTCAAAAAAAGCCTTTAAAATCAATATATATATATATATGAATGTCATCATTTATATATATGAATGTCAAACGACATTCGCTTTAAGCCTTTATTTTAAAGGCTTAGTCTACCCGTAAGGGTTGCGGTGGTCTGAATAAATAAAATAATAAAATAAGCTCAATCTTTAAAATCCAAAAAAACTACTAAGCTTTAATAATTGCTCAAGCGTTCGCAATTCTTCAAGCTCAATAAAGTTAAAACCTTATATAAATATTATACTACTTATTTATATATATTTCATCAAAAAAATAAGATAGATTACAATAAATATAACCTATCTTATAACTAATTTTTATTTTTTTAAGCAAATATTTTTATATGCTTCTTCATTTAATTTCATAAATTTTTCAAAGTCTTTAACGTTAAATTTATAGCCTTCTTTTTCAAATTTTTTAGCAGAATTATAAACAGCTTTTAAAATTCTTTTTTCTTCGTCCTTTTTAACTTCATCACGCATTTTCTTTATAACAGAATTTGTCTTTTTTTGCTTCTCTTTTATAAATTCTTCTTTTTCTTCATTAGTTAAAAACTTTTTTAATTTGGTTCTAATTTTACCACGTTTTGTATATTTTTCCTGCTCTTCTGCACTTAATTTATTATATTCTGCTTCTGTAATTTTATAAGCCATTTTTAAAAACTCCTCTCGTGTTTTTTAAGCTACTTTTATTATAAGACAATAGAAAAGTATAGGCAAGTGATGTACTCCCACCACTTTCGCTATCGCTTAGAAGTGGGGGCTTCTTGTTCGATACAACTTTTGTTGTAAGCATA
>ENA-ORLM01002277-ORLM01002277.1-human-gut-metagenome-genome-assembly--contig:-NODE-2277-length-10244-cov-5.893577_pt1 | contig 10244 bp, 9 predicted proteins | sample MGYA00243063_ERZ508815 | MGnify/ENA primary metagenome ERZ508815 (study PRJEB26277, sample SAMN04329768) | human gut metagenome | biome: human-associated habitat | host: Homo sapiens | place: USA... | reverse complement strand
TAATATAATGAATAATTCTATTTGTACGCTGTTTGACAACATTTTAATTGATATACATAAGTTTAAATCACTTCAATTATTATATTCGCACATCTATCTATTAAACAATACACATGAGACATTTTATTTTATCATTAGCTTTAAGTCTATTTGCTACAGGAAGTGCATGGGCACAAACCTTGAAGTCACCAGATGGCAATCTGGTATTAGATTTTCATTTGTCGGGTACAGAAACCCCTGTTTACTCTTTGGATTATAAAGGTAAGCCGATTATTAAAGAAAGTAAGATGGGATTTGTCTTGTATCCGGATTATCAGTTCAATCAAGATTTTGAAATAGTTGATACAAAGTTCGCTGAATCGGATACCACATGGGAAACAGTGTGGGGACAAAACAAGGAGATTCGTGATAATCATAAGGAAATGTTTGTAGCCTTACGTCAGAAAAAAACTGGTTGGCTGTTGAATATTCGTTTCCGTCTCTTCGATGACGGGCTGGGATTTCGATATGAATTCCCGGTACAAAAAGAACTGCGTCATTTTATCATTATGCAGGAAAATACAGAATTCAGTTTGGCAGGAGATCATAAAGCATTCTGGATTCCGGCTGACTATGATTCAAATGAGTATCCGGTAACTACATCTCGTTTGTCGGAGGTGGCAGGCTTGAAAGATGCCGTATTGAAAGAACCGCTTGCTGCTCAAGCTCCTCCTAAAGAACTGGCAGTGCAGACACCGCTAATGATGAAGACAGACGAGGGATTCTATGTAAATATTCATGAAGCTGCACTGGTGGATTATCCAGCTATGTGTTTGAATCTGGACGACAAGACTTTCCGCATGAGTGCTCACCTTACTCCAGACCGTAACGGATTTAGAGGATTTATCCAAACTGGTACAACAAGTCCATGGCGTACGGTGGTAGTGAGCGATGATGCACGTGATATTCTGGCATCTAACTTGATTCTGAACTTGAATGAGCCGTGTAAGATAGAAGATACTTCATGGATTAAGCCAACCAAGTATGTAGGAGTTTGGTGGGAGTATTTTATCGGAACGAACTCTTCGTGGGCTTATACCGATAATCAGGACATCATCATAGGAAAGACTGATTATACTACATTAAAGCCGAACGGACATCATGGAGCCAATACTGCCCATGTGAAAGAATACATTGATTTTGCCGCAAAGCACGGATTTGATGCAGTACTGGTAGAAGGATGGAATGAAGGTTGGGAAGACAACTGGGCTTTTGGTAAAGAGCGAATTTATAGCTTTACAAAAGCATATCCTGATTTCGATGTGAAAGAGCTGAATCGTTATGCAGCATCGAAGGGGATAAAGATTATCATGCATCACGAAACAACTTCTTCGGTGGCAGATTATGAACGTCAGTTGCAGGATGCGTTCCGTTTTATGAAAGACAATGGATATGATGCAGTGAAGACTGGCTATGTAGGAAAAATGATTCCACGCAGTGAGCATCATGATGGACAGTGGATGGTGAACCACTACAATTATGTGGTAGAAACGGCTGCGCGTTATCGGATTATGGTCAATTCGCATGAGGCAGTGCGTCCTACCGGTATGTGTCGTACTTATCCGAACTGGATTGCACAGGAATCTGCACGTGGAACAGAATTTGAATCATTCAATGGTATTACTCCCGACCATACTACAATTCTTCCGTTTACCCGACTGATGGGTGGTCCGATGGATTATACTCCGGGTATCTTCGAAGGAGATTTGTCTACTTATGGTGGTTCGAAGAATAATAAACTCAGCAGTACGCTTACCAAACAGCTTGCTCTTTATGTGACTATGTATAGTCCGCTTCAGATGGCTGCAGACTTGTATCAGAACTACGAAAAGCATTTGGATGCTTTCCAGTTTATAAAAGATGTAGCTGTGGACTGGGATCATACATATATTCTTGAAGCAGAACCGGGTGATTATATCACGATTGCCCGTAAAGCAAAAGGAAAGAATGAGTGGTATATTGGTGGTATTACGGACGAGAATGCTCGTGAAGCGGTAATTGACTTGAGCTTCTTGCCTGCAGGAAAGAAGTATCAGGCTACTATCTATGCAGATGGAAAGAAAGCTGATTGGCGTACCAATCCTAAAGACTATGTAATTTCAACCAAAAAGGTGAGCAGTAAAACTGTTTTGAAACAACGTTTGGCACCTAGTGGCGGTGTAGCAATCAGTATTAAAGAATTATAATGAAACGTTTTGCTTTTTATTTGTTGACAACGGTCTTGTGTCTGGCTTCGGCTACGGCACAAGACCGTTGGCTGCTTCGGGCAGATAGTATTGACCGGACTCAGTACTATGGAGTAACCTCTGGAAATGGTATGATTGGACTTGTTTCTTCTCCTGAGCCGCTGAAGTTGAAAGAAGTGGTATTGGCTGGTTTATATGATTCGTATGGGCCAGGGCGCATTTCTGGGCGAATTTCTGCTTTCAACTTGTTGGATTTTCGTTTGCTTATCGGTTGGGAGGAACTTTCATCTGCAAACATATCTCATTATACCCAATGTCTGGATATGCGTAATGGGACATTAACCGGTTCTTTCCGTTTTAAGGATGTGGCTACAGTGCATTATACGTATTATGCCTTGCGCCATTTACCTCATTCGGTGATGTTGGATGTTACAGTGAAAGCTCTTCGTAAAACTGCAATTGTTGCAGAAAATATCGTACAGACTCCGGCTGCCTATCGTGACAACCGAAACTATTTTAATGAGGTGAACCCTCCTCATGCTTATATCCCTTTGCTTACAACGGTAGCCCAGACTCCTTCGGGGAAGACAACGGTTGTGGCAAGCAATAGTTTTATTTTTCCTGAAAAGAAAGGCGAGGAACCTCGTGTTATTCATGAAATGCGACATACAGATTCTCATCTTATGCAGTTTACCCGTCATTTACAGAAAAACGAAGAGTATACTTTTTCGCTGGTAGGTACACTGCTCTCTTCTATGCATACTGCCGACCCTTATAATGCTGCTGAACGAATGTCGGTATATACTGCACTTCAGGGAAGAGAGGCATTGATAGAGGCACACAACTGTGAGTGGGAAAAATTATGGGAAGGCGATATTGTGGTAGAAGGTGATAAGCAGGTACGACAGGATGTGCATAATATGCTGTATCATCTGTATGCATCGGTACGGAAAGGGACTGGTTATTCACTTTCTCCTATGGGATTGACTGGACAAGGGTATACCGGACATGTGTTCTGGGATACAGAAATGTGGATGTATCCGGTGTTGCTTGTTCTTCATCCCGATTTGGCAAAAGAATTGTTGGAATATCGGGTAAATCGTTTAGAAGAAGCACGGCAGAATGCGTTTCTTCATGGATACGATGGTGCAATGTTTCCTTGGGAAAGTGCAGTAACTGGTGTTGAAAAGACTCCCGTTAGTTCGTTGTCCGGACCTTACGAGCATCATATTACGGCTGATGTAGCTTGGGCTGCATGGCAGTATTATCTGGTAACAAAGGATAAGGAATGGTTGCGTGAAAAAGGATGGCCACTGTTGGAGCAGACTGCTCGTTTTTGGAAGAGTAGGGTGGTGTACAAGGAAGGACGCTATGAAATAAAAAATGTGGTATGTGCCGATGAATGGGCAGAGAATGTAGACAACAATGCATTTACGAATGCAGCAGCCCGCTTGAATTTGGAATATGCGACTCGTGCAGCTCAGGAGTTAGGACTTCCTGCCGATACAGCATGGCAGTATATTGCTTCGCATCTGGTATTTACGAAAATGAAAAATGGAGTAACTCGGGAGCATGACTCATATAAGGGACAGCATATCAAGCAGGCAGATGTTAATTTGCTTGCCTATCCGTTGAAGTTGATTACCGACTCTGTACAAATTAAACTTGATTTGGAATATTACAGTCAGAAAGTGCCTGATGCAGGTACTCCTGCCATGACACAGGCTGTCTTTGCTTTGTTATATGCCCGTTTGGGAGATCAGAAAAAAGCAGGATATTGGTTCCGGGAGGCATATGAGCCTTATTTGCTTCCTCCTTTCCGGGTTATGGCAGAAACAAAAGGTGGTACCAACCCTTATTTCCTTACTGGAGCAGGAGGAGTGCTACAAGCAATCATTTATGGTTTTGCCGGATGGAATGTAGCTGCAAAAGGAGGTGTGGAACGGATACAGTCTGTTTGTCCAGCTCATTGGAAGAAAGTAGAGATAAAGACTCCTGCTTTTCCTGTGTTGAAATCAGACTCTTTTTAACCGGACAGTTTCTTTGCATAAATCAGCTACTTCCTGTTTGTGTGTAACTATCAGGATGGTTTTTTCTTTTCGGTATTGTTGCAATCGTTGCATCAGCCGTTGTTCGGTTATAGCATCAAGTGCAGAACTGAATTCATCGAGGAGCATGATTTTTCCTTCGCTCAGCAAAGCACGAGCAATAGCTATACGCTGTGCCTGTCCTTCGCTGAGTCCGGCTCCTCCCTCTCCACATCGAGTTTCCAGTTTATCGGGTAACTCCGTTACAAATTCAGCGGCAGCATCGTATAGTGCTTCGTACATTTGCTGCTCAGTGGCCTTATCGTTGCCAGCCAATAAATTTTCACGTATAGTTCCACTCATTAGGCTGTTTCCTTGCGGTACATACAAGATGGAGCGTCGGGTAGATGGTGAAGCTATATACACTCTCTGTTGGAGGTCGTAGAACTTAATACTGCCTTGTTGAGGCTGAAGAAGCCCTAATATAAGTCGGGTTAGCGTGCTTTTACCCACCCCTGTTGTACACTTTCCCTTGTACAGTATGTTTGGTAATCAGGTCCAAATCCTGCCGTTCGTGTCGGTTTGCTGCAAAATTATACATCACATCGGCATCTATCTTTTGCGAAGTATAAGCCAGAGCCAATCCGCCTTCTCCGCTCGCCTTTTCTTTTTGCAGGTATGCACCGTGTACTTCTCCCTGTATATTGCTGCCTTCTTCGGCTTTATACCCTTTCAGTACGATGTTGATAGCCGCGCCGCGCACGTGAAGTTGCGGAGGTGCACTATACATCACCTCAGCTTTTTCCACGCGCGAAGCCGGCATTCCCTTTAAGAGAGTAATAATCTGGTCTTGCGTCATCGTCGACGGTTTCCCATTCAGAATAAGGACAGGAGTGGAAGTTCCTGCCAGTGTCAGTGTTTCATTTTGTTCCAATACTCCAGGCAATTCTTTGATGCAGTCGTATGCACTGCTCACCAGTTTGTTTTTTATCAGCTGAGGCATGTCGTAGCTCAGCCGGCTACCCTCGACCTTTACTACAGGACGTTCTCCCTTTACCACTACTTCTCCCAAAGCATAATCTTTAGGCTGTAAGGCAAAGACTCCTGCTTCTTCTCCCTGGCCTTCTTTCTGTAGTGTCTGGTACAGAATATGTTGGATGATAAGCCGGTATTGACTTAAAGTATGATTCAGGAGAAAACTTCCTTCCTTATCGGTGATGGTTGCATCCACAAAAACGGAGTCTGGTGTTTGCAATACTACGGTAGCTCCATCTACAGGTTGCCCATCGGTATTGACTACTTTTCCATGTATGGTTTGTGCTGTGACTGTTCCGATGCTTGCAGCAATACAAAGTAACAATGTGACAAGAAAATTCTGCTTTTTCATATTGATTCGTTTTTTTTCTCTATCTTCGACGAGACAAAGATAAAGAGCCTTTTCTATTTTATAGGTTAAGGCAAGGTTAACGTTACGTTAAGGAGAAGAGAGATGAAGATGAATCATATTCGCTGGATAGCCATTGTAGGACTGATTGCTATTGTAGAACTGCAATATGTATGGCTGGTCAATACCTATAAGTTGACTAAAGAAAGCCTGCAGGCTAAGAATAATGAAGTCTTTCGTGATGCAACTCTGGAAGAAGTGTTCTACCGTTTGGACCAATGGAGAAAAGAGCATGGTGACACGGTGACCAGTATGCGGGTTGATTTGGATGCAGGTTTGAAAGGGGATACCTTGCCCCGTGATGCATTACAGAACAATGCCAGCGGATGGCTGATGCAGAACATTCATATTGCTTTTCAGGAGGCTTATCTTAAGAAGTTTAAGCAAGATGTACACTTGTCGGCACTCGATTCTATTTATACAAATATTTTCGATTCGATAGGCATACCTGCAAAGGTGCGTTCGTGTATAGTCGATTCTATGGGTAATGTACTTCGTTCTTCTGTGACGGGCGACTTCCCTTCTTATGCTTTACTGAAGACAGAAAAAGTTCCGATTGATTTTGATGGCCAGCGCTTCCTGCAAGGAGCCATTGTCAATCCGTATTGGGTTATCTTTCAGCGTATGACTTTGCTGCTTATCGCAACAGTTTTGATTATGATTCTGGTCATTGGGTGCATTGTCTATCAGATACGGATTATTATCCGGCAAGACAAGATTGCCAAATTGCGTGAGGACTTTTCGTATGCCATGATTCACGATATGAAGACGCCGCTGAGTTCTATACTGATGGGCACGCAGATACTGGAAACCGGACGACTGGACAGCCAGCCTGAAAAGAAAGCACGCTATTTCCGTATTCTAAAGGAAGAAGGAGAACATTTGCTTCATCTTACCAATAAAGTACTGACTTTGTCGAAACTGGAAAATCATCAGTTGAAGTTGCAGAAAGAATACTGCGATTTGCAGCGGATACTTGAGGGATTGGCTGATAAATATGCGGCAAAATCAGTCAAGCCGATTCGTTACAGCTGGCAGTTGGAGGAGAAGACGGTATATGCCGATGAGGAGTTTCTGGAAGAGGCTTTGAGTAATTTGATAGACAATGCAGTGAAGTATTCCGGTGAAGAAGTGGAAATAGCATTCTCTTCAGGAAAGGCAACGGATGGTTACATCTATATCAAAGTGCGTGACAATGGATTCGGTATTCCGTTGAAAGACCAGAGCCGGATATTCGAAAAATACGAACGTTCGTACGCTGCATTACAAACCCGAAGTGGGGGAGCTACCGGATTCGGTTTGGGACTGAACTATGTATTTCGGGTGATGGAGGCGCACAAAGGTAGAGTGGAAGTAGAAAGTATTGAGGGAGAATACAGTGAATTTACGCTTCTCCTTCCGCAGCTCAAACCGGAAACTTCCAGAGAAGCGACTGACGCTACAGAATAAAAGCGGGTGTTGCATGGAGATAAAATAGAAGAATGTATAACAAAATAAAACCTGATTCTATGATAAGACTACTCTTGGTAGAAGACGATGCTAATCTGTGCTATATTATTCAAGGCGGACTGGAAGATATGATTGGAGGATATGAAGTCACTACTGCTGCCAATGGCGAGGAAGGATTACGCGTGTGGCGTGAGCAGAAGCCCGATGTCATTGTATCGGATATCGAAATGCCGGTAATGGACGGGTACGAAATGGTACGCCGTATTAGGGAAACCGACGGAGATACTCCTATCCTTTTTACTTCGGGACGCGTCTCTCCCAAAGACGTGGTGATGGGATATGAACTGGGGGTGAACAATTATATCAAGAAACCTTTTCTTGCCGAAGAACTGAATGCACATATTACGGCTTTATTGAAACTGACGAGAGGAACAGGACATACGGCACACGGAAACGTGTTTCATATTGGGGAGTTGTTTACGTTCGATGCGGAGAAACAGATGCTTTACGATGTGCGGGGAGAAGAAAAAAGCCTTACACAGCGTGAGGCAAAACTCTTGCGGATGCTGTGTGAGCAGAAGGGAGAGGTGGTAAAGCGGGAACAGATTCTAGCACGTTTATGGGATACGGAAGACGATTACTTTGCATCACGTAGCCTTGATGTATTTGTGTCGCGCTTGCGTAAACTGTTTGCTGCCGACGAAACAGTTCAGATAAAAACTGTCAAAGGAGTAGGATTGATGCTGGTATAAGAAAAGTCGCAGGATACGATTAAATGCTTTGCCAGTCCTTACAGGTAATGAGTCAGTTTTTTTCTCGAAATGAGTGCAGTACTTTCTAGTGATGAGTGCAGTACTTACCTGAAAGGACTGGCGAGTATTTTTGTTGCATGAGTTGTTCTTACTTCAATGCTTAGCTTCACAACATGGTTGTTATTGTGCTTCTTGATTCTTTTTCAGCCACTCCAGTCGTCGAAGGTCTGGTAAATGTGTTACTTTGAAATGTTCGAATTTTGCATTGAAGCCTTTTCCATCCGGACTGGCTCCCATTACTCCAACCATTACGGGACTATTGTCTTGCAGCCATGCGTTGCGCATCATGGTATAGTTCTTGTCGTCGAACGAATAGAAAATTTCCACAGCATCCAGCCGGCGGATTGCTTTAATCCAAATGTAAGGAACAGGTTTGTCTAAAGCAATTACACTCCAGTCACTTGTTTTGTGAGTTACTACAGTGCTGAGGTTGAATTTTCCGTCAACGAATTCAATACCGGTCTTGATGTAGTTTTCGTGGTCGATACGGAGCATCAGACCAGCCTGGTCGAATCGGGCTTGATAATCGCCTGTGATTTTTACTTTTACTTCAAATTCTCCTCCATAAGTAGAGTAGTAGAAAGGAGCATCATCTACAGTGAAGCCGTAGTGTGAAATACGCCAATAGTCACTCTGTGGAGTTACAAACATCGACAAGGTGTTGTCTTTTATTTCCCACTGTTCAGGTTCATTAAACCATTGCATTTTTTCTAATGTCTGTGCGGATGCACTTTGTACGCTTAAAAAAGCAAACAAACCTAAAAGAATTTTTTTCATACTAATTTATATTTGTTTTTATCTTCTTCTGTGAGGGTACGGATTACTTTACAAGGATTGCCAACTGCCAGAGAATTGTCTGGTATGTCTTTGTTTATTACACTGCCGGCTCCAATTACACAATTGTTTCCTATGCTGACTCCGGGAAGCACGCATACATTCGCCCCTATCCATACATTATTTCCTACTCGGATGGGATAGGCATATTCCAATCCTTGGTTTCGCAGCTTTACATCCAAAGGGTGTCCCGCTGTATAAAAGCCGCAATGAGGTGCAATAAATACATTGTCTCCAAAATGGATTTTAGCGCCATCAAGCATTACGCAATTCACGTTGACATAGAAGTTTTCTCCTATTTCTATGTTATATCCATAATCGCAATAAAAAGGTTGTTCGATCAGAAAGTTCTGACCTGTCTTTCCGAATAGCTTACGGATGAGTTGCTGTCGTTCAGCTTTCCGAGAAGGGCGTAATTGATTGTACTCATAACACATATCTTTGCAGATATCACGTTCGGCAAGAAGCTCTGCGTCATAGTTCGCATCATATAACTCACCTCTTTGGGCTTTTTCTTTTTCTGTACTCATGTGTTTTGTCTGTTTTACTTACATTTGCAAAAGTAGAGGTTTGTGTCAGGGTGAACAATACTTAAAAATAACCATTTTGTCTTCTTCTGTGATATGGATATAAGGAAGAAACTTAGCAATGAATTGTTGAATCAGGAATTTATTCAGGAGAACTGCAGCGATACCCGATTGAATCAGTTCCGCCAGATAGCCGCAGGATATGCAACAACCGAAAATGTGATTGCTGTATTGAGTGATATGCAGGCTAATACAAGTTATTTATATTATGGTGGGATAGCAGAGACATTGGGAATGGGTAAACGGGGCGACTCTAAAATTCTTCATTCTATTTGGGAAGAGGAAATTTTCGCTCGTATTCATCCCGATGATTTATTGGACAAACATTTACAGGAACTCCGCTTTTTCCAGTTCTTGAAAGGTTTGCCCGAAGGGAAACGTACAGATTATTATATAGATAGCCGGATACGGATGCGTAATGCACAAGGTACTTATGTATGGGTGAGGCATCGGATGTATTATGTGGCTACCCATGCCAATGGTAATGTCTGGCTAGCTCTTTGTCTGTATGGTTTCTCGCCGGATTCTTCTTTTAACTGTATGGTGATTAATTCGGTAGACGGTACAATGACTGAATGGGATAAAGAAACGTGCAAGGGATTGCTTTCCAAGCGGGAAAAAGAAATATTACTGTTGATAGAAGAAGGGAAAAGCAGCAAGGAGATAGCAGAAACTTTATCCATTAGTGTGAATACAGTGAATCGCCACCGGCAGAATATTCTTGAGAAGTTGCAGGTGGACAACTCGATGCAGGCTTGCCGGACAGCTAGAGAATTAAAGCTTTTATTTCTTACCTGAGTTCGGGATAAGTTTAGAATAAGGCCAGTTGTTTTGAGTCCTCAATATAGTATCCTTGCAATGCATCC
>ENA-ORLM01002266-ORLM01002266.1-human-gut-metagenome-genome-assembly--contig:-NODE-2266-length-10299-cov-3.249853_pt1 | contig 10299 bp, 6 predicted proteins | sample MGYA00243063_ERZ508815 | MGnify/ENA primary metagenome ERZ508815 (study PRJEB26277, sample SAMN04329768) | human gut metagenome | biome: human-associated habitat | host: Homo sapiens | place: USA... | reverse complement strand
ATACCGGCGTTTTGCGTTCCAAAATACAGTTCCCCGGTAGTCGAGCGGCGGATGATCGTATTGACGGTCGAAGTGTAAGGAAGCGACTTCAAATCGGGATGCTCGTGGTAATCGACGATTTTACCGCTTCGAATGTTGTATTTTATAAGGCCGAAATCAAGCAGCCCGAACCAGAAGTCGCCGTTTCCGGCGTAATACATACTTCGAACAGAACTCGTGTTGTAACGGGTTCTGATCGGTTCCAGCCGATCGGACTCGAATTTGGTTCCGCTGGTCTGGACCTTGCAGACGCCGCCACCCAACAAACCGATCCACATCAGTCCGTCACGGGTTCGAAGGATCGAATTCACTTCGTTATAGGGCAGGTCTCCCACGTTGTCGCCGGGAAAGAAATTCTGGAACGAATCGGGATTGTCGATGTCGTGAAGGATGCTCAACCCGCTGCGACCACCGATCCAGATGGTATTCTGCTCAGGATTTTCCTCAATATCGTAAATAATATCGTCGAGCAGCGAGTGCGTTCTGCCCGGCACGTGTTTATAATGCACATAACGGGTCGGTCCCGGGGCCAGAGGATTAACCAGCCGCACCACTCCGGCGCCCCACGTACCCACCCAGATATTACCCGCAACATCACGTGCCAAAACATGTGCTTTACGCAGCACGGCATCGTCGCAAGCATAGGCGCGATCCTCACGGATATCATAACGCAACAAACCCTGATCGAAAGCGGCGATCCACAGGTTCAGTTTGTCATCCTTGATGATGGAGGTGACTGCCTTGACGGGACGACCCGCCGAATTGGAGATCGGGACGGGATGAAAATTACGGTCAAGCGCATTTTTGCGGAAAAGGCCCTTGTCGCCGCCGATCCAGATGCCGTTGCCCGTATCGCACAGAATGACTGCGATGTTGCAATCCGCCAACTCTGGATATTCGTCGGCCACGATGTTTCCCGAAACCTTGTCGAGCCGAAAAAGGCCGTGCTCGGTTCCGATCCACAGGTTCTTGTCGTGGTCCTCGGCAACGACATTGACGAACGTGTTGAACAACCCGTTCGAAACATCACGCATACCGTAGGTGATGGCTCCGTATCCATCGTAGCGGGCCAATCCGTTATAAGTTGGAATCCAGATATATCCATCGGAATCCTGATAAAGTTTGCGCACTTCGTTCGACGGCAGAATGTCGGAAGGTAACGGGGTGAAACGCACCTGAGGAAAAGACTCGGCAGCAACGATCTGTATCTCGGAAAGGACAAATCCGATGCAGACTATGAAAAAACGGGATATAAGAAAGCGACGATGCATAACGGGTATTTTCGGAAACTAAAGTATACATTTTTTTCGGGAAACACAACTGCATCCCGCCGAATTGTACGATCATTTGGCCGAAAGAGAACGGCGCAATACGGCTCAAAACGTCCGGACAACTGCAATTTCGCCTTTATTTCAATAAGGTATCCGTATACGGGAAAGAATCTTTCCGGAAAATATTCAACCCCGCGGCCGATAAAAATTCATTCTTTTGTAACTGCTTTCCCAAGTCCCCTAAAGAACGAACCGACCCTGATAACGATATGACAACAAAAACAGATCTTGTACGTCGAATAGTATCTTTGGCGTTTATGTTGCCGATACTCTGTGCCTGCGGCCGAAAATGGACGGTCGAGCCGCATGACACCTACTGTCTGATTCGGCAAGACGGAGGACAGACTCTGGGCTATTTCCCCGGATCCGGCGTCCGTATCTTATATTCCGACGGATACGCTTTCAAAGACCTGAACCGAAACGGGATTCTCGACTGCTACGAAGATTGGCGGTACACCCCGGAAGAACGGGCGGAAGACCTTGCAAAGCGACTCTCCGTCGAAGAGATTGCCGGATTGATGTTATACAGTTCCCATCAGGCCGTCCCGACGGATTCGGCAGGTTACTGGTCCTCGACCTACAACGGGACCTCGCTCCGGGAAAGCGGACTTCCCCACTCGGCTGTTTCGGACAAACAGCGGAAGTTCCTCCGGGACGACAATCTCCGGGCCGTGCTCGTCGTCCGGGTTGAAAGTCCCCGCATTGCAGCCGAATGGAACAACAACATGCAGGCCTTCGTCGAAGGCCTCGGACAAGGCATTCCGGTCAATATCAGTTCCGATCCCCGGAATGAAACCCGAGCCTGGGCCGAATACAACGCAGGGTCAGGAGGAAAGATTTCGTTGTGGCCCAGTCCGCTCGGGCTGGCCGCTACGTTCGACCCCGAACTGGTCGAAAAGTTCGGACGGATCGCATCCGCCGAATACCGCGCCTTGGGTATCGCCACAGCGCTGTCGCCGCAGATCGATCTGGCGACCGAACCCCGGTGGAACCGGTTCTACGGTACCTTCGGCGAAGACCCCGATCTGGACACCGATATGGCGCGGGCCTATATCGACGGATTCCAGACCTCCGTCGGAGCTGCCGAGATTGCGGACGGCTGGGGGTATGAAAGCGTCAATGCCATGGTCAAACATTGGCCGGGCGGCGGCCCGGAAGAAGGCGGACGGGATGCCCATTTCAGCTTCGGGAAATACACTGTTTACCCCGGCGGAAATTTCGAGCAACACATCCGGCCCTTTGTGGAAGGAGCTTTCCGCCTCAACGGCAAGACACGAAAGGCCGCAGCCGTCATGCCCTATTATACGGTTTCCCACGGGGTGGACCCCTCGGGAAAAAAGGTCGGCAACGGTTTTAGCAAATATATCGTCACCGATCTGCTGCGGAACAGATACGGATACAACGGCGTCGTCTGCACGGATTGGGGCATCACGCACGACTATTCCAGCATCGAGGAGGCTGACGGCAAATGCTGGGGAGTGGAGGCATTGAGCATCCCGCAGCGGCATTACGAAGCGCTCAAAGCCGGAGTAGACCAGTTCGGCGGCAACAACGACAAAGGTCCCGTGCTGGAAGCCTACCGAATGTGGACCGCCGAATTCGGCGAAAAATCTGCCCGGGAGCGGTTCGAACGTTCCGCCATAAGGTTGCTGCTCAATATTTTTCGGACCGGTCTGTTCGAAAATCCCTATGTAGACCCGGACCGGACGGAAGCGACGGTCGGGAATCCGGAATTTATGCAAGCCGGTTACGAAGCGCAGCTCCGGTCGGTCGTCCTGCTGAAAAACCGGGCGGGAACCCTGCCCGCATCGACCCGCCGGAGCGTATATCTGCCCGAATGCGGACAATCCCGCCTACCTGTAGACACCTCTTTGGTCAAACAATATTACGAATTGGCAGAAAGCCCCGAAAATGCCGACTTCGCGATCGTTTTTATCGACGAACCCGACGGAGGCTGCGGATACGATGCGGCCGATCGGGAAAAGGGCGGCAACGGTTATGTCCCGATCAGCCTGCAATACGGCGACTACACGGCCCGCCACGCACGCCCCGAGAGTATTGCCGGCGGGGACCCGAAAGAACCGTCCATCGACCGGAGTTACCGCGGGAAAACCGTCCGGAGTTCCAACCGGGAAGAGTTGAAACGGGTACTCGGAACGAAACGGCAGATGGGAGACAAGCCCGTCGTGGCTGTCGTTTCCACGACCAGACCGTTCGTTCCGGCCGAATTCGAACCTTCGGCCGATGCTATACTGCTTGCTTTCGGGGTACAGCGTCAGGCCGTGCTGGATATTATCTCCGGCCGGCGGGAACCGTCGGCACTTCTGCCGATGCAATTGCCCGCAGACATGAAAACCGTGGAACAGCAGCATGAAGACGTTCCGAGAGATATGGTTTGTTATACGGACTCGGAAGGAAATACATATGATTTCGCTTTCGGGCTCGACTGGAAAGGTGTCATCCGGGATGCAAGAGTCGAAAAATACAAATAGTCAAGAAATCGCATGAAGAAGCTGTTTTCAATTATTGCACTTTGCCTCGTCGGTACCGCGACGAACGCCCAGGCCCCTTATGCCCAGTTTCAGGGCGGCATGATCGGCTGCATAGAGCCGCAGGGCTGGATCGAGGAATTCCTCCACCGCCAACAAACGGGACTTACGGGACATCCCGAGGCGATGTCCTATCCGTACGACTCCTGCCTTTGGGCGGGTGAGATCGGACGTAACACCGAAACCTACGGAAGCGACTGGTGGCGCTACGAGCAGACAGCCTATTACACCGACGGTCTGCTCCGCCTGGGTTACCTGCTCGGTGATCGGGAGATGATCGCCAAAGCCGAGGAGGGGATTCGCTACACGCTGGCCAACGCATCGTCCACAGGTGTTTTGGGCAACAAAGCGATTGAGTCGATGTGGCCCATGTGTGTCTACTTCCGGGTGCTGCAAGCCTATTACGAGCGCACGGGCGATCCGGCGATCCCCGCAGCCTTGGAAAGGCACTACATGAACTTTACGCAGGAGCAGGTCGAGAAATGGCGCAACATCGTCAGCATCGAGGGAATGTTGTGGACTTACGGCAAAACCGGCAATGCGAAGTTGCTGGATATTTGCGAGAGAGCCTACAATGGCGGAAAATTCGGGGACCTGACGCCCGCAGTCGCGGCCGGCGACGAACGGTTCGTCATGCATGGCGTCACCTGCATGGAAGAACTGAAACTCCCGATGCTGCTCTATGCCTATACGGGCAAACGATATTACCTGGACCTTGCACTCAACGCCGAACGCAAGCTCACCCGCGACCACATGCTCCCCGACGGCGTTCCGGCCAGTGCGGAAGCGCTCGTCGGAAACGGGAACGTCATCAACAGTCACGAAACCTGCGACATTTCCGACTACACCTGGACGCTGGAGCAATTTCTCCTGACCACGGGCGAAGTCCGGTGGGCTGACAAAATAGAAAAAGCGGTCTTCAATGCCGGACTAGGAGCCGTTACCAAGGATTTCCGATCGTTGCAGTATTTCTCGTCCGTCAATCAGGTAATCGCAACGGGGCGTTCAAATCACAACGAATTCTTCCACGGTTCGACCTGGATGGCTTTCCGGCCGACGCATGAAACGGAGTGCTGCGCCGGAAACGTTCACCGTTTCATGCCCAATTACGTCGCACATATGTGGCTACGCGGGAAAGACGGCTCTATTGCCGCTGCGCTCTACGGACCTTCGGCTGCAACGTTCGACCTGCCGAACGGCCGACAGTGCCACATCGCACAGCGGACCTCCTATCCGTTCGACGGGGAGATCGAGTTCTCCTTCGGCCTGAAAGAGAGGACGGATATCCCGTTTCTGCTGCGCATTCCCGCATGGTGCAGGGATGCCAAAATATATGTCAACGGCAAACTGTGGCGAGACGCATGTCCCGCCGGCACGTTCGTGACCCTCCGGCGCAAATTCAGGAACAGCGACCGGATTCGGTTGTGTCTCAGCATGCAACCCGTCATGAACACCGTTCCCGGACAGGGAATCTACGTGCAGCGCGGACCTCTGCTCTTCTCCTATCCTGTTCCCCAGCGGAAAACAGCCGACCGGACGGTCTATGCGAATATGAACGGCAAAGTTCCCGGCAACCCCGAATTCGAATGCTGGAGCATCGAGCCTGCCGGACCCTGGAACTATGCCCTTTGCTCCGATCCGGTCATACCCCTGAAGGTCATTCGGACAAAACCCGCAGCCGCAGGAAGCTATCCGTTCGATCCGGAACATACGCCCGTGAAAATCTCGGTTCCCGTCAAACCGATCAACTGGGAATTGGAAAAAGGACGCTACACGCCGCGCCTTCCGGCCGAAGGGATAGCCCGCGCCGTATCCGACCGTATCGAATACCTCGAACTGATTCCCTACGGATGCACGGAACTCCGGCTTACTGTTTTCCCGCAATGCAATTAAGAATTCAAACCGAACCCGAAATGAACATTTCCCCGCTCCGACTTCTCGTCAACCGGACGATCCGGACTCTTTGCCCTGCACTCCTGCTGCTACCGGTAGCCTGTAGTGAAAGCGGACTCACGATCCGCGTCATCGATCCTTTGACCAATGTTCTTCCCGGAATCGTTTACCCTCCTGCCGGGGACGATACCGTTCGCGTGGCCCGCGGCGAGAACGCCGTTCTGCAATTCGTTATCTCCGCTGACGACTCCGTAGCGGCAATGACTCCTGTCCTTCGGAGTCTTAAAACAGAGCAGGGAACTTCGCTCGACAAAGCCGTTCTGGGCTGGGTCCGGAACGTACAGGCTTCCCACGCCTACGTGCCGGCGGCCCCCGATGCCCTGCAATCACCGTCCGGAGAATATCCCGATCCCATTCTGACCGACACCACCGTATCTATCGCTGCAGGCGGGACAGCTTTGCTCTGGTTGGACATTCCGATTCCGGCCGATGCCGAAGCGGGGCTTTACGAAGGATCGGTACGCATTTCCGGGCTAAAGAACGGAAAGCGGATCGTTGCCGACCGACAATTCACCATACAAGTTTATCCGGTCACGCTTCCCGAACAGTCGTTATTGGTTACCAACTGGTATTTCCCCGATAAATTCTCTTTCATGAACGGCAACGAATCCGTGGAGGACGATTCACCGGCCTATTGGGAATGTATGCGGCAGCTCGTCGAAACCGCCTCGGCCTATGGTCAGAACGTCTGGTTGCTCTACGAAACGGGAACGCCGGTTCCGACAGCCGACGGCAAAGGGCTGACGTTCGATTTCTCACGGATGGACAAAACGATCGAATTCCTGCTCCGACACGCCGACGTACGGCTGATCGAGGCCAACCATTTCGCCAAGCGGTCCCGCAACGGGTGGACCGATCCTTTCTGGGCCAACGTACCGGTCCCCGACGGCAAGGGCTCCTATGTTTATCAACGTCTGCCCCATGACGACCCGCGCGTGCAACGATACATCGCAGCGTATTTTCCGGCTCTGCAGGAGCATTTGCGTTCCAGAATGATCGATGACGGAAGCGGCCGCAGTTGGCTCGACATCTACACACAACACATTGCCGACGAACCGCTCAACGAAAATAAGACCTCCTGGGAAGGATTGGCCCGCCAGGTAAAACAGGCTGCCCCCGACATCCGAATCATCGAAGCTTACCGTTCTTCGTCCTACGACCCGGCGCTGATCGACATCCTCGTGCCACAACTCGACGAATTCGTATGGGAAATCTATCGAACAATGCCAGCCGGACATAGTTGCTGGTTCTACACCTGCATGTATCCCCGGGGGAATTTCGCAAACCGTTACGTAACACTGCCGCTCATCAAGACACGCCTGCTGCATTGGATAAACTACAAATACGACTCTCCGGGATACCTTCACTGGGGCTTCAACGCATGGGGAGCGAACGGCGATCCTTTCGGAGACGTTTCCGCCCCCGCCAATGACTGGCCCGGCGGCGACTCGCATATCGTCTACCCCGGTTACCGTAAGCTCTACCCGTCGATTCGGCTGGCAGCCATGCGTGACGGCATCCGTGACTACGACCTGCTGAAATTGGTTGAGGCCCGGGATTCGATCCGTGCACAGGCTTTCGTCAATGCGATCATATTCGATTTCAACCGGTACGACACGTCAGTGTCCAGATTCCGGCAGATTCGCCGGGAAATATTGGATTTTTTGGAAGACATGCATTAATCGGAATATTCAAGCAGTCAATCTCTGATTCAGTTCAGCAGATAAAATAATCCCGTTTGTCAGTTTTCGGTCGGTATTCATGACATCGGTTAAAAAGGCGTTCGACTCGGGAGCGATCCCGGCCTCGCAGAGCGAGCACCTTTCGTATGCCGAAAAGTTTTTCGGCATACAAAGGTACAGCTCGCTGTTATCTGGCGATAACAAAAATCCGCGGCGGAGAATCTCTGACCGAAGTTTCGAAAATCCTCCGCTACGGCTTCCGTGGCCGGGTCATTTCCCGATGCAATATTACAATCGTTCGGGCGCCAAAACAAGCTCTATGTGCGGACTGGAGCGGTCGTGGCCGGACATCAAAACCGAGGTATTTCAGTCGGTGGTATCCTGCATCATGAAAGGTAGGTTTTCTTGTTCCGTTCATTATTCCGATATAAACTGCGTGAAGCAGAAAATGGTATTTTGAATGGTTTAAACCATAAAACCAGACACACACGCTTTACAAGCATAAAGCGAACGTTCAATCTTAAAAACATTGTACCATGGATTCATTAAAAGAAACCGACAACCTCGCAACAAAACCATCGAAGCGTCCCCGTATCGAAGTCGACGAAGAATTGATGCGTCAGATGATCGCCGGACAGGCCCCTTTGGATTCGAAAGTCGTCCGCCGGATTCCCGAACCGGAAGCGGAAAATACGGACGCTCCCGAGGGAAACACATCGGAAACGGTATCCGGAGCATCGGCTCCGACTGCTGAAAGGACAGACGCCAATACCCAAACGAGTGACGTAAAGGAGCTGGCCGGATTCCGTCGCAAAAAGATTCCGCTGCCGGATTTCGAACGCACGTTCTTTGCCCCGGCGGACTGCCGTAACCGTTCGGCGATCTATATCAGTGCGGCAACCAAGCACAAAGTATCGGCAATCCTCCACTTATTGGGGAATGAGAATACAAGGCTTACAGCTTTGGTCGACAATATGCTGCGCTTTGTAATCGGAATTTACAGCGACGAGTTGAATTATCTCCACGAGAAGAAGAACAACAGACGACTATTTTAAACAGACAATGCGATAAGCGATTACTTTGGGTTTCTGATATGGACGTAGCGAAGCGACTGGCATCCGAACCGCAGAATGTCGCCTTTTCCGCCGATGTCTTTCGGATTAGCCGTCGCTCTCTTCTTTCAGAGTTGGACATTGGAACCGTTCGCCAATTTGGTCCTCTATTCGGCTTATCGCATTATCTATCATTTGGTTTGTCACCTTGGCATAAATCTGAGTCGTGGTCGTATATTTGTGTCCCAACATTTTTGACACTGTTTCCAGCGGAATGCCGTTCATCAAGGAGACCGTCGTTGCAAAGGTATGTCTCCCGCAATGGAATTTCAGATTCTTGGTAATTCCGCATTGTCTGGCGATATGTTACAGGCAGACATCCGAGGATTTCAATGAAGCTACCGGAAAAACCTTTCCCGGATTCTCGGGAAAGAGCCGGTTGAATCGGTTGGCAGGAATACGATACTTTTCAAGAATAGCTTTCGCAACCGGAAGTAGTTTTACCGTAAACGGTACTTTCGTTTTCTGACGGATACTGCTAATCCACCATGCTCCGTTCGGAGTTTGTTTCAACTCCTCATAACTCAGTTTGGCCAGATCGGCATAGGACAGGCCCGTAAAACAACAGAACAGAAACATATCCCGTGTCCGATCCTGACGCTGCTGCTTGACTTTGCCGATAATTAGTTTATTGATTTCTTCTTCGGTGAGATATTCAATTTCCGGCTGGTCGGCAAAGTAGTAGTAATAGGCAAACGGATTCTTCTCCATTTGCCCGTCGTTAAACGCTTTCTTGACGATATGCTTCAGTGATTTGATCTCAACGCTGATCGTCGTGTCGGCAAGGCCCCTGACATGTTTCAGATAGGCGGCAAACTTCTCTGCAAAAGACTGATCCAGTTCCACAAGGGGTATATCCTTGACTTTATAGTCCTGACAGATGAAAAGACTCAAATCGCGTCGTAGCGTTTGATAACGGAATAAGGAATGGATAGTACGGTCCACATCTATACGGTTCTTGTACTCTTTGCAGAATTCATCGCATAACTCCAGTAACAGTTTATACCTTTTACTGAAACCCAGATAGGCGTTCTTCACCTTATCGGCGGAAACATATCCGTCACGGTCGCAGATAGACTGGTAATGCTTTCCGATCTGGATACGAATATTATCCAGATAGCGGTTGATACGGTCGGCTTCGAGGCTTTTGCCTTTGGCGCGACCGCCCTTCACCTCCCACAGATGGGGAGGAACGCTAAGTTTGGCGCTGAACTGGGCGATCGTACCGTTGACGGTAATACGGCCCATGACGGGAACAACCGGCTGAACTTTGTGTTTGTCCTTTTTGAGGTAGAACAGAACCTTGAATGTACTGCGCATACTCCGATGAAATTTGGGGGTTAAAACTAATTTCCTCAGAGTTGTCTGTCAAGATGAAGCGCGATGCAAGAAATTGCAAACGAATATTTTATGCAAAATACAGCAAAACAGACGAGGTAACGATCTGGAAACCGTAACCTCGTCTGGAATTACCTTATTATGCTTGGAATCCCTCGAAGAAGAAACCCTGTGCAAAGATTAAATCGCTGAATATTTAATATTTACACCCATTTTCTCCTCTCGGGAAACGAATGGGTAGTACTCAGGTACATTCCATTCGCCCCGTTCGAGGGATGTGCGGAAATAGCCGCTT
>ENA-ORLM01002263-ORLM01002263.1-human-gut-metagenome-genome-assembly--contig:-NODE-2263-length-10306-cov-2.552449_pt1 | contig 10306 bp, 10 predicted proteins | sample MGYA00243063_ERZ508815 | MGnify/ENA primary metagenome ERZ508815 (study PRJEB26277, sample SAMN04329768) | human gut metagenome | biome: human-associated habitat | host: Homo sapiens | place: USA... | reverse complement strand
AGCGCAGGAAGCGAAACGCTTCCTGCGCTTTTTTGCCTGTGGCGCTATGTGAAAGAAGAAGGAGTGTCCCCATCATGACGCAAAAAAGTCTGCTGCACGCCGTCGCGGCGCAGATCGCCAACGGCTACGAGACGGCCGAGGTACCCATGTACAGCGAGCAGCTGCGCATGCCCGACCGCAAGGTCATCATCAAGATCATTGAGAATCTGCAGCAAAAAGTCAAAGAGCAGAAGATCAAAGAGATCAGTGTCTGCAAGCAACTGTTGATCGACAGTATCAAAGATCAGATGCGCGTGGATGAACATGCATATGACTATGAGAATGAGACTTCGGTTGTATTGTTGATCGGTGTCAACGGCGTTGGAAAAACAACGTCAGTAGGCAAGTTGGCAGGACAGTTCAAAAACAATGGTAAGAAAGTGATACTTGCAGCTGCTGACACATTTCGTGCGGCAGCAATTGAACAGCTTACCGAATGGGCAAATCGTGCAGGCGTGGAGTTGATCTCCGGTCAGGAAGGCGGTGATCCGGCAGCAGTTGTGTATGATGCCGTAAATGCAGCAAAGGCAAGAAAGGCAGATATTTTGCTCTGTGATACAGCCGGACGACTTCATAACAAGAAAAATTTGATGGAGGAGCTGCGCAAGATCAATCGAATTATTGAACGTGAATATCCGAATGCACATCGGGAGACACTGGTTGTATTGGATGGAACGACGGGACAGAATGCATTAGCACAGGCAAAACAGTTTGGCGAAGTGGCAGACATTACCGGAATCATTTTGACAAAATTAGATGGTACGGCCAAAGGTGGGATTGCGATCGCAATTCAATCAGAGCTGCATGTACCGGTGAAATATATTGGTATTGGAGAGCAGATTGATGATCTGCAGAAATTTGATGCAGATCAATTTGTTGACGCACTGTTTGAATGATTGACAGGATAAAAAGAAAATTCATTGGAGGATAGTAACATGATGACATTAGATAAGTTTGAAGAAGCTTCAGAAAAGGTTAAGGAAGTCGTACTTCCGACCAATCTGATCTATAGCGAGTACTTTTCAGAACAGACAGGAAAAAAAGTATATCTGAAACCGGAAAATATGCAGTACACAGGAGCTTATAAGGTGCGAGGCGCTTATTATAAGATCAGTACAATGTCATCGGACGAAAGAGAAAAAGGATTGATTACGGCATCTGCAGGAAATCATGCGCAGGGAGTTGCCTACGCGGCCAAATTATATGGTGTTCCGGCAACGATCGTAATGCCGACAACGACGCCGTTGATAAAAGTGAATCGAACGAAAGGTTATGGCGCTAACGTGGTACTGCATGGATCAGTATACGATGAAGCCTGCCAGAAAGCGTTGGAATTGGCAGAGAAGAGCGGTGCTACTTTTGTACATCCGTTTAATGATGAAACCGTTGCAACCGGTCAGGGAACCATTGCAATGGAGATCTTTAAGGAACTGCCGACAGTAGACATTATTTTGGTCCCGATCGGTGGTGGTGGACTGGCAGCCGGTGTTTCAACACTTGCTAAGCTGTTAAATCCGAACATCAAAGTGATCGGCGTAGAGCCGGCAGGCGCAAGCTGTATGAAAGCATCTTTAGATGCGGGCAAAGTAGTTACACTGCCAAATGTAGAGACAATTGCGGATGGTACCGCTGTTAAGACTCCGGGAGATAAGATTTTCCCATATATACAGAAAAATATTGACGAGATCATTGCTGTTGAGGATGAAGAGTTGATTGTCAATTTCTTAGATATTTTGGAAAACCATAAGATGTTAGTAGAAAACTCAGGCTTGCTTACTGTGGCAGCATTAAAGCATCTCGACTGCAAGGGCAAACGGGTCGTTTCAATCTTAAGTGGCGGTAATATGGACATTATTACGTTGTCTTCCGTCGTTCAGCATGGACTGATCGCCCGCGGCAGAGTATTTACCGTTGCCGTACAGTTACCGGACAGACCGGGTGAACTTGTCAACGTAGCGGATATTATCGCAAAAGAAAAAGGAAATGTTATCCGCTTAGAGCATAATCAGTTTGTCAGCATCAACCGTAATGCGGCAGTTGAGCTTCGGATCACGCTTGAGGCATTTGGACAGGAGCACAAAAATGAGATTTTAAAGGCGCTTCGTGACAAGGGGTATGACGCAAAAGAAGAGACACCGACAGGTATGTATTAGAAAGGAATGGTTGTTTTATGGCAGGAACAGAAAATACAAAGGCATCAGAATTGTTGCACACACCCGGTGGAGTGCGGGATATTTATGGCAGTGCTTGTGCCAGAAAGCTGGAGGTACAGCATTCGTTAGAGCAGGTGATGCATTCCTATGGATTTCGAAATGTGCAGACACCGACGTTTGAGTATTTTGATATTTTTAATAAAGAACGTGGAACAGCTGCATCCAATGAGATGTTTAAGTTCTTTGACCGTGGCAACAATACACTAGTATTGCGACCGGACATGACGCCGGCGATCGCACGCTGTGTTGCCAAATATTTCCGTGAGGAGACTGAGCAGATGCGTTTCTGCTACACGGCACAGACTTTTGTCAGTACCGGACAATACAAGGGTAAATTACAGGAAGTGACACAGGTTGGAGCAGAGCTTTTTATGGATGACAGCTCCGATGCGGATGCAGAGATGTTAGCATTGACGATAGAATGTCTGTTAGAGAGCGGTTTGAAGGAATTTCAGATCGAAGTGGGACATGCCGATCTGTTCCGGGCTTTGGTAGAGGAAGCAGGCTTTGAGGAGGAGACGATCGAGACGCTGCGTGATCTGATCGAGAGCAAAAACTTCTTTGGCGTGGAAGAATTGTTAGGCAAGCTCACGGTACAGCAGGGGTTAAAAGAGGTCTTTGTGAAACTGCCGGAACTATTAGAGAACTTAAAAGAGGCGGCAGATTTTGTGCGTGCGAGAAGTAAGAGCGAGCGCGTATATAAAGCATTAGAACGCTTGGAAAAATTAGAAGAGATCTTAAAGATATATGGTTTAGAAGATTATGTCACGATCGATCTCAGTATGCTGAGTCATTACAGCTATTATACAGGAGTTGTATTCCGTGCCTATACATATGGAAATGGTGAGGCAATCGCCAGCGGTGGCCGCTATGACGGTTTGGTGGCACAGTTTGGCAAAGAGGCGCCGGCAATCGGTTTGGTTATCGTATTAGACCAGTTGATGATCGCAATGGAGCGTCAGAAGCTGTTTGGAGAGACTGCACTTGGCGGAACACTTTTGGTGTATCCGAAAGAGGTGCGTGCGCAGGCTTTGCGGGAGGCTAAGAAAATGCGTGAAGGTGGACAAGTTGTTCAGATGATGCGCAAATCTTCCAAAAAAGAAATTGAAGAATATGTTGCTTACGCAAAACGCAACGGTAATGATTCTTTGATCTACCTGACGAAAGATGGCGAAAAACAGCAGATGATAGAGGCGAAATAAGTAGGAGGATAGCGATGAAATACATAACATTTGCCCTGGCAAAAGGGCGTTTGGCAAAACAGACATTAGCGCTGTTAGAGCAGATTGGTATTACATGTGAGGAAATGAAGGATGAGAAAACGCGTAAGCTGATCTTTGTAAATGAAGAACTTGGTTTTAAGTTTTTCCTTACGAAAGCATCGGATGTTCCGACTTAAGTAGAAATGGGAGCTGCTGATATTGGTGTAGTCGGTAAGGATACCATTTTGGAAGAGGGCCGCAAGTTATACGAAGTATTGGATCTCAATTGCGGCAAATGCCGTATGTGTGTTGCAGGACCGAAAGAGGCGAAGGAACGCTTGAATGACGGTTCCCTGATCCGTGTGGCAAGCAAGTATCCTCGCATTGCAAAGGATTATTTTTATAATGTCAAACATCAGACAGTTGAGATCATTAAACTGAATGGGTCGGTAGAGCTTGCTCCAATCGTTGGTCTGTCAGAAGTGATCGTGGATATTGTTGAGACAGGTTCGACACTGCGTGAAAACGGTTTGGAAGTATTGGAAGAGATCTGTCCGTTATCGGCGAGAGTGGTTGTTAATGAAGTGAGTATGAAGATGCAGCATGAGCGTATTACAAAGTTGATCCGAGATCTGCGGGAAGTTATTCCACAGTAACATAGAAAGAGGAGGAAATTATGATGAGAATTGTAAAGCTGACACAAAAAGAGCGCGAAAATATTTTGGAAAATCTTTTGAAAAGAAGTCCGAATCAATATAGTAAATTTGAGACAACGGTTCGCGATATTTTGGATAAAGTGAAAGCAGAAGGTGACCAGGCACTGTTTGCGTATACAGAGCAGTTTGATGGTGTAAAAATCACTGAGGAAACCTTCCGTGTTACCGAAGAAGAAATTGCTGAGGCATATGAAAAAGTAGATTCTCATCTGATTGAAATCATTCGTAAGGCGTTAGTGAATATTCGTGATTACCACCAGAAACAGGTTCGATACAGTTGGTTTGACAGCAAACCGGATGGCACGCTGTTAGGTCAGAAAGTAACGGCATTGGAACGTGTTGGTGTATATGTTCCGGGTGGTAAAGCAGTATATCCGTCATCGGTTCTGATGAATATTGTTCCGGCAAAGGTGGCAGGAGTAGAACGTATCGTTATGACAACACCGCCGGGAAAAGATGGCAAAGTATATCCGATCACATTGGTTGCAGCCAAAGAGGCTGGCGTCGATGAGATTTATAAAGTGGGTGGAGCACAGGCAATCGGTGCTTTGGCATATGGAACCGAAAGCATCAAAAAGGTTGATAAGATCGTGGGACCAGGTAATATTTTTGTGGCACTGGCCAAGAAAGCGGTATATGGACATGTCAGCATTGACTCGATCGCCGGCCCGAGTGAGATTTTAGTACTGGCAGATGAGACAGCCAACCCACGTTATGTAGCTGCTGACTTATTGTCACAGGCAGAACATGATGAGATGGCATCTGCGATCCTGATCACGACTAGCGAAGAGCTGGCTGATAAAGTATCCGAAGAAGTTGATGGTTTTGTGAAAAAATTATCCCGTCAGGAGATCATCCAAAAATCATTGGATTCTTACGGTTATATTCTGGTTGCAGATACGATGGAAGAGGCGATTGAAACAGCTAACGAGATTGCTTCAGAGCATTTAGAGATCGTTACGAAAAATCCATTCGATACAATGACGAGAATCCGTAACGCCGGAGCGATTTTCTTAGGAGAGTACAGCAGTGAGCCTTTGGGTGATTATTTTGCAGGACCAAACCATGTGCTTCCGACAAATGGCACTGCGAAGTTTTTCTCTCCACTGTCGGTCGATGACTTTATTAAGAAGTCCAGTATCATTTCCTATTCCCGAGAGGCACTGGAGCTGGTACATCAGGATATCGAGGACTTTGCAACTGCTGAGAAGCTGACTGCACATGCAAATTCAATCGCTGTTCGATTCGAACAATAATTGGAATACAAATTGCAAACTTTTGAAAAATCGGGTAAAATAAAAGGAAAAGCAAAGAAATGAGGATTCCTATGGAACAGAACGTGAAGTGCCGTCAGGCTGAGGTGACAAGAAAGACTGGAGAAACGGATATTACGATCCGTTTAAATTTGGATGGAACAGGGAAAGCTTCTATTCAGACCGGGATTGGATTCTTTGATCATATGTTGAATAGTTTTGCCAGACATGGGTTGTTTGATCTGGAAGTACAGGCAAAGGGTGATCTGGAGGTGGACTGCCATCATACGATAGAGGACACCGGAATTGTTTTGGGTGAGGCGATCCGTCAGGCTGTAGGGGATAAAAAGGGCATCTGCCGTTTTGGCGAGTGCATCTTGCCGATGGATGAAACGCTAGTACTATGTGCATTGGATCTGTCAGGCAGACCATACCTGCGCTATCATCTGGACCTTACAGTTCCATCTGTGGGACAGTTCGATACAGAGATGGTTCATGAATTCTTTTATGCAGTAAGCTATGCAGCAGGCATGAATCTTCATGTAAAACAGCTCGATGGGGAGAACAATCATCACATTATTGAGGCTGCTTTTAAGTCGTTTGCAAAAGCATTGGATCGTGCAGTGAGTTATGACGGACGTATATCTGATGTATTATCAACCAAAGGAAGCCTATAGGAGGACGATTATGAACCACAAAAAGATAATTCCTTTTATTAATGCAGAGAATGAGTATCCTGCAAATGTCATTCAGTTGGCAAACCGCTATTCCTGTGAGGGAGCGGACGAATTGTTTTTATATAATTATACCGGAGATGAAGCTTCCAGAGAGGAGTTTTTGTCTACCGTGCGGGAGATTGAAAAACAGATCGACATTCCATTTACGGTTGGAATCTATGTATCACGGTTTGAGGATGCCAAAAAGGCACTCTATACCGGAGCAAGTTCTGTCGTGATCCGTAAGGCTTTGCTGCCGGAGGAGAAAGAATTAAATGAGATCCTGCGCCGTTTTGATCGTGATAAACTGGCTGTGGAAGTCGACATGAAGGCTGATTTTCAAAATGCGGAACAGCTCAATGCTTTTTATGAGCAGGGATTTGGTACGGTCGTGTTAAAGCATATTGATACGACAAAGAGTTTTAGTGATGCGATCGATCAGTGCAAAATGACGGTTTTGATCCGAGATGGATTGATCCGTAATGATCTAAGTGAGTTGCTTTCCTATAGCAATGTATACGGTGTATCAACTAATTATTTTGAGGACAAAGATATTTATAAAGCAAAACGTGCATTGAAGCAGAATGGTATAGCTGTGGAAGTTTTTGAAAGCCTGATCGATTTTGCTGATTTTAAGCTGGATGCCAATGGGTTGATCCCGGCAATTGTGCAGGATTACCGCACCGGTGAAGTTCTTATGCTTGGGTATATGAATGAGGAGTCTTATGCGAAGACGATCGAAACAGGCCGCATGACATATTTCAGCCGAAGCAGACAGAAACTTTGGTTAAAGGGTGAAACTTCCGGTCATTTTCAGTATGTTAAATCATTGTCGTTAGATTGTGATAATGATACGATTCTTGCTAAAGTGCGTCAGATCGGTGCTGCCTGTCATACCGGCAATCGAAGCTGTTTTTTCAAAGAATTGGCCAAGAAAGAATATATTCAGACGAATCCTCTTACCGTATTGATGGAAGATTACAACGTTATTATGGAACGAAAAAATCATCCAAAGGAAGGTTCGTATACGAATTATCTGTTTGATAAGGGAATCGATAAGATTCTTAAGAAATGTGGAGAAGAGGCAACGGAGATTGTGATCGCTGCCAAAAATCCGGATGCAGAAGAGCTGCGCTATGAGATTGCAGATTTCCTGTATCATATGATGGTCCTGATGGCAGAATGTGGTTTGGACTGGAATGATATCACGAAGGAATTGGTGAATCGCAGGTAATAAGAAGGAGGAGAAGATATGATTGGTGTTTTGTTAGCAAAGGGGATTGCTGATCTGTCCTTTGGAGGTGCGCTGCTCTGGTATGTCGTTAAATATATCGTCAGTGCTGCTCTTGCCGTCGCAGCGGTTATGTTGGGAATCCGCCTGCGCAAAAATAAAAACGCAAAGACAGAGCAGTTAGCAGTGGATAAGGAAAGTGCTCATGGAAATTGAGAAAAAATATCAGATCAAAGAAATGCCTTGTTTGGATGGAGCTATGACAAAGGAAATGGAGCAGGGGTATCTCTGCACGGATCCGGTAGTGCGTATCAGACGAAGCAATGACAAGTATATTTTGACCTGTAAATCCTTTGATGGAATGATTGGCGAAAGACGGGCGGATGTTCGTATGTGCCAGGAGTATGAGATAAACCTGCCGGAGGAAAGTTATAAGCATCTGCGCCAGAAGGTAGATGGCGGCTTGATCTCTAAGACACGGTATATTATTCCGTTAGCAGATGGACATATTGCGGAATTAGATGTATTTCATGGCCCCTTAGAGGGACTTCGTTTTGTTGAAGTGGAATTTCAGGATGAGGAAGATGCAGATCTGTTTGTTCCGCCGGAATGGTTTGGCCAAAATGTAAGTGGTGATAAACGTTATTCCAACAGTTTTTTGTCAACGCAGACAGGGCTGGAAGCGTTTTTGTAAATACAAAGTAAATCCGAATGAAGACAAAATAATGCGACTACAGGGAAATTCGGTTACTGCAATAAAAAATAATGGAGGCACATTATGTTTAAAATTTTAAAGAAAGAATACCTTGCCAATAATATCTGGCTTATGGATATTGAGGCACCAAGAGTGGCAAAACACTGTCAGCCGGGTCAGTTTGTCATTGTCAAGACCGATGAAAAAGGAGAGCGTATTCCGCTTACGGTATGTGATTATGACCGCGAGCAGGGAAGTGTTACGATTGTATTTCAGACAGTTGGAGCATCTTCTACGGAGATGGCAAAGTATGAGGTAGGAGAATCCTTTATGGATTTTGTAGGACCGCTTGGATGTGCATCTGAGTTGATCAAGATGCCATTAGATGAGTTGAAAAAGGAGAAGATCCTTTTTGTATGTGGTGGTGTAGGTACTGCACCGGTATATCCACAGGTAAAATGGATGAAAGAACATGGTGTTGATGTCGATGTTATTATCGGCGCCCGCACAAAAGATATTATTATTTTGGAAAATGAGATGCGCGAAGTAGCTGCGAATCTTTATATTGCTACCGATGATGGTTCTTATGAGTTCAAAGGTAACGGCTGTGACAAGATCAATGATCTGATCGGACAGGGTAAGGAATATACGAAGGTTGTAGCGATTGGACCGATGATCATGATGAAATTTGTATGTAAGCTTACAAAAGAGCTTGGTATCCCTACAATCGTCAGCATGAACCCGATCATGGTCGATGGAACAGGTATGTGTGGTGCGTGTCGTTTGAAAGTTGGTGATGAGATCAAATTTGCCTGTGTAGATGGACCTGAGTTTGATGGACATTTGGTTGACTTTGACCAGGCAATGCTGCGTCAGCGTATGTACAAGACAGAAGAAGGCAGAGCAATGTTGAAATTGCAGGAAGGTGATACCCATCACGGTGGATGTGGCCAGTGCCATTAATGATAGAACAAAATAGAATAAACACTTCGAATGGAGGATAACAATGGAAGTAGATGTAATGAAGAGAGTTCCTGTACGTGAGCAGGACCCGAAGGTACGTGCCAAGAACTTTGAAGAAGTATGTCTTGGATACAATAGAGAAGAGGCAACGGCAGAGGCATCTCGCTGCCTGCAGTGCAAAAATCCGCAGTGTGTGAAAGGCTGTCCGGTAAATATTGATATTCCGGGATTTATTGGCAAGCTCGTAGAGGGCAGTGTAGAAGATGCTTATCATGTGATCAGTAAGTACTCTGCACTTCCGGCTGTATGTGGTCGTGTATGTCCACAGGAGAGCCAGTGTGAGTCCAAATGTATCCGTGGAATCAAAGGTGATGCTGTTTCTATCGGTAAGCTAGAGCGCTATGTTGCAGATACAGCAAGAGAAGAAGGCATTAAGCCGGCACCTGCAGAGACGAAGAACGGCAAGAAAGTTGCTGTGATCGGTTCCGGACCTGCAGGACTTACCTGTGCAGGAGATCTTGCAAAGCTTGGTTACGATGTTACTATTTTTGAGGCGCTGCATAAGGCTGGTGGCGTATTATCTTATGGTATTCCGGAGTTCCGTCTGCCAAAGACAAAAGTAGTAGATAAGGAAGTAGAAAACGTACAGTCACTGGGCGTTAAGATTGAGACAAACGTTGTGATCGGTAAGGCAACAACAATAGATGAGTTATTAGAAGAGGAAGGATTCGATGCGGTATTCGTAGGATCCGGTGCAGGTCTTCCTAGATTTATGGGTATTCCAGGCGAGAATGCCAATGGCGTTTTCTCTGCCAATGAGTATTTGACCAGAAGTAACCTTATGAAAGCCTTTGACGAGAACTATGACACACCGATCATTGCCGGCAAGAAAGTTGCTGTTGTTGGTGGTGGTAACGTAGCAATGGATGCAGCCAGAACTGCACTTCGTCTGGGGGCTGAAGTTCACATTGTATATCGACGCAGCGAAGAAGAACTTCCTGCACGTGTCGAGGAAGTACATCATGCAAAGGAAGAGGGAATTATTTTTGATCTCCTCACAAATCCAACACAGATCTTTACCGATGAAGATGGTAACGTTTCCGGTATGGTATGCATCCGTATGGAGCTTGGTGAGCCGGATGAATCCGGAAGACGCAGACCGGTGGAGATTGCCGGATCTGAGTTTACGCTGGATGTAGATACCGTTATCATGTCTTTGGGAACCAGCCCAAATCCATTGATCTCTTCGACAACGAAGGGATTAGAGACAAACCGTCGT
>ENA-ORLM01002255-ORLM01002255.1-human-gut-metagenome-genome-assembly--contig:-NODE-2255-length-10328-cov-5.769681_pt1 | contig 10328 bp, 9 predicted proteins | sample MGYA00243063_ERZ508815 | MGnify/ENA primary metagenome ERZ508815 (study PRJEB26277, sample SAMN04329768) | human gut metagenome | biome: human-associated habitat | host: Homo sapiens | place: USA... | reverse complement strand
GTCTGGCAGCGGACGACGACTTTACCCTCTGTAAAAGTGATGCGGAGGGGATTTTTTAAACGCTCTGTAATAATCAGAGAAGCGCGCTCGATGGTCTCGATGAATTCCTTGGTGTCGATGGTCACACGGGTGCGGCTGCCGGCGGGAATAACATTGTGATAGTTGAGGAACTCGCCCTCGATGAGGCGGCTCATGATGGTGTAGCCGGCGGTCATGAACACGACGTAGCGGCGGTTGGCACAGATGTGGACCGGCTCTTCGTCGTCGTTGGGCAGCAGATGAGACACTTCGGTCATGGTCTTGCTGGGGACGATGATCCGGATGTCCTTGACGGCAGTGACGGGCCGCTCCACGATGGCCAGACGGTAGCCGTCCAGGGCAACGGTGGTCATTTTATCCGGCTCTATCTCAAAAAGTTCACCGGTATGCGCAGGTTTTTTCTCATCCTGGCTGACGGCGTAGAGGGTGCGGTCGATCATATCGCGGAGCACGCCGGTCTTGATGGTCAGGGTCTCCTCGGCGCCGGTGTTGGGCAGCTCGGGGAAATCGGTGGCCGACATGGACTGGATCTCGAACTGCGCCACGCCGCTCTGGATGGTGGTTTTGCCATTATCGGCAGACTGGATGGTGATCTGGCCTGCCGGCATCCGGCTGATCATGCTGCTGAGCAGCTTGGCATTCAGCACGATCTCACCGGGTTCTTTGACATTGGCTTCGATGGTGGTCACGATGCCCATTTCGAGGTCGTAGCCGGTGAGGGTCAGCTGGAAGCCTTCTGCCTTCAGTAAAATGCCCTCCAGTACCGGGATGGTAGAGCGCAGAGTGACTGCTTTGGATACGCCGTCAATGGCTGCACTCAGAAGAGTTTTGTCGCAGATGATGTTCAAATCTTCTTCTCTCCTTTTTTGCGTCAGTTTTGCTGTCGTTCCTCATGGGATCCGATGCAAAAACCTGTTTTCTTTATTGAACTTGTTGTAGTAATCGTAGTAGGGGGTGGGGAAGATGTGGAAAACTCTGCAAACCCTTGCCGGGATGCGGGGATTTGGTTTTCCACGGAGATGTTGAGGAACTGTGAATGGAATGTTGAATCGGGGAGAGCGGTGGTTCTTTCCACATCCGCTGTGAAAAACGGAAGTTGAATGTTGAAAACCATGTGGAAAGAGTGGAAAGTTTCGGCCTTTCACCACAATATCTAGGTCTATTTTCCCCTTTTTGTTCCTCTTTCTCCCCATATTTTGGGGTTTGACCCCTGAATGAGTATGACTTTTAAGCCTGCTCTGGTGCGTTAAGCCTTCACATTCTTGATGATGTCGCTCACCGTCTCCCGCAGGTGCTGGTCATTCTTCATGTCCCGCTCCATGGTCTTGAGGGAGTAGACGATGGTGGAATGGTCGCGGCCCGAGAACTCCCGGCCGATCTCCTCCATGCTCATGCCGGTGACCTCGCGCAGGATGTAGATGGCCACGCGGCGGGCGGAGGCCACATTGGCGTTCCGCTTGGTGCCGCGGATGTCGGCAGGGGAGACGTTGAAGGTGCGGGATACCTCGCCCACGATCTTCTCGATGGTGACAGGCACGGGCTGGGTCTCGTTGAGGATGTCCTTGATGGCATTCTGTGCCACGCTGATGACCGGCTGGATGCCCTCGAGCATATAGTAGGCGTTGAGCTTTTTGACCGCGCCTTCCAGCTGGCGGATGTTATTTTTCAGATGGTTGGCGATGAACTCGGCCACGTCCTCGGGCAGGTCGAGGTGGAGAAGCTCCGCCTTGCGCTTGACGATGGCCACGCGGGTCTCGAAATCCGGCGGCTGGACGTCGGCGGTCAGGCCCCACTCGAAGCGGGTGCGCAGACGCTCTTCCAGGCTCTTGATCTCCTTGGCCGGGCGGTCGGATGCGATGACGATCTGCTTGTGGGCATCGTGGAGGGAGTTGAAGGTGTGGAAGAATTCTTCCTGGGTGGACTCCTTGCCCGCGATGAACTGGATGTCGTCCACCAGCAGCAGGTCGGCCACGCGGTACTTCATCCGGAAGTCCTCGGTGCTGCCGGCGCGGATGGCCGCGATCAGCTCGTTGGTGAACTGCTCACAGGTGACATACATGATGACGAAGTCGGGGTGGGTGCGCTTGATCTCGGTCTGGATGGCCGTCAGCAGATGGGTCTTGCCGAGGCCCGAGCCGCCGTAGATGAACAGCGGGTTGTAAGCACCGGAGGGGTTGGCCGCAACAGCCTGCGCCGCAGCAAACGCAAACTGGTTGGATGGGCCTTTGATGAAGTTCTCGAAGGTGAATTCATAGTTGCCCTGCGGGGAGGCGGGGTTCGCCTCGTACTGCTGGGCCAGCACCACTTCGTGGGGCGGTGTGCTGGGGACGACGAGGGTGATGTCCACGTCAAAGCCCAGCACTGTTTTGAAGGCCTCTTTGAGCAGGCCGAGATAACGGTCCGTCACGATCTTGCAGATGAAGTCGTTGCGCACCGAAAGGGTGATATGGCTGGAGTCCTCAAAGCTGATAGGCTCCAACCCGTCGATATAGAGATTATACGTCGGCTCCGCCATCTGCGCCTTGCAGTAGCTCTGGGCAGCCTCTAAAACGTCCTTGAAAGAATCCATAGTACATCCACTCCATTGAAGTTTTCAACAATGCTGCTGATACCAGGTTAGTATACCACAAAAATCCCCCTGCGTCTATATTATATAAGGTAATTTATAATACATAAAAAAGACATACCTGCGTCTGGGAAACGGCCTTGTGTCCAAGGCGGAGAAAAGCCACAAGATATTGTAGATAAAAAGTTTTCCACGGGAAATGGGTGAAAAAGTTGAAAGTTTCTCCACAGAGGTTTTTCAAAAAAGTTTGAAGGAAAGCGAAAAAAATGCTTGACAGAAGGCCATAGTGTGCGATATACTGTTGAATTGCAAGCCTGTCCCCATTTTGGGACCAGAATAGACCCCATACCGGGGACGAGTTTTTACGGAGGAAATACACCATGAAGAGAACTTTTCAGCCCAAGAAGCGTCAGCGCAAGGAAGTTCATGGCTTCCTGACCCGCATGAGCACCAAGAACGGCCGCAAGGTCATCAACGCACGCCGTGCTAAGGGCCGCAAGAGCCTGACCGTCTGATCCTGAGCAGTATGCATCAGGTCCGGCGCAGAATGGAATATGCGCAAAAAGGCCGCTGATATTGGATTGGCGGTCTTATTTTTTTACCCGGCATTCGGGAAAAAAGGCCGGAAAGCTGCGGTGAATAGTCGCATTGCCTAAAAAAACTGTCAAAGATTTGGCAGAGAAAACGCCCGGATGAGCTTTTCATGTCGGCGTTTTTTTGCTATACTGAACACTGAGCATTGCTTTTTTTCCGGGCGGTGCTCCCACATCACCTGAAGGGAGGCGCACAGGATGCGCTATCGTCCCATCCGCCGCAACGGCGAGTTTGGCCGCGTGTATGCCCGCGGCAAGTCCTATGTCAACCAGGCGCTGGTGCTCTACGTGCTCAAAACGCGGAGCAAGCGCACCCGGGTGGGCCTGACGGCCACCAAAAAGATCGGCCACGCCGTGCAGCGCAACCGCGCCCGCCGCGTTATGAAGGCCGCCATCGACGAACACCTCGACTACAACATCGGCGGCTACGACCTCGTTTTCGTGGCCCGGGGCATGACCCCCCGGCTCAAGAGCTGGCAGCTCAGCGCCATCGTGGCAAAGCTCTTCGCCCAGGCCGGCCTGCCGGATAAGGCAAAGCAGCCGGGCGCAAAGCCCCCAGCCACCCTGCCGCCGGTCCGGAAACCCGAGGCGTGAGCATCTTTCAGAAAGCCCTCTGCGGGCTCATCCGGCTCTACCAGAAGTTCATCAGCCCGGGGCTGGGGCGGAACTGCCGCTTTTCGCCCTCCTGCAGCCAGTACGGCATCGAGGCCATCCGCACCCACGGCTGCGTCAAAGGGCTGCTGCTGACGGCGTGGCGCATCGCCCGGTGCAATCCGCTGGGCCGCTGGGGCTACGATCCTGTGCCGGAAAAGGGCCGCTGGAAAAATCCGGCCCGGCATCTCTCGGCCTCGGCTCTGTTTTCCACCAGACACGAAAAATAAGTGGAAAACCTCTTCGTCGATGCTCTTTGGAAGAGCGCTGAAGCGGGGAAGACCTCTTTGTCAATGCTCTTTGGAAGGACACAAAAGAGGGAAAAACCTCTCCGTCAATGCCCTTTGAAAAAGGGCGGCAGAGGGGAGGAAAACCTCTCCGTCACGCCTGCGGCGTGACACCTCTCCTATCAGGAGAGGCTGAGAGGAAGAGCTATTATAATGCTTCTTGTGACGTGCTGAACTGTGGGCGGCGTGTCCTACGATAAAAATAACCGTCCCGCACCACAGGCGGGGCAGAATGGACAGAGACATGAATATTTTGTACATCCTCGGTGTACCTCTCGGCTATGTGATGGAGTGGATCTACAACCTCATCCCGAACTACGGCTGGGACATCATCATCTTCACCATCGTCATCCGCCTGATCAGCATCCCTCTGCAGCTCAACCAGCAGAAGAGCATGGCCAAGATGTCCGCTTTCCAGCCGATGATCGCCGACATCCAGAAAAAGTACAAGGACAAGCCCGAAAAGCAGCAGGAAGAGCTGCTCAAGCTCCAGCAGGAGTACGGCTATAAGCCCACCGCCGGCTGTATGCCCATGCTGGTCAACTTCCTCGTCATGTTCGGCGTCATCGAGGTCGTGTACCGCCCGCTGCAGCGCATCTTCCACATCGGCGCCGAGGCCATCACCGCCGCAGGCGATGCCATGACCGCTCTGGGCATCAGCTTCACTCAGGTGACCCGCGACACCAATATCATCGCACAGGTGCTGGCCGGTGAGTCCACCGTCACCTCTGTGTTCACCGCAGACCAGCTGAACACCATCACGGAGTTCGGCCAGCACATGGACTTCTTCGGCATCGACCTGACCCGTGTGCCGCAGTACAGCCTGGCAGCAGACAACCTGCCCCTGCTGATCTTCCCCATCCTGGCTGTCGTCACCATGTTCATCTCCACCCACATCAGCATGAAGGCCTCCGGCCAGGAGATGCAGGGCAGCATGAAGCTGACCATGTATATGATGCCTCTGATGTACGTCTTCTTCTGCTTTACCGTTCCCTGCGCATTCTCTCTGTACTACGTCATTTCCAATATCGTGATGACCGTCCAGACCCAGGTCATGCGCAAGATCTATGACCCCGAGAAGATGAAGGAACAGGTCAAGGCCGAGATCGCTTCCCGCAAGAAGGAAGAGAAGCGCGGCGTGAAGAGCACCACCATCAAGGTCCAGGACGAGAAGACCGGTGAGGTCGTGGAAAAGAACATCTCCGCCAGCGAGATGAACAAGCGCCGCCTCGAGTATGCCCGCCAGCAGGATGCTGAGCGCTACAAGGACGAGCGCACTGTCCCGCTGAGCGAGCTGCAGAACAAAAAGGAGGATTGACGGTTATGATCCGTACGCAGGAAGCGACCGGCAAGACGGTCGATGAAGCACGCACCAACGCCTGCGCTCTGCTGGGCGTGGAAAAGGACGACATCAACGTCAGCTACGAAGTGCTGGAAATGCCCCAGAAGACCGGTTTTCTGGGCCTGAAGCTCACTCCCGCCAAGGTCCGCGTCAGCGTCGAGCTGCCGGACGAGCCTGTGGCAGCTCCTGCTGCCCCTGTTGAGGAGCCCGCTCCCGTTGTGGAGGAGAAGGCTGCTCCTGTGGCGGCTGAGCCTGTCGTCGAAGAGACTGCCCCTGAAGCTCCCGCTGCTGTGGAAGAGCCTGCCGCACCCGCTGAGGAAGCTGCCCCTGCCGAAGAGCAGGCTGCTCCCGCCGCCGAGGACGAAGAGGTGGAAGTCCCCATCAACATCGAGGAGAACGCCAAGGTCAAGGCCGCTGTGGACTACCTGAAGGATGTCATCGAGAAGATGGGCGTGCAGGACGTCAAGTTCAGCGCTGTGCAGAAGGGTGAGGCTACCATCATCCGTCTGGACGGCGAGAAGATGGGCGCCCTCATCGGCCGCCGCGGCGAGACGATGGAGAGCCTGTCCTATCTGGCAAGCCTCGTGGCAAACCGCCTCGAGGGCGACTACATCAAGCTGGGCCTCGACGTGGCCGGCTACCGCGACAAGCGTGAGAGCGACCTGACCGCACTGGCACAGCGCATCGGTGCCAAGGTGCGCCGCACCGGCCGCAGCTTTGCCATGGAGCCCATGAATCCCTACGAGCGCCGCATCATCCACTCTGCCATCGGCAAGATGGAGGGCGTCCGCAGCGAGAGCAAGGGCGAGGGCCGTGACCGCCGTGTGGTCATCTACTCCACTGACCCCAACGCTGTGGCTGAGAGCGCAAATGCACGTCCCCGCGGACCCCGCGGCGGCCGTGACCGCAACGGCAATGGCCGCAGCGGCGGCTATCATCGCGGCGGCGAGCGCCGTGGTGACCGGAATGGCCGCGGCCCGCGCAATGGCGGCGGCCGGGGCGGCTACCGCTCCAATGTGCCTGAGCGCACCTACACCCCGCGCGATGCCGAGAATGCTGCCCCTGTGGCACCCAAGCGCACCGAGCGTGTGGATGACTTCGCGGATCTGAGCTTCGGCAAGATCGAGCTGTAAAAGCTGAATGATAAGACCCTCTCCCGCATGGCGGAAGCCGTGCAGGGGGAGGGTCTTTTTTTGTACGAGGAACACTATAAATTTACACATCTTTTTCATGAAGATGGTTTACGATGAAAAGCAAATCTGAAAGAATGATTTCGAAAGAAAAGTCGTTCTTATCGGAAAATTGGAGAATATGTACAATTCTGGAAGAAATTTTTCTCCTACTTGCACATTGTAAAACAATGTCGCCAAGCCTTATACTAGAGCTACAAATGCTTCGGAGTGTATACCAAGCAAAAAAGAGAGGAATTATTATGGAACAGAATAAGATTTCCCGCCGTAATTTCCTGCGCGTGGCCGGTGCATCGGCTACCGCCGCCGCAATGAGCGGTCTGGTCCCGGCTGCTTCCGCTGCCGGCATCAAAGACCTGTGGAGCATGGACCTGCAGATCCTTGCCACCAGCGATACCCACGGTAAGTTTGACCCCTGGGATTACGCTGCCAACAAGGCCGACGCCTCCGGCAGCGTGGCCCAGCAGGCAACTGCCATCAAGGAGAACCGCACCAGGACCACGCTGGTCGTGGATGCAGGCGACACGATTCAGGCAAACTCCGCTGAGCTGTTCCTGAACGACGATGTCCACCCCATGATCGCTGCTCAGAACGCATCGGCTACGATGTCTACGTCACCGGCAACCATGAGTACAACTATGGCATGGCCACGCTGGAAAAGGTGCTCTCCCAGCAGAAGGCCAAGGTGCTGACCGGCAACGTCTACAGCCCCGAAGGCAAGCCTCTGGCTGACGGCTACACCATCATCAACAAGGGCGGCGTCAAGATCGGCGTCATCGGTATGGTCACTCCCAACATCACCCGCTGGGACGCCAAGAACCTCGAGGGCTGGACTGTCACCAACCCGGTGGACGAGAGCCGCAAGATCATTGATAAGATCAAGAACGATGTGGATGTCATCATCGGCGTTATGCATATGGATGTTGACAATGAGTACGGCGTCTATGGCTCCGGCGTCACCGACCTAGCAAATGCCTGCCCCGAGTTCGACGTCATCGTCGCTGCTCACGGCCACAAGAGCATCCCCAACAAGATGATCAACGGCGTGCTGGTGGTCGAGAACAAGAATGCCGGTGCCACCGTCTCCGACATCCACGTCTATCTGGAGCGCGGCCTGAACGGCAAGTGGAAGGTGAAGGACCGCACCTCTGAGAACCTGACCATCAAGGACTACGCTCCCGACCCCGAGCTGACCGCTCTGCTGGCAGAGTACGACCAGCGCGCTAAGGACGACGCCGTGACCCCCATCGGCCAGCTGGTCGGCGGTGATCTGGCCCCCGAAAACGAGATCGACTGCCTGCCGCAGGCCATGGTGCAGGATACCGCTCTGCTGGACTTCATCAACGAGGTACAGATGTACTACACCGACGCTCAGGTGGCCGCAACGGCTCTGACCTCCATGACCTCCCAGATGCGCGAGGGTACCATCCGCAAGTGCGACATGGCAAGCATCTACACCTACCAGAACACCCTGTACAAGCTGCAGATGAACGGCTGGCAGCTGCGTCAGTTCATGGAGTGGTCTGCTGCCTTCTTCAAGACCTGGGAGCCGGGCGATGTGACCATCGCATTCGACTCTTCCGTCCGCTACTACCTGTACGATGCCTTTGCAGGCGTCAAGTATGACCTCGACATCTCCAAGCAGCCCGGCAACCGCATCCAGAACCTGACCTGGATGGATGGCCGTCCGGTGCAGGACGATGACAGCTTCGTGGTGGCCGTCAACAACTACCGTGCCACCACCCAGCTGCTGACTTATGCTGACATCTTCAAGGAGGGCGACGAGCTGCCCAAGCTGCTGGAGATCGACGTGCGCGGCGATGTGGGCGGCATCCGCGAACTGCTGGGCGAGTACATCCGCACCGTCAAGGGCGGCACCATCGAGCCGCACGTGGACAACAACTGGAAGCTCGTGGGCGACAACTGGAACGCTGCTGACCACGAGAAGGCCGTCAAGCTGCTGCGCGAGGGCAAGCTGGCTCTGTCGGAGAATGCCGACAGCCGCACCCTGCCCGGCAAGGCCATCACCACGGCCGATATTGCCGCATTCTGATTTTTCTTTCACACGCAATGGGGTGTGCAGTCTCTTAGGGGCTGCACACCCTTTTTTGCGCAGCATATTTCTTTTTTTGGCGGTTCGTGGTAGAATATACTGTATTCATCTGCGCATAAGGAGGGGAGAAGATGCAGCATTCGACCATTGCGGCCATTGCTACCGCTCCGGGTGCGGGCGGCATCGCCATCGTGCGGCTGTCCGGCCCGGAAAGCTATGAAGTGGCAGCGAAGGTGTTCCGTCCGGCAAACCAGGCCAAAAAGGTCGCGGACGCCAAAGGCTATACGGCTATGTTCGGTGCGTTCGTGGAAGGGGAAGAGGCTTTCGATGAGGGTGTGGCGCTGTTTTTTCGCGCGCCCCACAGCTACACCGGCGAGGATGTGGTGGAGCTTTCCTGCCACGGCGGCAGTGCAGTCGCCCGGCGGCTGGTGGAAGCCTGCATTGCGGCGGGGGCGTCGCCTGCCGCTCCCGGCGAGTACACCCGCCGTGCTTTCCTGAACGGCAAGCTCAGTCTGACCCAGGCCGAAGCCGTCATGGACATCATCTCCGCCGATGGCCGACAGGGGGCCGCGCTGGCAAATGCCTCCCTGAACGGTGCGCTGGCCCGGAAGATAGCGGCCCAGAAAGATGCTCTGACAGCCTTGCAGGCCCATCTGGCCGCCTGGGTGGATTTCCCTGAGGAAGATGTCCCGGAACTGAGCCAAAGCCATCTCTGCGACGTCCTAGGCGGGGTAGAGCAGGAGCTGGACGCCCTCATCCAGAGCTACGATGCAGGCGCTGTCCTCCGCGAGGGCGTGGACTGTGCCATCGTGGGCAAGCCCAATGCGGGCAAATCCACCCTGCTCAACCTGCTGGCCGGATTCGACCGGGCCATTGTCACGCCGGTGGCCGGAACCACCCGCGACGTGGTGGAGCAGGCTGTTCAGCTGGGCGATGTCCGGCTGAATCTCTTCGATACCGCCGGGTTGCGTCAGACGGAAGACGAGATCGAAGCCGAAGGTATCCGCCGCAGCTGGAAGAAGCTGGACGAGGCGGGGCTTATCCTCGCTGTCTTCGACGGCTCGGAGCGCCCGACCCGGGAAGATCTGGAGCTGGCTCAGCGCTGCGCGGGTCGTCCGGCCATCGCGCTGGTCAATAAAGAGGACAAGCCCACCCGGTTCGACGCAGAGCTCATCGCACCCTATTTTGCGATGGTGCTGCCGGTCTGCTGTCAGGAAGAAGGGGCGCGGAAGGTCATCGCGGCGGCGGTAGCCCGCCTGCTGGGGACCAACCAAATCGACCCCCACGCCGCCAGCCTCTCGGGACAGCGGCAGCTTTCTGCCGCCACCCGCGCCCGGGATGCCGTAGCCGGAGCGCTGGACGCTGCGCAGGGACTCGGGCTGGACGCTGTGTCGGTCTGCGTGGACGACGCGCTGGATGCACTTTGTGAGCTGACAGGGGAGAACGCCTCGGAGGCGGTCATCAATGAGGTGTTTGAGAGATTCTGCGTGGGGAAGTAAGGACAGTATCGTTGCGCGCCTGTGCGCGGGGCAGAGCGCTTTTACGTTAAGTGGAATTGTTCTCTTTTGATGTCAAAAGAGAACCAGAAAACCACCAGCGATTTCGAC
>ENA-ORLM01002252-ORLM01002252.1-human-gut-metagenome-genome-assembly--contig:-NODE-2252-length-10357-cov-2.877043_pt1 | contig 10357 bp, 10 predicted proteins | sample MGYA00243063_ERZ508815 | MGnify/ENA primary metagenome ERZ508815 (study PRJEB26277, sample SAMN04329768) | human gut metagenome | biome: human-associated habitat | host: Homo sapiens | place: USA... | reverse complement strand
GGTATCATTATATTGACGATAAGAGGTATGCAAAGCGGTTTGTAGAAATATATCGCGAATCCCGAAGTATGCGAAGAATACGTCAGGATTTACAAAAAAGACACGTTCCGGAGCAGTGGATCACGCTGGCAATAGAGGCTGTTGACGAGGATGATACCCCGGCACTGCAAAAGGCACTGGAAAAACTGCTCCGAGGAAGGACAGAACTATCTTATGAAGAGCAGCAAAAAGTAACGGCAAAACTGTATCGGCGGGGGTTTCGACTGGATGCTGTTCGTCGCCAAATTGACCTATGGCGTGAGCAAAATGATTGCCAATATTATTTGAAGTTTACTTGACATTTTTCTGTTAAAAGTATAAAATTGAACTGTTGTACTATGTGCAATGAATATTTATAAGGAGGTGCTTCAGTTCGATGTCACCAATGGTTATTAAAATAGTAGCCGTTGTGATCTTACTGGTTGCCATCGTTGTTACGGCACTTTTGACGAAGACGATTTCTATTAAGCGTTATCAGGAATCTGAGAATCAGAAGTTGAACAATGCAGAGGACAAGGCTCGTCAGATCATTGATGAAGCTGTAAAGACTGCAGAGACGAAAAAGCGCGAAGCCCTATTAGAGGCGAAGGAAGAAGCGATCAAGAATAAGAATGAAATTGAGCGTGAATCCAAAGAGCGTAGAGCCGAAATTCAGCGATATGAAAAGCGAGTATTATCGAAAGAGGAAGCTCTGGACAAAAAATCGGAAGCCTTAGAGAAGAAGGAATCCAAATTAAATGCGAAAGATGCGGATTTGGATCGTCTTAAGAAAGAGTTGGAGACGATTAAGAACAGCCATCTTCGCGAGTTGGAAAAGATTTCCGGTTTGACCTCCGAACAAGCAAAGGAATATTTGTTAAAATCTGTAGAAGAAGATGTGAAACATGAAGCTGCTGTTCTCGTTAAGGAATTGGAGAACAAGGCAAAGGAAGAGGCAGACAAAAAGGCAAAGGATTATGTTGTAACTGCGATTCAGCGATGTGCTGCGGATCATGTAGCAGAGACAACAATCTCCGTTGTTCAGTTGCCAAATGAGGAGATGAAAGGACGAATTATTGGTCGAGAGGGACGTAATATTCGTACATTAGAGACTCTGACAGGTGTAAATCTTATTATTGATGACACACCAGAGGCAGTTGTTTTATCTGCATTTGATGGAGTAAGACGAGAGGTTGCTCGAATTGCTCTTGAGAAACTAATTGTTGATGGACGAATTCATCCTGCAAGAATTGAAGAGATGGTGGAGAAGGCACAGCGTGATGTTGAGTCGATGATTCGTGAAGAAGGTGAAGCAGCAACATTAGAGGTTGGTGTTCATGGAATTCATCCGGAATTAATTCGTTTGTTAGGTAGAATGAAGTTTAGAACCAGTTATGGTCAGAATGCATTGAAACATTCTATTGAGGTTGCACATTTGTCTGGCTTACTTGCCGGAGAAATTGGTGCTGATGTGCGTCTAGCAAAACGCGCAGGTTTGCTTCACGACATTGGTAAATCGGTCGATCAGGAGATGGAAGGTACACATGTTCAGATCGGTGCGGACTTATGTCGGAAGTATAAAGAGTCAGGTATTGTAATTAACGCTGTGGAAGCACACCATGGCGATGTGGAGCCAGAAAGCTTGATCGCATGCATCGTTCAGGCAGCAGATACCATTTCTGCAGCTAGACCGGGTGCTCGTCGAGAAACACTGGAAACATATACAAACAGATTGAAACAGTTAGAAGATATTTCAAATAGCTTTAAGGGAGTTGAAAAATCATTTGCCATTCAGGCAGGACGTGAAGTTCGTGTCATGGTTATACCAGAGAAGGTATCAGATGATGACATGATACTATTAGCAAGAGACATCGCTAAGCAGGTTGAGGATGAACTGAAATATCCTGGCCAGATTAAGGTAAATGTTATTCGTGAATCCAGAGTAACCGATTACGCTAAGTAAGGCGCAATGGAGTAAAAATGAGCGAAAGAGGTCGTGCGGAACGACCTCTTTTCTTTTCCACAAATAAAAACAAGAGTGCGGGGAGAACCTTGGAAAGTATAGGTATTACTCAAACTTCGCACATCAAAAATTATCATGTTGTCACATATTGCTTACTATGTCAGTAAAACAATAGCTATTTTGCAGCTAATAAAGTAAATTATTCTGCCATCAAGAAACTAAGACAATTGCCGCAGAACGCAGAGTATTTACGTGATTTCTTATTTTGTTAAGTCTCTGATGAATACATGCCTGAAGGAGTGTCTGAGATGTCCCGGTTTAGCAAGGTATCATCCATTTTTGGACGGGACGCTTTCGCTACGATGCGCTACGTCACGTTACTTAATGTCTCTGAAATACGAGACATAAGTAACGACGAGCGCAAAGTCCCTTTCAAAAATGATGAATACCTTGCTTCCGGGACTTCGAGTTTCCGTAAGGCATGTAAATCATACATCAGAGACAACAAAATTTAGAAATCACTGTGAAAACTAATTGCGGCAAGGCAATTGCTATAGTTTCTTCATGGCAGAACTCGCAATATAGTGGCTGCAAAATATAATTAAACCATCGACATAATAAGCAATATGTGACTAGATGGCAGCTTCGGATGTGCGAAGTTTGAAATATTACTTTTTCTCTCGGTAGAAAATAATAGAAAGAAGGTGACAGGAGATGGTGATCTTAAAGAATTCTACACGCGAAAGCGCTAAAATAGGACAAGCGATAGATACGCAGTTTCAAACGGGAGGAGATCCATGGCTGGCAGTAGACATTGGAACGACAACGGTGGTAGTTGATCTATATACTTCTTATGGTGAGCTGGTAGCAACGTTAGCAGAAGACAATGCGCAGGGAACCTATGGCAGTGATGTTATGATGCGGCTTATGCATGTCAAAGAGGGAAGAGGCGACCTTTTGGTACAGCGTATACGCGAGCAGATCTTCCAAATGGGCAGCAAACTGATCTGCAAATGGAAGTCACTTTTTGCGCAGACTGTACCGGTTCAAATGGCGGTGGTAGGAAACACGGTCATGTGTCATCTCTTTTTGCAAAAAGACGTTACCGGTCTGATGGGAGCTCCATTTTCGGCAGCTTATGAAGGCAGCTATACGTTATTGGGGAAAGATGTTGGCTGGAAGGACTGGAATACGTTAGCCATTACAGTATTGCCTGGTATAGCGGCACATGTTGGCGCAGATGCTGCGGCAATGCTTGGGAATTTGCGGATGTGGGATGCGGATAAAATCCAATTAGCGGTTGATCTGGGAACGAACGCAGAGATTCTGTTAAATAACAGAGGAACACTGTATGCGTGTTCTACTGCCGCAGGTCCGGCATTTGAGGGAAGAGGGATCTCGCATGGCAGGAGAGCGAGAGCCGGGGTTATTAATGCGGTGAAACTGTTTCGTGGTGCGGGCAATATCGAGCTTATCTTGGTGTCTGCTCGAGAACAAAATGATCAGAAGCCGATAGGGATCTGTGGTTCCGGATTGGTAGATCTTCTTGCGGCTTTGCGTCGCCATCAAGTGATGACATCGGATGGTTGCCTGCTTTCTGGTGAAGAAGCGATGCAGATAAACAGTGCCAGACCATTTGCGGACTGTCTGACTACGGATGTTAAGGGAGAAAGACAATTTGTTCTGTATGACGATATTGTATTGACGCAGCAGGATATTCGTTCTGTGCAGTTAGCGAAAGCAGCGATACAGAGCGGCATGATGTTGTTATTAGAGCAGGCAGTGGTGTCAGTGGAGGATATACAGGAGCTGTACGTTGCTGGTGTCTTTGGAGGATTTGTCAATCCGGGCAGTGCAAAACAGATGGGACTCTTACCTTCTATTGATGATAAGAAAATCATTTTTGTTGGGAACGCAGCGGGAAAAGGAGCAGGCGAAGCGTTATGTGACCCCAAATTTATAGATATGCTGCAGGAGCATATCGCAGACATACATCATATTGAACTGGCAGAGCAGGCAAAATTTACACAGGTATATATGGATTCTATGGAAATTGCGCCATGGCATTGATACTGTGATTGCGCCAAGGCATTGATACTGCGGCTGCACTGTGGCATAAATATAGCGATTGCACCAAGGCATTGATACTGCGGCTGCACTGTGGGATGCTTGCCTGTCATAGGGGATTTGTGCTACTATGTAGTGAGCCTTATAGAGGTTTTAGATGCACGAAAATGGCTTGGACAGAAAGAAGGAATGAGACATGAAATTAGCATTTATCGGAGCTGGAAATATGGCACAGGCGATGATCGGTGGTGTGCTGCGCAAAGGTTTATTGCCTAAGAATGAAATCATTGCAACGGCAGCGACACAAAAGACGATTGACACGGTAGCAGCACAGTATGGAGTGAATGTCACTTTAGATAACAAAGAGGCTGCAAAAGCAGATATTATTGAGCTTGCAGTGAAACCGGTTTATTATGCGGAGGTAATTGCAGAGATCAAAGATGTTGTGTCTTCGGAGCAGATTATTGTTACGATTGCAGCAGGTAAATCCGTTGCCTGGGTAGAAGAGGCATTTGGTGGATCTCATAAGATTGTTAGGACGATGCCAAATACACCGGCGTTAGTTGGTGAGGGAATTACGGCGGTATGTCCAAATGCAAATGTTGGAGAAGAGGATTTAAAACAGGTATGCGATATTTTGGAGAGCTTTGGAAAGGCAGAAGTGATCAGCGAAAAGATTATGGATGCTGTTATTGCGGTTAGTGGAAGTTCTCCTGCATATGTTTTCTTATTCATTGAAGCCATGGCAGATGCTGCTGTAGCGGAGGGAATGCCTCGTGCGCAGGCTTATCAGTTCGCTGCACAGTCTGTACTTGGCAGTGCTAAAATGGTATTAGAAACCGGAAAGCATCCGGGTGAGCTTAAGGACATGGTATGTTCACCGGCGGGAACAACCATTGATGCGGTACGTGTGTTAGAGGAAGGCGGGCTTCGTGGAATCGTCATGGACGCAATGCATGCTTGCGCTGAGAAGAACCGCAATATGTAAGGAATCATTTGAATAATCGTGTAGCCGGAAAGCATATGCGGACATAGAAAGCATATAATTTCCTATGAACAAAAATAAGATCCGTATACGAAAGATATGGCTTGTTTTTGCAGTGTATGTTCTATTGATCGGCTATATGGGGCTGTATATTGCGACTTGGCAGAGCAGGCAGAACAACTTGCTGAAGTATCAGACGTTAATGCAGCATAACCATATATCTTCGCATAGCAGAGCGTTGCTTCGTGATATGGAATGCTTTCCGGTGCGAAAGGATCGCCGAGGTAAAGTATCTTGGAACTTTGAGGATGGCTATGGAGCACCGAGAACATTTGGTGGCAAAAGAAGTCACGAGGGTGTAGATATCATGGCTTCCAAAGATCAGCCGGGGTGCTTACAGATTCAATCTGTGTGTGATGGTGTGATCGAACAAATTGGCTGGCTGAAATTGGGAGGATACCGTATAGGTATTCGTTCCAAACAGGGATATTATGTGTATTATGCGCATTTACAGCAATATGCACCTGATCTGCGCAAAGGCAGCAAAGTAAAAGCGGGCGATTATTTGGGGTTAATGGGTAATACCGGGTATGGACCGGAAGGGACCAGTGGTCAATTCGCGGTACATCTGCACTTTGGAATCTATATTGCAAAGGATGGCAGGGAGCAAAGTATGGATCCATATCCTATACTATGGTATTTGGCACAGTGAATATTTACAATGCTGTTATAAGAGATTGCAGTGTTGCTGGAAAGGAAAATCCAGCTTGTAATACCTGATAGTCAGGTGTTGTTATGCGGGGATTACAGTATCGGTAGAAAGGAAGGATACGGTTACAATGACGTTACCAAAGAAATATCAACAAGCCATGCAGGACTTGCTTGGAGAGGAATATTCCGCATATATAGAAAGTATGCAGCAGAGATCACAGACTGCCATACGAATCAATACGGCTAAGATTTCTTTGGAACAATGGGCGGAAATCTGTCCATTTAAGACGAAGCCGGTACCGTGGACGGAGAAAGGCTTTTTGACAACCGATGAGCAATGCAATCCTGCCAAACATCCTTATTATTATGCGGGCTTGTATTATATTCAAGAACCCAGTGCGATGATACCGGCATCGATCCTGCCTGTGCATGAAGGAGATCGAATCTTAGATGTTTGTGCAGCACCGGGGGGCAAGGCGACAGAGCTGGCTGCGAAGCTGCGGGGAACCGGTCAATTGGTTGCAAATGATATTAGTGTTTCCAGGGCGATGGCACTTGCGAAGAATTTGCAGATTGCCGGTGCGGTCAATGCAGTCGTTACAGCGGAAAAGCCGGAACGATTGCAAGAGTCCTTTTTACAGTATTTTGATGGTATTTTGATCGATGCACCATGCTCCGGAGAGGGGATGTTTCGCAGAGATCCCCATATGGTACAGGATTGGGAAGAAAAAGGACCGCAATATTATGCTCCGATTCAACGGGATATTTTGAAGGCCGTTTATAAAATGCATCGGGAAGGTGGATATTTGGTCTACTCCACATGAACTTTTTCGCCGGAAGAAGATGAAAAAAATATATTGTGGTTTTTGCGGCAATTTCCGGATATGCACGTTTGTGAAGTCCCACGTAAAGAGGGCTTTTGCAGCGGAATCACGGATGCTGCATTGACAGAAACAGAACGGCAGCAGTTATCCCGCTGTGTTCGAATTTTTCCGCATAAAGCAGTAGGAGAGGGACATTTCGCTGTTCTTTTGCAGAAAGGGGATCCGTCGGCTGCAGAGCAGACAGATTCTTTTGTAGAGCAGGAAAACACCCTTGCCGAGCGAGCACATGACCATAGCTTTCGTATGGCAGAGAAAAAGCATCAAAGTTTCGGAGCAGAACGAAGATCAAAATATGCCGGTACGAGACAACAACGTCTCTCTGGGAAAAAAGACCGCAGAATGAAGGATGGAGATAACAATCTTATGGCTAAGGCGGCTTGGTGGACAGGATGTCTTTCGGCTCCAGGGGCAGAGAGGTATCGTTTGGTTTCCGGCAAGAAACAGTTTACGTTAGAAATGGAAGAATCCGTATCGTGGAAAGGGCTTCGCTGTATTCAGACAGGATTGATCGTGGGTAGCGCCGAGAAACGATTTGAGCCGTCCATACAGCTTGCACTTTCTATTTGCGATAAGGACAAGCTTCCGTATGTGAATTTATCTTCCGAAGAACAGGATGTGATCCGTTACCTGAAAGGAGAGACACTGCAGGATGTGACTGTTTTGAATGAGGGGATGTTAAAGCAGACGGAAAATTATGTGTTAGTATGTGTAGATGGTTTTGCATTAGGCTGGGGAAAATATATGCAGAATGGAATGCTAAAAAACAAATATTACGCAGGATGGCGCATGCAGTAATTACAAGATATGATTGGAGGAACGGATGAAAGCGAAACGTGGAGATTTCGGTTATATAAACAATAGAAAGAAAAGAACCCTTACGATAGCAATTATTTATAGTGCTATTTCTATTGGAATTTATGTATTGGGATTGGTGCTGAATCATATGTCCAGACAGAATTTATTTACGGTGATCGCAGTGTTAGGGGTACTGCCGATCGTGAAACAGATTGTTGGTTTTGTTGTGATATTTCCGTATCATTCTGTAACCGAGGAACAATACCAAAAGGTGCAAAAAGCTTTGCCGGAGAGGATGGAACTGATGACAGATCTGGTGATCACTTCTTCCGAAAAGATTATGCATTTAGATTTTTTGGCAGTAGGTAATGGACGAGTGATTGGTGTATTGGGCAATGGGAAACAGGAATTATCCTATGTTAGAGAGTATTTGTCCAAGGGCGTTGCTAACTGGGGAACGCAGTATAAAGTGCAGATCGTGGAGAAGCAGGCGATGTTTTTACAGGAGTTAGCAAGAATTGATTCCATTCCGGAATGTACGGAGGATCAGGAAGAAGAGTTGGAACATGTGAAATCTTACCTGCGATCTTTGATCGTATAACCGAGAGAAAGGGCAGAGAGCTATTATGCGAGAAGTAATAATTTCTGAACGCGAGGAAGGACAGCGTTTGGATCGCTATTTGGAAAAATATATGCCGGATGCTCCGAAAAGCTTTTTTTATAAGATGATGCGCAAGAAAAACATTGTGTTAAACGGGAAAAAAGTGTCTGGGTCGGAGCGGATTCAGACTGGCGATCAGATAAAATTGTTTCTTGCGGATGAAACAATTGAGGGTTTTCGGTCAGGGAAGAAAGCTCAAGAAGTTGATTTAGGCGCACAACACCTGTCACAGGCAAAGAGGCCGACTAATGGTGCACGACAGATGCCACAGGCAAAGAGAACGACTAATGGCGCACAACAGATGCCACAGGCAAAGAGGCTGGAAAAGGGTGCACGTCAAGGAAAAATAGAGTTGCAGCAGGGGCACTATGACAGAAACTTGCCGCCGTTGCAAATTGTCTATGAGGATGCTCAGTTTTTGGTGGTTAATAAGCCGGTTGGAGTGCTATCCCAAAAAGCGGACAGAAATGACAGGTCGATCGTTGAACAGATTACAGATTATTTGGCAGATAATGCTGCTGATGACACGTTTCGTCCGGGAATCTGTAATCGTTTGGACCGAAATACTTCCGGCCTGATCGTAGCAGGAAAGACGGTACGTGCGCTACAGGACATGAATAAGCGGTTCAAGGAACGTTCAATCTGCAAATATTATTTATGTGTTGTTCATGGAAGTGTGTCAAAAAAGCAGTATTTGAAAGGCTACCTAGAGAAGGATAGTCGAACCAATAAAGTGACAGTAAGACAACAGCCCGGCCCTAACAGTGTACCAATTGCAACGGAGTACCTGCCGCTTCAACAGGGGATGTATCAAGGGGAATCTTTTACCCTGTTGCAGGTGCATCTGATCACAGGTAAATCTCATCAAATTCGTGCTCATTTGGCAAGCATTGGTCATCCATTGGTGGGGGACGTTAAATACAGTACGAAACGAGCGTCTGCCTTTGACCGAGAGCAGTTACATCAGCGAGTGCAATTGCTGCATGCTTGGCAGCTTATATTTACGGCACATGGAAAAGAATATGTTTGGAAAGCGGAACTCCCAGATAATTTTGCACAGGTACTGCGCAGACTAGGGATAGAAACTAAACAGAACAGTATTTAGCTGAGATAGTGCGCAAATTTGGAATGGAGATTAAATGATCATATTGCACTATTCATAAGGAGTTGAGAGAATTATGCCATCTTGGAATTCAAGAGGACTTCGAGGCTCTATGTTAGAGGAAGCCCTTAATATGACAAATGAACAATATCGCAAAGAGCATTTGGCATTAGTACAAAAAATACCGACGCCCATTACGCCGATCAATATCGACAAAGAGCATCGGCATATCACCTTAGCATATTTTGAACAAAAAAGTACCGTAGATTATATCGGGAATGTGAAGGGTGTGCCAATTTGTTTTGATTCCAAAGAATGAGCCGGAGAGCGTTTTGCCCTGCAAAATATCCATGAGCATCAGATGGAGTATATGCAGGACTTTGAGCGGCAAGATGGCATTGCGTTTTTGATCGTCTATTTTAAGGAAGCCGGTGCCTATTACTATGTACCGTTTCGCGACGTAAAACGCTTTTGGGATCGTGCAGCAGAAGGGGGACGCAAAAGCTTTTTGCGTCACGAACTGGATCAGGATTACCAGATACGCACATCAAACCAATTATTCATTCATTATTTGGATGCTTTAAGCCGCGATCTGGAGTCCCGCCCGGAATCTTAAATATTATAAATGCAGCACGCGTTCTTTGATCTCCTGGGTACGTCCCTGATTCCAAAATTGCGTCCCAATATACCCACAGGTACGTCTTGCAACGTTCATTTTGTTCTGGTCGGTGTTGCCGCAATTTGGGCATTCCCAGATCAGCTTACCATGTTCATCAGTGACGATCTGAATCTGACCGGTATAACCGCAGCATTGACAATAATCACTCTTGGTATTTAATTCCGCATACATAATATTATCATAAATATATTTCATAACATTTAATACGGCTTCGATATTATTTTCCATATTCGGTACTTCCACATAACTGATCGCACCACCCGGAGATAATTCTTGAAATTGTGCCTCAAATTTCAATTTATCAAAGGCATTGATCTCCTCAGTTACATGTACGTGATAACTGTTAGTGATATAGCCGCGGTCGGTCACACCTTCGATAATGCCAAAGCGTTTTTGCAGACATTTGGCAAATTTGTAGGTGGTGGATACCAGCGGGGTGCCGTAGCGAGAGTAGTCCAAATTCTCCGCTTTCTTCCACTCGCTGCACTTGAC
>ENA-ORLM01002250-ORLM01002250.1-human-gut-metagenome-genome-assembly--contig:-NODE-2250-length-10365-cov-2.780813_pt1 | contig 10365 bp, 8 predicted proteins | sample MGYA00243063_ERZ508815 | MGnify/ENA primary metagenome ERZ508815 (study PRJEB26277, sample SAMN04329768) | human gut metagenome | biome: human-associated habitat | host: Homo sapiens | place: USA... | reverse complement strand
CTTTTTATAGTACAAAATAATAAAAAATGTAAATACGCTTGCAATAATATATAAAAATAAGTATTATATAACAAATGACACAAAATTCACTTTTTTAAAGGAGAATGGCTATGAATACATTTCTTTTTGAAAATGAAGAAGAAAAAAAGTATGCTCTTGCCTGCCTTGCATTCTCTAAATCACTCAATCTGATTGATGACGACAGCCTTGAGGGAGTAAAAAAGAGATGCGACGCTGAAAACGAAAAAAGAAAAGCACAGCTTGAAAACGGTGAAACCGTATACGGTCTTACTCATTTTTCATATCCGGCTTTTCTTAATTTTGAGCTTACAAGATTAAAGCTTGACTTTGTAGGAGAAAGCGAAAAGGTAAAAAAGGTATATAATTTTACTGAAATAACAAGAAAGCAAATGAAAGCTTATTATAAGGAAAACAAGGACCTTTTCACAAGGTACAACAACGACCGATTTTTCTTTTTTGAAGTTAAAACGGTTATTTATAAAAAGATAAGGGAGGCGCAGTACGATGAAGAAATCAACAACATACTTTGTAAGCTCGCTTAACGGCAATGACGAAAATGACGGTTTAAGCGAAAGCACTGCGTTTAAAAGCCTTAATAAAATAAACGAGATTGATCTTGCGCCCGGTGACAAGGTATTCCTTTTAAAAGGTTCTGTTTTTGAAAATGAATTTTTACATTTGAAAAATTGCGGCGACATAAACGCTGATATGATTGAAATTACGTCATACGGCGATAACGGCGATTTGCCGAGAATTAACACTAACGGCAAAGGCGTTTGGTATCAGGACTACGGCAATGAACTCGACTTTGGCGGTCACGTATATAAAGGCAACGTTTCGTCCGCAATTCTTCTTTATGACGTTGAAAATATACTTATTAAAGATATTGAAATAACAAATAAAGAAAAATTCAAGGATATGGAAAGCTACTGTGCCGCAGACAAGATGGACAGAACAGGCGTTGCCGCAGTTGCAAAAAACAGAGGCACGCTTCATTCAATCACACTTGATAACCTTTTTATCCACGATATAAACGGCAATGTTTACAACAAGCATATGAACAACGGCGGTATTTATATGACCTGCTTTAAGCCTGATGATGAAGAAAAAACAGGTGTTGCAAGATATGACGGAGTAACAGTCGAAAACTGCTTTGTTAAAAATGTCAGCCGTTGGGGCATTGCAGTCGGCTATTCATACCGTCACAAGGATTTTGCAACCAAAGAGCTTAGTGAGGAAACATTCAAGAAATACGGCAACGAAAACATTACACTTAAAAACAACTATGTTAAATTTGCCGGCGGTGACGCTATAACTCCTATGTACGCTTTAAATCCTTTAGTTGAGCATAATGTTGCGGACTCCTGTGCAACTGAAATGAACGACAGATATTATAAATATCCAAAAAAGCGTGCAGGCAAGGTTGCCGCAGCGATTTGGCCGTGGAAATGCAAGAATGCACTTTTAAGATATAATGACGTTGTTGATACAAAGCTTAATCAAGACGGTATGGCTTATGATGCTGACTCAGGTGACGGTACAAAATATGAATACAACTACTCACGGCTTAACGAGGGCGGCTGTATGATGTTTTGCTTGCAGGAGGCAGTACACAACACATTTGAAAACAATTTAAGCTTCGATGACTTAAGCGGAACAATGACACCGGCAAGTAATCCCGACGCTTATGTTGCAAACAATACATTTTATGTAAGAGATGGCGTTCCTTTTGTAAGAAAGAGAATGCACGGCAAAATGACACTTAAAAACAATAAAATAATCAAAATCAAAAAATAACAATTCGGAGGTAAAATATGGCAAAAAGCAAAGGCAGAGTAACAATTCCGACAGATATGGACGTTGTCAAAGAAACTCTTGAAATAATGAACGAATGGGGTGCAGACGCAATACGTGACTGCGACGGAACCGAATTTCCGCAAGAACTTCGTGACACAGGAGCAAAGGTTTATGCAACCTATTACACAACAAGAAAGGACAACGCTTGGGCTAAGGCAAATCCTGATGAAATTCAGCAGATGTATATTATGACTAAATTTCACACCGCTACAAGCGACACCCTTTCAATTCATCTTATGGATAATCTTTATCCCGATATGCTTAAAGTAAATAACCGTGACGATATCACAAGATGGTGGGAGGTTATTGACAGAACTACAGGTGAGGTAGTTGCACCGACTTCTTGGGATTATGACGAGAAAAGCGGCGACGTTACTATTAATAACTGTACTCCTTTCCATGAATATACGGTTAGTTTTCTTGCTTACATTATGTGGGACCCGGTACATATGTATAATGCGGTGGTAAATAAATGGAACGTTGAGCCGCAGATAACATTTGACGTTCGTCAGCCAAAAACAAGAGCACATTCGCTTGAAAGGCTGCGCAAATTTCTTGACACCCATGAGTATGTTGACGTTGTAAGATTTACAACATTTTTCCATCAGTTCACATTGATTTTTGATGAGCTTGCAAGGGAGAAGTTTGTTGATTGGTTCGGCTACAGCGCATCGGTAAGCCCATATATTCTTGAGCAGTTTGAGAAAGAGGTCGGCTACAAATTCCGCCCTGAGTTTATCATTGACCAAGGATATATGAACAATACATACAGAATTCCGTCAAAGGAATTTAAAGATTTTCAGGCTTTCCAAAGAAGAGAAGTTGCCGCACTTGCCAAGGAAATGGTTGACATTGTTCACGAATACGGCAAGGAAGCTATGATGTTTATGGGCGACCATTGGATTGGAATGGAGCCGTTTATGGACGAGTTTACCTCAATCGGACTTGACGCTGTTGTAGGCAGTGTCGGCAACGGCGCAACGCTTCGTGTTTTCGGCGATATTAAAAATGTTAAATACACAGAAGGCAGATTTTTACCTTACTTCTTCCCTGACGTTTTCTGCGAAGGCGGCGACCCTATCAAGGAGGCAAAGGTCAATTGGGTAACTGCAAGACGTGCTATTTTAAGAAGCCCTATTCAGCGTATCGGATACGGCGGATACCTTAAGCTTGCGCTTCAGTTCCCCGATTTCGTTGAATATATCAAATCTGTTTGTGATGAATTCAGAACTCTTTATGACAACATTCAGGGCGTTACTCCTTATTGTGTAAAGAAAGTTGCCGTCCTCAACTGCTGGGGCAAAATGCGTGCTTGGTCTAACCATATGGTGCACCACGGTCTTTATTACAGGCAAAACTATTCATACTTTGGTGTCATTGAGGCATTGAGCGGCGCTCCGTTTGACGTTTCATTCATCAGCTTTGACGATATTAAAAAAGACAAAAATTTGCTTGATAATTTCGACGTTATCATCAATGTCGGCGATGCAGATACAGCGCAAGGCGGAGGAGAATATTGGGCAGATGAGGAAATCATCACCGCAGTCAAGAAATTTGTTTATAACGGCGGCGGCTTTATAGGCGTCGGCGAGCCGGCTGCTCATCAATGGCAGGGCAAGTTCTTCCAGCTTGACGATATTTTGGGCGTTGAAAGAGAAAACGGACTTACTCTCAACACCCGTCGCTACAACACCGAGGAACACCGCAACCACTTTATTCTTGAGGATACAAACGACGGCAACGTCGATTTCGGCGAGGGTAAGAAAAATATTGTTGCTCTTGAGGGAACAACAGTTCTTGTTCAAAATGCTACAGAGCTTCCGTTTGCAGTTCGTCACGCAGAAGAGGTTCAAATGGCAGTTAAGCAATTCGGCAAAGGCAGAGGCGTTTACATCAGCGGCCTTCCTTACAGCTTTGAGAACAGCCGTGTACTTTACAGGGCGGTTCTTTGGAGCGCAAATTCTGAAAACGAGCTTCACAAGTGGTATTCAACAAACTACAATGTTGAGGTTCACGCTTATGTTAAAAACGGCAAATATTGCGTAGTAAACAACACTTACGAGCCGCAGGATACAACAGTTTATATCGGCGACGGCTCATCATTTGACCTTCATTTAAATTCAAACGAAATCAAGTGGTACGAAATATAATAAGACGTAAAAAACAGCTTTAGCTCTTAAGCATCAAAAAAGGATTAGACATTCGTAAACAATACGAATATCTAATCCTTAATTTTTATTAAAATATTAAAATTTATTCATTAACGATAGTTTTTTCGGTTTCTTCAACCTCACTGCCCTTTTTGCTTCTTACATAACTCTTAAACGAATTAACGGCAATAATAAGAGCAAGTGTTATAAGCAATACCGCAACCACAAGCTGAATTACACTTGCAAAAATTTCCTGACCTGCAACAAGTGATTTAACAAGACCTACTACACGCTGAATAAGAGCGGTAAATGTTACGCAAAGCATAATAATCATAGGCGGGAAAAGCATTTTATTGCTTCTGCCTGTTACCTTAAGGAATACGCAAAGAGTGATAAGAACAAGTGCACTCAAAAGCTGGTTAGCCGAACCGAAAAGCGGCCAAATTGTTTGATAACCAATCTTTGTAAGAACAAAGCCGCAAGCAAGAGTAAAGATTGTTGAAAAATATGTGTTGCACAAAAGTTTTCTCCAAGGCTTTGCGTTTTTCATATCGTCAACGCTGAACAATTCCTGGAAACTCATTCTGCCTATACGTGCAACCGCATCAAGAGTTGTAAGTGCAAGAGCAGAAACACACATTGTCATAAATACTGTTGAGAAATGAACCGAAAGTCCCATCTTTTCAAAGAAACCTGCAACACCTCTTGAAAAGATTTGGAAAGGAGTACCCTCGGCAGGAATACCGTTTTTAGCGGCAGCACCTGCAACGCAAAGTGCAAGAACAGCAAGCACACTTTCAAGAATCATTGCGCCGTAGCCGACCTTAAGCATATCCTTTTCATTAGCAATTGTTTTAGACGAAGTACCGGATGAAACAAGTGAATGAAATCCTGATACGGCACCGCAGGCAACTGTTACAAACAAAATAGGAAACATTGTGCCGAGTTGCTCATTTTTAAAGCCTGTAAATACAGGTAAATTCATTGTCGGATGACCGATGATAAGACCTAACGCAGCACCTGCAATCATACAAACAAACATAATAGTTGTCATATAGTCACGAGGCTGTTTCATAAGCCAAATCGGCATAATGGCAGCAACAAAAATATATGCAAATACAATATAACTCCAGCCGTCTTTGCCAAGAATGATAGGCACTTTCGTTCCTATTGCAAACGAAACTACAATAAATACAACGCCTAATACAAATTCTTTCCAGCCTGAGAAATTAAACTTCTTTTGAATAAGACCGAAAACAACTGCAAAAAGCATAAACATAATTGATACCATACCTGCCGAGCCATTTGTTGAAGCGGCCGGAAGCTTTGCGCCCGTAACAGCGTCAAATGCAGTAAATGTACCTGAAACCATATCGGCAAATACTGCGATAATCAAAAGTGAGAAAAGCCAACAGAAAAGCAGGAATAGTTTTCTGCCAAGCTTACCGATATACTTTTCAATAAGCATACCCATTGATTTACCTTGATTTTTAACTGATGCGTAAAGTGCACCGAAATCTGTCACAGCACCGAAGAATACACCGCCGATAAGAATCCAAAGCAAAACAGGAAGCCAACCGAACACAGCCGCCTGAATAGCACCTGTTACAGGGCCGGCACCGGCAATAGACGAAAACTGATGTGAAAATACCGTCCAACCGTTAGTCGGAACATAGTCCTTTCCGTCATTATACTTTACGGCAGGAGTTTCGGCTTTAGGGTCAATACCCCATTTTTTAGCAATACGTCTGCCGTACAAGACATAGCCTAAACCGAGAACAACAACAGCAATTAAAACAATTACAAGCGTGTTCATAAATACATCTTCTTTCTTTATTATATTAGCAGTCAAGATGCTTAACAAAAAAATAAACCTCCGCCAAGCAAAAACCGTTTCCGATTTTTTGCAAAGGCGAAGGCATAAACTTCTTATTTTCTTGCGCTTTCGTGTTACCACTTTGCTTGCCGACAAAAGGTCGACCACTCAACCGTCGTCAAATATCAATTGATATTAACAACGACTCATATAACGGTGAGACCCGATTTCAGTTACTCGTTTCCTTTCGCTGAAACTGCTTGCAGGTGAGGGCAAAACGTTCCTTGTTGCTGTCTTGCACAACCGACAGTTTTCTGTAAACGGTGTACGCAAAGTCATTTCCTGTTCATTGCATTTGACTGTTTAATTTATAAACCAATGGTAATACCAAAATTTTAATTTGTCAAATGCTTTACGTTAATTTTGTCAACTTGAACAAATAGCAACTTTTACAAAAGTTTTCATTTGTATATTTTTGAACATTTTGTAAACGAAAACAAACAATTAATATACATAAGTCTATTTTATTTTACATTGAATTACGCATTGAAAGATTGATTTTATCGGTAATCATTGCTATAAATTCCGAATTTGTCGGCTTGCCACGTTCCGACTGAATTGTATAACCGAAGTATGATGACAAAACATCAACATCACCTCTGTCCCAAGCAACCTCAATTGCATGGCGAATTGCTCTTTCAACACGTGAGGAAGTCGTTTTATATTTCTTTGCAACGCTTGGATAAAGAATTTTAGTAACAGATGAAAGCATTTCGCTGTCGTCAAGGCAATATTTTATAGCCGTTCTCAAATAATGATAGCCTTTGATATGTGCCGGTACGCCGATTTGCCTCATAATATCTGAAATCACAACATCCATATCCTGTTCAAACATCGCTCTGCCCTTTTGAATTTCAGCCTTATGTTCATTCTTCCATGCAGTTAAGCGAGTAATTCTTTTCGCAACCTGAGCAGGCGAAATCGGCTTTATAAAGAAATAATCTGCTCCCAAAGACATTGTCTGTTTTTCAAGTTCTTCGCTGCTGATTGTTGACAAAACAGCGATTATCGGCTTTTCAACAGTATGGGTTTGATAGTACTCAAGCACATCGACTGCGTCTTCATTAGTCATAAAAACATCCATCAAAATAACGTCAAACTTCTGCTTTGCTATAGCATCAAAAACCTTAGCGCCGTCATTGTCCATCGTTGAAACTTCGTAGCCCTGCGTTTCCAACTCTTTTTGACACTGTGTGGCAAATTGATTTGAATTATCTGCAATGAGCACTTTTAATTTCTTTTCCATAATAAAAACTCCCTTTTTTTATTTCTTCCACATTTTATCACAAAACAAATCCAATTTCAATAGTTTTTCTCCACTTTTTGTGATTTTTTTTCACGTTTTTCTGACTGATTATTATTCTTTTCAAAGTTTTCTTCCTGTTTTCACCAATTTTCAACATTTTTTACATTAATTGTGAAATAAAACATACCCTGCCATTTTTGAAAATATATTGTATTTTATTAAAAATCTTGTTACAATAAATTTGCTAATAGGATTAAGCAACAAAAACTATTTTAGACAGGATAAAACAATAGCAATTATATTTTGGGATTTTGACGGAACATTGCCATACAGCAATCATTTATGGTCAACTACTGTTTATAATTCTTTAAAAGAAGCAGCACCAAACAGCAAAATTGAATTTCCACAGATTAGAAAATGCATGGCTAACGGATTTACATGGCATACGCCTAATAAAAATCACAGAGATTTAATCGGCAATCAATGGTGGGAATATATGAATAACAAAAGTGCCTTAGATTATATAAGCCTTGGTATTGACGAAAAAACAGCAAGCAAGGCGGCACAGCTTGTTCGTAAAAATATAAAAAAGTTAACGGAGAAAATTTATGAAAAAGAAAATAAATCCCTTTATTTTAATCCCCATAGCGTTTTCTGTCATTGCAGTAATTGCAATTTCTTCTGTTTTAATCTACAATTACTCACTCGGATATAAAGTAAAAGAGCATACAAAAAGCGGAGAAATCACTGCTATAGAATACAATGGCAAAACTTATCATCAAATGGAAGCCCTTGCAGGCGAATATTATAAATTGATTTTGGACGAAAAAATCAGCCAAAAAAATAACACTATATTACCTCATGCCTACTATACGCTCAAAAATGATAAGAATAACGATTTTCAGCCTTTAGAGACAGAAAAATTTATACAAGCTTACCAATCAACAGTATAAATGATATGAGCCATAAAAATGTTACGGCAATTATGGTATGCCAAGAAGGTTGGAATTACAAGAAAAAATTTGTTAATGATAATGAGATAATAGATTTTTGCATTCAATTAAAAGAAGTCAAAAATAAATATCTTGATAATTTTGTAACCGACACTTTTAAGAAAAATACAGGAAATTGGTACTATTTATACTACTCCTTTGACAATTCGCCGATTTGCAATAACGACGGCATTTTAATAGCCGAATACGATGGCAGATTTTACTTAGAATATAAAATTGACGACGATACTTTTACAGGAATTGCAATTAACTGCCCAAAGTTAGAGGAAATTTGCAATTCGTTTCCCAAAAATCTTGACAAGTAAACAATATAATCATCACTCATATATTTTATAATCATACAATAGTAAAAGAGCTATCGGACTTGATGTCTGATAGCTCTTTACTTTTACAATAATTTTATAGATTAAATTAATAATTATATCATTTGGTATAACACCAAACGTATTAAACAATCTCCGGGATATATGAACAGACATAGTCTTGGATTAGCTGTTTAAACAGTTCAAGAATATGTCTGCACCCCCGAACCGAGATATTTAAAATTTTATTTTTTACTGTTTTTAATTGCTTCATCAATAAGTTTATTAAGTTGCTTTTCTTGTGATGATGAAGTTATTGCACCAACAATTGGTTGACCTACAATATTTCCGTTTTTATCAACTACATATGTTGTTGGATATGAATAAAGACCTGAAGTAAATTTACCGGCCTCACTCTTTGAATCAAACCAAATATTTTTGTAGTTAATACCTTTTTTAGACAAAACATTCTTAGCATCAGATATAGCAGTCTTGTCACCGTCAAGAGTAAATGAGTTAATACCTATAACGGTACCACCTTTTTCTGCAAGTTCTTTATTAAGCTTTTCCAAATCGCCAAGTTCACCCACACAAGGATTACAAGTAGTAAACCAAAAGTTAATAACAGTTACATTGTTAGATGAGAAGATGTCATCACTGTTAACATCATTTCCGTCAAGGTCCTTACCCTTAAAGCTTGGAAATTTAGTAGTTTTGTTATTGTCACTTACCATACCTGCACTTTCAGCGTCAACACTTTCACCCTCGCTCGGCTTACTGCCACAGCCCGGATATTTTTGTTCTAAAGTTGTGAGTTTATCCTCAATTTTTTTAATTTGATTTGCACCGTCTTTAAGAATTTTCAACTCATCTGCAGTAAACTTATCTTTACCGTTTTCAATAGTATTGAGCAAAAAGTCGCCATAATTTGTTCCGTCTTTAATCATAGAAGTGTCCTTATTTGCTGACATAAACACTTTTTCCCAAAGCTGTGAATTACTTGAAAGAATTTCATTTTCTTTTTGCATAAGCTTTTTATAAAGTGCAGTTGCGTCATCTAAATTGCTTGGTTCACTTTCCATTAAATCTGAAATATCAGCAGTATTATTTGACTGAGATTTGTCGTTATTTTTAGCTGTTGAACAAGCAACAAGGCTAAACATAAGCACTAAAACCATAAGTATAGTTAATATTTTTGATTTTTTCATAATTATTATTCCTCCGGTGTTATATCTTTTTTGTTATTTGTTTTAATATCTGTTTTATTATTTTCTTTTACAGTGTTGCAAAGATTTTTTTCAGGCATACCAAATCCGTAGTGAAAGCTTAGTGCATCAGTAGGACAAGCAGTTATACACTTACCACAACGAATACACTCAGTGCTGTTTGGTGTTTTTATTACATTAACATCCATTTTACACGCTTTTGCGCATTTGCCACAAGACACGCATTTATGCTCATCAACCTTTATTCCAAGCAACGACACCTTGTTCATCAATGCATAAAAAGCACCGAGTGGACAAATCCACTTGCAAAACGGACGATAGAAAACCACACTCAGTACAACTACAATAATCAAAATAATAAGCTTTTGAATAAATTTATTTCCTAAAGCCGAGCGTATACCCTCATCAATAGCAGACAATGGAATTGCACCCTCAAGCACACCTTGTGGGCATATATATTTACAAAAGAACGGGTCGCCCATTCCAACATCATTAACCACAAGTATAGGTAGCAATACAACCGTCAACAGCAAGATGATATATTTTAAATATGTTAAAGGCTTTAGTTTTTTTGTTGAAAGCTTTTTACACGGTATTTTATTAAGCAAATCTTGAAGCCAACCAAACGGACACAAAAAGCCACAAATAAATCGACCAAGCAACACGCCAAGCAA
>ENA-ORLM01002249-ORLM01002249.1-human-gut-metagenome-genome-assembly--contig:-NODE-2249-length-10366-cov-2.456993_pt1 | contig 10366 bp, 5 predicted proteins | sample MGYA00243063_ERZ508815 | MGnify/ENA primary metagenome ERZ508815 (study PRJEB26277, sample SAMN04329768) | human gut metagenome | biome: human-associated habitat | host: Homo sapiens | place: USA... | reverse complement strand
TAGCATTGGTTAGTGCAAGGGTGGAAGTGTAAGGTACAGCTCCCGGAATATTAGCTACTGCATAATGAACGATTCCGTCTACAATATAGGTCGGTGCACTGTGAGTGGTCGGGTGAGAGGTCTCGAAACATCCTCCCTGATCGATTGCTACATCTACTAATACTGTGCCGGGCTGCATTATTGAAAGCATCTCTTTGGTAATCAAATGTGGTGCTTTATCACCGGGAATCAGTACAGAGCCGACAACTAAATCAACATCCGGCAATTCTTTTCTGATTCTTAGTTCGGATGAGTACAATGTCTTTACATTCTTCGGCAGTGTCTCGCTCAAATAGCGCAGACGTGCCAGATTTATATCTGTGATAGTGACGTCTGCCCCCATTCCCGCAGCCATTTGCGCAGCATTGCTACCTACGATTCCGCCACCTAAAATTAATACTTTAGCCGGTTTAACACCTGGTACACCTCCCAAAAGAATACCTTTTCCACCTTGCGGCTTTTCCAAGAAACGGGCACCTTCCTGAATAGACATACGTCCGGCAACTTCGCTCATCGGAATTAATAAAGGTAGTGTATGGTCTGCTTCTTCTACAGTTTCGTAAGCCAGGCATATTGATTTGTTGGAGAGCATGGCAAGGGTTAACTCCCTGTCGGAAGCAAAATGGAAATAAGTGAATAGTAACTGTCCTTTTCTTATTAAGTTATATTCAGTGATTATCGGCTCTTTCACCTTTACGATCATCTCGGCAGTAGCGTAAATATCTTCTATTGTTGGCAGGATATGTGCGCCGACAGCTTGATATGCTTCATCCGGAAAACCGCTATTTATTCCCGCTGTATGTTGGATAAACACCCGGTGCCCTTGTTTTACCACTTCGGCCACTCCTGAAGGTGTCATGCCTACACGGTTCTCATTGTTTTTGATTTCCTTTGGTACTCCGATAATCATAATGTTACGTATTAAAGATTTAACATGTTCGAAAGTACGAAAAATCCCCTTACGTTGTTATTCGTAAGGGGATGTTTTAGAACAGAATGTCTTCGCGTGTTGAGATGAATAAATGCGTAGAGTGGTTGTTTTATAGACATTCACTGCCCTGCTTGTTGATTTTCATGCTTTTTCCATAGAGACCCACTCGAGCTATGTTGTTATAAAAGGGTTCTGCAATATCGTACTTAAAAGGAAGTACTTCTTCATTGTCTTTGTTTATATACCCCCACTTGGACGACTGACTTTCAATACAAACAGCAGCCAGTCCTTCAGAGAAAGAGCGTCCATTATCATATTCCAGGGGAATGACAACTTCTCCTTTCTTGTTAATGAATCCTATCTTATTGTGTAGCGAGACGAGAGCTAATCCTTCCGCGAATTGTTCTATTTGACTGTAAGTCGGTGGAAGAATGTAGTTTCCTTGTCTGTCAATCAATCCCCATAATCCATCGTGGCATACCCGTGCACATTCTTGTTCAAACGAGTGAGCGGCTGCGTATTTAAACGGAATCCGTATTTGTCCGGTATGGTCGATAAATCCGTATTGAGAATTGAGTACTACCATCCCTAATCCTTCTTTAAAAGAGAAAGCCCGTTCGTACATTAGAGGAATGACAACGTCATATCCTTTATTGATGTATCCCCATTGGATTTTTCCTTTAACCGGTGCCAATCCTTCAGAGAAACGGCCAATGGCCGAGAAGCGCTTTTTCTTATTAGCTACCCCATAAGCTAAAAAAGAAGCGAAGAACTTTGTAATAGTGCTGCTCATTTTCTTTATTGTTTGTGTGGTAAGCGTCCGGATACCATATATATACAAGAGAAGCGTGGACGTCGTTAGTTCATTCTATTCAAGGCTCTGGTAAACCTATTGGGAAATGAACAACAGAGTCCACGCCCTTGCATATAACAAAGACGTGAACGCTTAGTTGCCATTATCTCCCCAATTAAAGAATTTACCAGATTCTGAATAGAGATAATATTCTAAACGCTTCTACGTTATTAATCGTAATAAGTCGCTACAAAGATATGGATTTTCTGTTAATCGGCAATTCTTTTGAGGGATAAAGATTTAGCGATGGACGAGATGTGTAGATAAAATATAAAGTAGTTAGTGGACAGAATAAAAAAACTCCCCTTACGCTTTTGGTAAAGAGAGTTTTTTATAGTTTGTTATTTAGTGATATCTATGAGAGTATAGATGGTAATATGTTATTAGTTTAATAATCCAGGATTGGCATCAATTGCATCTTGTGGAATACGCAATGTGTAACGGGAATCATCTTGTACAAGTGTGTAGGTTACATCTTCAATTTCTTTTTTGATTTCCGGTCGGGTAGTTCGGCGTAAATCAAACCAGCGATGGCCTTCAAAAGCAAGCTCGCGAGCACGTTCTTTCAGAATTTCTGTGACTAGCTTTTCTTGGCTCATCGCATTTATTTCATTCTTTTTCTGCTCATAACCTTCTGATGTATAACGATTCTCTATTAGTTTCAAGAGCCGGGTACGTGCTTCAGGTAATTTGTATAAATGAGCAGCAGCTTCTGCTGAATTTAAATAAAGCTCTCCGGTGCGGAAAGTACATTTGAATTTAGATTCACCACTTTTGATGGAAGTATAATTTCCATTTTTATTTGCTTGATAATACTTGTTTGGACGTAGATCTTTTCCTTCCTCATATTCTTGTAAAAATGAAGGGTAAAGTAAGAGTGATCCGGCATAATCGCTATTTGGAAAAACTTCATAGGCAGTGATCATTTCTACAGATGTAAATTCATTAGGAAGTTTGCCTCCTTCATCATTTAGGTTTACCAATGTCGATTTTCCGGCTAATATACGTTCCGAAGCTTCATAAGATTTGCTCCATTCACCCATGTATAAATATACCCGTGATTCCATAGCATCTACTGATAATGTTGAAAAACGGTATGAATATTGAATTTCCCATTCTTTTTTATTAATCAGTTTCCGTGCTGTTTCTATATCAGATAAAATAGAGGTATATATTTCCTTTACAGTATTTCTTGATGGTATTTCTTCTAAATCAGTATTGAGTTTTAGAGGAACTGCTTTGGTTTCTAATGCTCCGGTAGCTGTATAAGGTTGTCCATAAAGATTGACCAATATGAAATGCATATATGCTCTCATGAGGTAAGCTTCTCCAACTAATTGATTAATATCTTCTTGGCTTCCTTCTGATATTTCATCTTTTTTATCGATGATTGCGTTGGCATAATAGATATTGGTATAATAGGCCGCCCATCCAAATTGTCTCGTACTTGCATTCGGATTAACATCATTCCATTTTTCAACATCTCCTAAAGAATTTTTGGAAGTGGCATCAGACTGTAATATGGTTGCGATATCTGTTCTGATTTCGCATATTCCTCTGTCATTGAGTGCTGTATTGTAAGCTGTTGTGAATAAAGCTCTGTATTCAGCTAGCGTATTGGGAATTACTTGGCCTACTGGTTGTATGTCCAAATAACTATCACAGGAAGATAATAACAGGCTTCCTATTAATGTGAATATATAATATATTTTCTTTGTCATAATATATTTTTTAAAAGTTAAGACTTAGATTGAAGGTAATGGATTTGGGAACTGGGGTAGAGTATAGGTTGCCCATTGATTCCGGATCCATATAATTATCATAATTAGAGCTGATAACGAATAGGTTACGAGCCTCTAATCCTACAGTTGCTCCGCCGATACTTAGTTTATGAAGCCATTCGGATGGAACCCGGTAAGCAAGACGTATATTTTGTAGACGTACAAAGCTTAGCTTTTTTACCCAGATATCCAGTGATCTGTAAATGTCATTTCGAGTACTGAACAAGTAGTAGTCGGCCGGATTGTAATTGTACGTTGCTAATGCAGGGAACTTTCCTGTTGTATTTTCCGGTGTCCATCTATCCAGTATGTCTCTATTCATATTGCGCCCTGGGTCTAAGTCAGATACATTATAACTTGGAGTTGTTTTTACGTGTGCTCCAAAATTATATGAAAAATTCAGATTCAGTTCCCAATTTCGGTAATTGAACGTATTTAGAAAACCGCCCGTGTAGGGAGCATCTGACGTTCCAACATAGCTGTAAAAGTCTCTTTGTTCTTCAGTACTTGGTCCTATTTGGTAAGTGCCAAGACCATCTTCATTCGATGTCATTCTGAATAACTCTTCTACAGTGACAGCTTTTCCCTCTTTATTCTCAAGATAGATTTGTCCTGTATCAGGATTTATACCTTTTGTTTTTAGTGCAAAGATTGCACCTACAGGATATCCTTCCAGACTAGGAGTCACTTGGCTTTTATCTGTAAGTACTTTTAGTACTTTATTTTGATTATATGCGAAGTTGAAAGTAGTGTACCAAGAGAAGTTTTTAGTGGTGATATTACGTGTCTGCAGGTTTATTTCTACACCTTTATTTTCCATACTAGCCCAGTTTATAGACATATTAGTGAATCCATTTTCTAAAGCTAATGCTTTAGAACCAATTAAGTCTGTTCCTTTTCTATAGTAGTAATCTACACTAAGATTGATGGCTTGATTGAGTACGGAAAAATCTATTCCTAGATTGTAAGATGCTGTTTTTTCCCAGCGTAATTTACTGTTGGGAGCACTATTGATAATAATATTTTCTTCACTGTAACCTGGTAAAATATTCACATTATCATATTTTCCGACTAGGAATGGAGAGGTTCCCTTATCAATATTTCCTTGTAAGCCATAAGAAAGGCGAAGAGCTAAATTATCAACCCATTTGTATTGTCTAATGAACGATTCATTAGATAAACGCCACAAACCACTTACCGAATAGATTGGTAAGAAACGGTATTTCTTATCTACTCCGAATAAATCAGAACCATCCATGCGCACACTTCCTCCCAATGTATAACGATTCATTAAAGTATATGAACCATTGGCAAAGAAAGAAGCAAAAGCGTTTTCCTTGTACGATTTAGTTTTTAGATTCCAATCATTGGCTTGTGCTTCATCTTTAAATATGAGATTCTGGAATGTTAGTTTCTTGGGATCATATCCGTATCCGGTTGAGGCTTGGTTGTCTACCCAGTTTTTGCGAATTTCCGAACCAGCCATTATTTGTATGTCATGTATATCCCCAAATGTGTTTTTGTATTCTCCTTGGATTTTCCATGTGAGTTGTGAGGTTGTACTATTAGTTGTTTTAAGCATGCCTCCTTCTGGTATAAGATAGGTTTGTACACCATTTTTCCAATATTTATTGGTTTCACGTATATTCCTAATATTATATGAATTTATCCCGGCATATTCTTCTTGCGACAATTGATCCCATTGCACACCAATCTGTGAATAAACTTTCCACTGATCGTTAAAACGTAGCTGAACATCAAAGATAGAATTGATGGCTGTGGTGACAGATTCTTTATTGGTGTTTGCTCGTTCTTCGAATATATTAAAGCCTTGCTTTTCATCTGTTTCATTACTTCTGACTACGTCGTAATCGTAAAGGTAGTTTCCTTGTTCGTCAAACGGAGCAAAGTAAGGGTTGGCGATACGTGAATAATATATAGGGTTAATAAGTCCGTAAGTATCAGTCATAAATGTGTTATTCTTGCGTCTGTTGGCAAAAATAGACATTCCAATTTTTAATATTTTGTTGATTTGGTAAGACGTTTTACTGGTCAGATTAAAACGGCTCATGCTTACACCTGGTACATTTCCGTTTTCTTTGACATAGCCAAGTGAGTTGTAATAAGTAACCTTTTCGCTACCACCGGAAATGCTAAAGTTATATTCTTGCGTGAAAGCATCTCTGAATAATATATCATTCCAGTCTGTATTGATTGTTTTCAGTTTGTTTATAGCATTTTGGGCTTCAGGTGTCAGTCCGTTCCACCCCTGTTCTTTATAGATGTCTATTAAGTTATATTGTTTCATGATAGCAGCAACTTTTCCTTTTTCAGGAAATACCGGTATCGGATCTGTTAATCCCCATAATATGTCAAACCGTGCTTCTTTTAATAATTGAAGTTCCAAATCGACTTTCTCTTCCGAGTTTAGTAAGTTGAGTCGTGAAGTATTGAGATTTGGAGTATAAGTCAATTTAGTATTGAAGTTAATAACAGGTTTTCCGGTTTTTCCTCTTTTGGTTGTTACCACAATTACGCCATTTGCAGCACGTGCACCATAGATAGCAGTAGCAGCTGCATCTTTTAATATCGTAATGCTTTCAATGTCGTTTGGACTTAAACCTGCGATAGAAGATTGTGACATATTTACGATGTCATTATCGTTGTCTTTGTTGATTTCTGGAATGTCCGTACCCTCCAAAGGTATCCCATCCAATACCCACAATGGGTCTTGTGTTCCATTTAATGAAGCCGTACCACGAATACGAATACGTGCTGGAGCTCCCGGTGCACCAGAAGTTGTCGTAACAGCTACACCGGCGATTTGTCCTGCTAACGCCTGATCGATACTTTTTGCAGCACCTACCATTCCATCTGTAACATCTACTTTGGCAATGGCAGCAGTCAGTTTACGACGTTCCAGTTCTTGATAACCAGTTACTACTACGTCTCCTAGTGTGTGTGATGAAGCTTGAAGGACAATACGATAAGTATCTTTTCCAGCTTGCAACACGATATTTTGTTCTTCAAAACCTATATAACTACAATGTAGTCTGGTCACCTTTTCCGGAATGGAAATGGAGAATTTACCATCCATATCAGTGATAGTACCTAGAGAAGTCTGTGATACTCCGGCTTTTTTCAAATCGTCTGCATTAACATATACAGAAGCACCGATTAGAGGTTCATTGTCTTCACCGGATATGACGACTCCGGTGATTGTGCGATTAGCAGCGTTGGCTGTAGCCAACGTGCTAACAAGAAAACATATAAGAACGTATAAATATTTTTTTCTCATCAATATAGATTGTTAAAGTGATTGATTTTGTTTTATTTGATTCCCAAAGCCGTATTAATACGTAGAATCATATCCTCATAATGATAGCGTGCAGCAGTATCAGAAGTGCCGAGACGGCTCTGCAACAATTTCTTGATACGTAATAGCTCTCCGCGTTTCACCGAGATAGCATCAGAAATACGGTTGAGCTGACTACCATAGAAGTTAAGCACACGTGGAGCGCCCATTCGGTCTTCTTGGCGAAGTGCCCGTTGTTCGGCTGCATAACAGCTGCAGAAAGGAGTGGCATGGTCAAGCAGGAAATGCTCATTTGCAATCTTCTTGTTGATTTTTACAGCTTCGGGTTCTGCGGCTGCTGTAAGTAATGCATCGAGGAAGTTTTTCTGCAAAGAACGTTCCATTACGTTGGGGATGCCACCACGTTCGGTAATACCGAAAATGTTTTTATGAAGTCCGTCCATAAGCTCCACTACTGTGAAGGCTTTTTTTCCGTTGACAGACTCATTCTCTATCATACGCATCAAACGGGTGTTGCCTAGTAAATCCCAAAGGATATAGGCTTGGGCGTTCTTTAAGATTTGCGTAGGAGCATTCTCCTGTTTTCCGATGGGAGTATTACGAAGTAGATAAGTATATTGTCCTACTTCCGTGTCAAACAGCCATTTAGGATATGTTAATACTTCATCCATCAGAAATTTTAGTGAAGCTTGTTGTTTCTCTTTCTCAACGAATGTATAAGTCTTGACGCCATCTCCAACAATTGTATTTTCAATGTAGATACCGCCAATATTGGCAAGGACATGATATAAATAGTTGTTCCATTGGTTGATTACTGCATAGTAGAGGCGTGATGCTTCTTCATAAGTTTGTCCTTTCTCGCCGGTAGTAGTCCATTGAAGAATTTGCGGAACAATACGTTTCAGATTCTCAATGCCAAGTAAAGAAGAACGAACCGGATCATCACCTAAATCTTCGTTCTGTGCACGTGGATCTACCGCATCACGTACATCCTGTGCTTCACTATATTTATAAAGACGATCAGTATGTTTGCTCAAAAAATCGAATAAAACATCCTTTTCTTCTTCCGGAGTCTTCTTTCCGTACCAACGATAACCATATTCGATAGCAAACATGTCATAAGGACCGATATGCGGAGAAAGAACTTTCACGCCATCTCCTGGTTGTGCGATATAATTGAATCGTGCATAATCCATGATAGATGCTTCGGAACGTAATGAATCCGTCGGGAAAGCCCATGATCCCATCATATTGTGACGGAGTCCCAATGAGTGGCCTACCTCATGGCAAGCAACGAACCGGATGGCATCTCCCATTAAAGCATCGGGTAATTGCACATTGCGTGCTTCCGGACACACAGTTCCAGTTTGCACAGTGATCCATTCGCGTACCATAGAAAGCACATTGTGCCACCACATAATATCAGCTTCCAGAATTTCTCCGGAACGTGGATCTAACAGAGAAGGTCCCATTGCATTTTTCTTTTCTGAAGCTGCATAAGTCAGTACGGAGTAGTTGACATCGTCCATATCTACATGCATACTGTCCGTGATTTCTTTGGCGATAATCGCATTCTTGAAACCAGCCTTTTCAAAGGCAATCTGCCAGTCCTCGATACCTTTCTTAATGTACGAACGCCATTGGTAAGGAGTTGAATTGTCAATGTAGAAGATAATAGGTTTGGCAGGTTCTACCATCTGACCTTTCAGATAAGCCTCCCGATCTTCCGGTTTGGGTTCCATACGCCAGCGGGTGATATACTGTGTCTTATCCGTACGCTGCTGCGCATCACTAAAACTTAATAACGGATTCGTGAAATAACCGACCTTCTGATTGTCGAATCGTCCCATCATCGGCTTCTCGGGCAATAAGAGAATAGAAGAACTAACTTCCACCGTTACATAAACAGTAGTAGTACCTTCCGTTACCCGGGTAGTCAACTCGGAAGTTGCCACGACATTGTTTGAAAAGGATTTGATGGATAGAATACGTGATAAATTCTTGATAGCCGAAGTACCCAGATTAATATTGGTAAATACGTTATTGATACTGGTTTCCGTACCATCATAAATATCATTCACCTTGATTACTAATGCCGTAGAATCTGCATTGACTGCTTCGATCTTGAATGCGGCAATCAGCGGAGAGATAAAATTATCCTTTACCGAACGGAAGATAGCATCCGTTTGGGGGGCCAGAGGTAATGGGCGTTGTTGACGTAACATTAGTTTGCCCGTCGCTTTGTCCCATTCCATGCAAACCATTTGATTCTCATAGTTTACTCCGCGGTTTACGCCCGCATCATTAAGTTCGGCAGGAACTCGTTGCAGCTTATTGACAACTAATAAGTCACGTCCCAAAAGTGAGGTGGGAATTTCAAAATAATAATCATTCTTCTTTTGATGTACAGCAAACATCCCTTTGGTCGTTTTACTGTCTTCCACTAATTTCTCGTAGTCGCTTTTACTCTTCTCTTCTTTCTCTTCTGGTTTTTTCTTTTTCTTTTTAAACCAACTCAGATTTTCTGTAGCGGGGGTAGTTGCAAATGCCGAGAGCGCTTCTCCACTCAGCAATATACATGCAATGACCGCTGCCATTACTTTTACATACATTCTCATTGAGTTTCTAACTTTTAATTATAATTAAAAAACGGCTACAAAAGTACTAATATAAATAACATAATGACTACTAATTTGCAATGAATATAACATTAAAAAGAAATATTAACTAGTATCTACGGTCATCATTCTCCTCGGATATTTCATAGTTTAGTGGGAATAGTGTACATTTGCGGGAGTAAAAAAGTGAACGGAATGATGAGACGATATATCACTGCTTTGATGCTGGCTTGCTGCATCGGAGGGTATGGACAAGAGAAGAAGCAAGTAACCTTTGTACCTCCTTTTGACTTTCCTCTTACATTGAGTGGGAACTTTGGAGAAATCCGCTCCAATCACTTCCACGGCGGACTGGATTTTAAGACAGGCGGAGTTATCGGTAAACCCGTTCGTGCTCTCGCTGATGGCTATATTTCGCGTATTCGCGTCACGAATGGTTCGGGATATGTACTTGATGTCTGTTATCACAATGGCTATTCAACGATCAACCGCCATTTGAGTGGTTTTGTTTCTCCCATTGCCGAAAGGGTGGAGAAACTTCAATATGAAGAAGAAAGCTGGGAAGTAGAGATTGTTCCCGAACCGGGAGAATATCCGGTAAAAGGAGGCCAGCAGATCGCATGGAGCGGAAACACCGGATATTCGTTCGGTCCGCATCTTCACCTGGATGTATTTGAAACGGAATCGGGAGATTATATTGACCCTATGCCTTTCTTTCAATCGAAAATTCGCTGGAAAGTGTGGCGGCGTGCTGTGCATTTGTCGGTCTGGCAGGGGAGATTGCGGCAGAAAAAACAGCTCTGGCACAGGGTGGAACGATGACCTTTC
>ENA-ORLM01002244-ORLM01002244.1-human-gut-metagenome-genome-assembly--contig:-NODE-2244-length-10381-cov-2.769216_pt1 | contig 10381 bp, 8 predicted proteins | sample MGYA00243063_ERZ508815 | MGnify/ENA primary metagenome ERZ508815 (study PRJEB26277, sample SAMN04329768) | human gut metagenome | biome: human-associated habitat | host: Homo sapiens | place: USA... | reverse complement strand
AGTGGAAGACCCCTTACGGGTAGGCTATTATACGGAAATCGACATGCTGGTATGGGCCGAAAAGTTCTATGGAGAGAAGTTTGTGGAATACCTCAAAAAAACGTACAGTCCGCTGAACGTAGTATTCCGCCTTGCTCAGGAAACATCTTTAGTGCTTCTGAACGGTGGCGGCTTCGACGGGCCCGAATGGAGCGTACGTGCTTCCCTTGCCAATCTGAACGAGAGCGATTATGTTACAATCGGCCAGGGAATCAAGCGGATATTGGATGAGTACGCAGAAGAATGGAGGAAAATCAGAAGTTGAGAATTGGGAATTCTCAATTAAACAAGATTCGGAAGCGGGTCAATCCGTCATTGTATGTGCGCAGGGAGAATGCACAACCGTGACGGCTCAGCACTTCCCTGATAAACACCAGGCCAATCCCCTGCCCGTTCGGCTTGGTGGAGAAGAAGGGACTGAAGAGTTTAGCTTCGGTCTCTTTGCTGATTCCGGGACCATTGTCTACGATTTCTATAAGAGCGGGGGCAGTGGTCCTTACCGTTATTTCGCCCTGCTTGCCTGCCGCTTCTCCGGCGCTCTCTATACTTTCGGCAGCATTCTTAATGATATTTACCAAAACCTGCTCGAACAGCGAAGCATCCAGGCGCACCTGCCCTACTTCGGGGTCGCATTCCAAACGGAGAATAATGTTACGGTCATTGCACATTCCCTCCATAAAACGCTTGCACATGGATACCAATTCGTTCAGTTGAACCTGCGCTACCGTAGGTTCGGGTATCTTCACCACATCGGCAAAGCGGGTAATGAAACGGCTCATAGAGAAACAGCGCTCCGTACACACGCGCATCACCTCGCAAATGTCTTCCATATTTTCTTCCGTAGAAAGCGCCTGCTCCACCGTATCCAAGGTAGAGGTAATGCCGGCAGTGGTATTGTTCACCTCGTGGGCAATCATACGGATAACCTTTTCGTATGCACGCTTTTCCGCTTTCATCACTTCATCCGTCATGCGCTCTATCAGGAAGAAAGGATGCTTGAACCCTCTGTCTATAAACGAAGAATGGGTACACTTGTAGATATTCGCATCGTTCAACCGCACCACGGAAGTCGTTTCTTTAGGAATGGATGCCAGCTCTTCCGCCAAAGGCGAATCAATTTTATCCAGTTTCCTGTTCTGCGCCTCTTCCAGACGAACGCCCAGCATCTTTACAGCCATCGGATTGAGTTGTGACACCTCACCGTCCAACGTCATAATGACAACCCCCATAGGCGATGCCTGAATCAGCATACGGTTGAAAACGTTCACAATACGGTCGGCCTCATACTGCCCCACCCTGCTGAGCCGGCTGCTGAAATCCTGCTCGCGCAACAACTCCATACCGCTTCCTATCGTACTCATCGGCTTGACAATCTTACGATAGAACACCGCCAGATAGAGCAGTATGAATACAATAATACCCTCCACAACATATAGATGCGTGGTCTGCATTTTGCCTGCCAGATATATCAACGCTCCACCCAGCCCAAGCAAAAACAATACAAGAATAAAAAAATAAAATTTAATGCGCACGTGAGGTAGGGATTAGGGGTTAGTGATTAACGATTAGCGATTAGGGGTTAGGGGTTAATGATTAGCGGGTAGTGATTAACGATTAGGGGCTGGTAAGCGACGACTAACGGTCAAGATTTAAATGACTAAACACTTATCGCTAAACCCTAATCACTAATCGCTATTTTATATTTTTCCAGCCGTCTGTATAGAGCAGCCCTGCTGATGCCCAGTGCCAATGCAACCTGACTGAGATTGCCTTTATGCTGTTCTAAGGCTTGCAGGATAGTTTGCCGTTCTATCTCATCCAGCGTCATGCCGGCAAAGGAAGTGCCATCTGCGGCTTTTGCAGGTTCGTCGTGGCGTTGGTACTGCGATTCAAAATCAGAAGCATCCAGGGTTTGTTTTCCACTGACAAGAATGGTACGCTCCACCAGGTTTTTCAATTCGCGGATATTACCCGAATAAGGCAAACGGGATAGGAAGTTCAGCGCATCCGCTGAAAATTCGGTACGCGGCAAGCCGTTTACGGCAGCCTGACGGTCGGCAAAGTGACGTGCCAACAGAGGAATATCCTCACGGCGTTCGCGCAAGGCGGGCAGTTTTACGGTTATCAGATTGATACGGTAGAAAAGGTCTTCGCGGAATGTGCGTTCGGAAACCATTTTGCGCAAATCGGCATTGGTGGCGGAGACAACACGCACATCCACTTTGCGCGGGCGGCTGTCGCCCAGCACCTCAAACGTCTGGTCCTGAAGCACACGCAATAGTTTAACCTGGCAGGACAAATCCAAGTCGCCTATTTCGTCCAGAAAGATAGTTCCTTTGTTTGCCAGTTCAAAACGCCCTATGCGGTCGGCACTTGCATCGGTAAAAGCGCCCTTCTTATGACCGAACATCTCGCTCTCGAACAGACTCTGCGAGATACCGCCGAGATTGACTTTCACAAAAGGCTGTCTGGTGCGCTGACTGTTGATATGGATAGCTTCGGCTATCAGTTCCTTACCTGTACCACTCTCGCCGGTAATGAGTACGGAAGCGTTGGTACGGGCTATGCGGGCTACGGTATGCAGCACCTCCATCAGTCCTTGCGATTTTCCGATGATGTGACTGCGGTTCAAACCCTCCGCCTGCTCTTCCGGCACTTCTTTCGGAGCGGCACTCAGTTCCAAGGCGGTTTCGATACGCTGCAAAAGGGCGGCATTGTTCCACGGTTTGGTAATAAAGTCAAAAGCCCCCGCCTGCATCCCCTGTACGGCAAGTTGGATGCTTCCCCATGCCGTCATCAGTATAACGGGAACATCGGGACGGAAGACCTTTACCTGTTTCAACAACGTAAGCCCCTCCTCTCCGGTAGTGGAAAGTGTAAAGTTCATATCCATCAATATCAGTGCGGGAGATTCTGCACGAACTATATCCATTGCCTCACGGGGTCCCGGTGCTGTTTTTACCTCATAACCGGCACGCTTCAGCATAAAACTAAGTGAAGAACGTACGGCACTATCATCATCGACTATCAGTATCATAGTATTTTGTAGTTTGTTACTTGCAAAAGTAAGTTTTTTAGCCACAGGTCATACAGATTTGCACCATTTTTTTGTTATTTCCTTTATAATCGTACAAATCGGCATAATTTCTGCCGGCATCAGCCTTTGATTATATCTTCAAAGTCGGCTTCCAACTCCATGTTCCGTTCAAAATCCCAAAGGGTCAGGCTACGGAGTTGATAGAAGTAATACCAATAATAATAAAGTTCGGAGATGTGTTTTTGCCGGGCTTCGTCTTTGGAATTCTGCGCATCGTTGAGGTCAAGGGTACTTATTTTACCAATCATAAAAGTCTCCACACTGGTCTTGTAACGTTTTTCGGCTATCTGGTCCGCCTCTTCGGCTATTTCCAACTGCTGGGCTTGGTTGTTGAAGTTTGCCACCAGCAGGAAAATGTCCTGATTGAAGTCCATTTGTTCCTGTCGGATTTTGGAAAGTACCACTTCGCGGTTGCTCTTGGCTACCCTCACCTTGCCGCGACGTTTTCCCCAATCGAGGATAGGTATTTTTACACCGACCTTGACAATCTGGTTGTCCAGCAAATCCTGATAGGCAGATGAGAACTCATAGTTTTGTCCGGTATAGCCAACGCTGGCAAACAGGTCTATACTCCTTAAATTTCCACGTGCCGTAGCCACTTCATAATCGGCTTCTAACTGGCGGCGACGTATATTCTGGGCAAACGAGTTGCGTTCCAAAGCCTTGTTCAGAACACGGTCGTAGTCCATTTTAAGACCAGGAACGGAAGCAGGTATAACAGGATTCAGCCCCTCACTCTCCGACACGCCGAGAAACGAACGTAGCTGAAACATCTTGGCGTTCAAAGTGCTTTCGGCTTCGGTCACATCGGCTTTGCCTTGCAGAGAGTTCAGCTTGAGTTGCAGCAAGTCGTTTTCCGAAATCTGTCCCATTTTCCGTTTGGCAATGGCCACTTCGTAAAGCCGGTCTGAGTTTGCTTTGTTTTGCTGCGCAGTAACAAGCGCTTCCTTTGCCAGCAATAACTCGAAAAAATAAGTAATGGTCTTCATCGTTACCTGCTCCGTTGCCGAAATAAAGGCAGCCTTTGCCTCTGCGTACCGGACAGGTTCGATACGGCGATTCCACTTCAAACTGTTCACGCCGAATATAGGTTGCGTCAATTCAAGGCTTACGGGCACGGACATAAACTGTTTGTCGCCACCGGAGCCCAACTGCTTGATGTAATCGAGAGAAGAAGCCAGCGACAGTTTACCGCCTGTGAACCAAATGTTCTGGTCAATGGAAAGTGCACCGGACAACCCCAATGTATTGTTACGGACAAAGCTATAGGAACCGTCCGAGTTCTGATAGGTGCTGTACGACTTATTATAATTGGGCAATGTTCCCGTAAAATTTATTTCGGGCAACAGGTCTGCACGGAAAGTACGGTATTCCCAATAGGCTGTCTTCAATTCGTTGAGCGCCACGGCAGCATCTACAGATTGGGTACGCGCCAGTGCAATGGCTTCCGCTAAAGTGATTTCACGTTCGTGCGTCAGAGTATCATTCTGTGCCGAGGCAAACAGTGATATCCCAAAACAAGCGGCAAGTAAAATATTCTTTTTCATGTTCGGTCTTTAAAATTGTCGTTGACAGAAAAGCAAAGAGTGTGCCAAGCAGGCAGGAAAGTATTACGCAAGGGGGAGTGTCCGAAATCGGACACTCCCCCTGTTCGTTTGCGGACGGTTAATAATGACTCAGTCCCGAGTCAAACACTAAAGTACCCCTTTTGAGCTTGGCAATTCATAGTGATAAATATCGCGTTTCACCGCCATCTTCAAGGCTCTTGCCAGTGCTTTGAAGATTCCCTCTATCTTATGATGCTCGTTCTGCCCTTCCGCCTTGATGTTAAGGTTCATCCTGGCTGCATCGCTTAATGACTTAAAGAAGTGCAGGAACATTTCCGTAGGCATCTCTCCTATTTTCTCGCGCTTGAACGCGGCATCCCATACCAGCCAGGGACGTCCGCCAAAATCCAGACATACCTGACACAGACAATCGTCCATAGGCAGTGCATACCCGTAACGTTCTATGCCGCGCTTGCTGCCCAATGCCTGATACAGGCACTCACCCAAAGCGAGGGCGGTATCCTCTATTGTATGATGCTCGTCTACTTCCAAATCACCTTTTACGTGAATGGTCAAATCCATGCCGCCATGCTTGCCTATCTGTTCCAGCATATGATCGAAGAAACCAAGTCCGGTATGAATATCACAATGACCGTTACCATCTAAATTTACAGCCACGTAAATATCCGTCTCTTTCGTAGTACGGCGCACTTCCGCTTTCCGCTCACCGGCAAAAAGAAATTCGGCGACCTTATCCCAATCCTTTGTTGCCAAAACACAGACGTCCTCCAAGCCCTCACACGCAGCTTCACCACCGGCCGATTTCGGTTTCAGCATATTCGTATCTTCCTGTAAGAGGATAGCACGACATCCCAGGTTCTTAGCCAACTCCACATCCGTAGCACGGTCGCCTATCACAAAACTATTTGCCAAATCGTATTCAGGATTGTCGAGATACTTCGTCAGCATACCGGTACGCGGCTTGCGGGTTGGAGCATTGTCTTCGGGCATGCTACGGTCTATGCAAATATCATCGAAGGCAATTCCCTCACCTTCCAACGTCTTCATCATCAGGTTATGCGCCGGCCAAAAAGTTTCTTCCGGAAAAGATGCCGTACCCAACCCGTCCTGATTGGTAACCATAACGAACTCAAAATCCAGCCTGCTACGGACAAAACCAAGATTACGCATTACTTTCGGATAAAACTCCAGTTTCTCCAACGAATCCAATTGATAATCTACGGGCGGCTCTATAACCAACGTCCCGTCACGATCTATGAAAAGTACTTTCTTCATACCCTGCTACTTTATATTTCTCCAACGCCTCAACCAGCCTTTCATTCTCGTTTCTCGTACCTACCGTTACCCGCAGACAGTTTCCGCAAAGCGACACGGAATTACGGTTACGCACAATGATGCCTTCAGCCACCAGATAATTATAAATCTTCACCGCATCCGTCACACGGACCAGAAAAAAGTTTGCATCCGAAGGAAATATTTTCACCGTACAAGGCAGTTTCACAAATTCGTTTTCCAGATTCTCACGCTCTTCTTTCAATGTTTTTACCCAACGCTCTATTTCATAATAACGGTACAACATCTCCATCGCTTGTTTCTGAGTCAGCTGGTTTACATTATAAGGATACTTTATCTTGCTGAAAATCGAAATGATTTCCTGCGAAGCAAAAGCCATGCCCAAGCGTATGGCAGCACAGCCCCATGCTTTGGAGAAAGTTTGCAGTACAATCAGATTAGGATATTTGTCCAGTTCATCCAAAAAAGAAGGCGCCTCTGAAAAATCGTTATAAGCCTCATCCAATATCACCAACCCGTCGAATTCGCGGATGATTTTCTCAATCTCACTCCGAGGCAAATCGTTTCCTGTGGGATTATTGGGAGAACAAAGAAAAATCAGTTTCGTATGTTCATCTGCAGCCGCCAGCAACTTATCTGCCGAAAATTGAAAATCCTCGTCTAACAGTACCTTGCGGTACTCCACATCATTTATTTCGGCACATACCTGATACATGCCGTACGTAGGGTCTATAGCTACTACATTGTCTATACGCGGTTCGCAAAAAGCGCGAAATACAAGGTCTATTGCCTCATCACTGCCATTTCCCAGAAATATGCGTTCGGGGGAGATTTTCTTTACCTTCGACAGTTCTTTCTTTAGCTCCCGTTGCATCGGGTCCGGATAGCGGTTGTGCGGCATATTGTACGGATTTTCATTTGCATCGAGAAAAACGGATGCGGCAGCGCCATTATATTCATCGCGTGCCGAAGAGTAAGGTTTCAAACGCCGGATATTCGGTCGGGTAAGTTCTTCTAAGGTTCTCATGGACAGAAAGAGTTTATTTACGGATTATGAATTATCAATGATGAAGTATGATTTTTTTAATTTTCAACTCCCATTTTATCAAGTCTGACAGTTACCGCATTCTTATGCGCATCCAAATGCTCGCTGGCTGCCATTTCCTCTATAGCAGGGCCAATAATGCGTATCCCTTCCGGCTTAATTTCCTGGAAAGTAATCTTACGTATAAAACTGTCAAGGCTGACACCGCTATAAGCTTTGGCATAGCCATTGGTGGGCAGCGTATGGTTAGTGCCCGAAGCATAATCTCCCGCACTTTCCGGAGTCAGAGAGCCCAAAAATACCGAACCGGCATTAACCACCCGCTCCGCAACGGACATATAATCCGCTGTTTCGATAATGAGATGCTCCGGTGCATAGGAATTGGTCAGTTCGATAGCTTCGTCCATATTGCGCACAACAATCAGTTTACTATTGGCAAGAGACTTTTCCGCAATCTCTTTACGGGGCAACAAAGCCAATTGACGCTCCACTTCTTCTTTCACAGCCTGCTGTAATGCCGGGGAAGTGGTAACCAGTATCGCCTGACTGTCGGCCCCATGCTCTGCCTGGCTCAGCAAGTCGGCAGCTACAAAAGACGGATTGGCAGTTTCATCCGCCAGCACCTCTACTTCCGAAGGACCGGCGGGCATATCAATAGCTACATCACGCAAGCTCACCAACTGTTTGGCAGCCGTTACGTATTGATTGCCCGGGCCAAATATCTTATATACTTTCGGCACGCTTTCCGTTCCATAAGCCATTGCCGCAATAGCTTGCACACCACCGGCTTTGAAAATACGGTTTATTCCCGCCACCTTAGCTGCAAACAAAACGGCGGGGTGTACTTTTCCATCTTTGCCCGGAGGCGTGCAAAGCACTATCTCCTTACATCCTGCAATCTTTGCCGGAACTGCCAGCATCAGCACAGTGGAAAAGAGCGGTGCTGTTCCACCGGGGATATACAACCCGACTTTCTCTATCGCAACCGCCTTCTGCCAACAAGTAACTCCCGGCTGAGTCTCTACCCGTTTACTTTCGAAGCGTTGTGCCGCATGAAACGTCTCTATATTCCGTTTGGCCAGACGAATGGCTTTTTTCAATTCCTCGCCTACCGACGCTTCCGCTTCCGCCTGCTCCGCTTCCGTCACAGCCAATGCGGTCAGAGCCACTTTATCAAATTTTTCTTCGTATTCCAATACGGCACGGTCGCCTTCTGTTTTTACACGGTCTATAATAGCCCGTACCGTATCAAAAAGGTTTTCCGTATTCATCACCGGACGTTTCAGCAATTCCGCCCACTGAGATTTATCAGGATTAGTAATTAAATTCATACCATTAACATTTAAAGTATCATTTTTTCAATCGGCAAAACCAGAATACCTTCCGCTCCCAATGCTTTCAATTTACCGATAATCTCCCAGAAACATTTTTCATCCAGCACTGTATGTACGGAGCACCAGCCCTCTTGAGCCAACGGCATCACCGTAGGGCTTTTCATACCCGGAAGTACGGCTATAATTTCATCCAGTCTATCTTTCGGCGCGTTCATCAGTACGTATTTCTTGTCTTCCGCTGTCTTTACCGCATTCATACGGAACAACAATTCATCCAGAATCTCCTTCTTCTCCTCACTCATATTCTTGTTGCCAATCAACAGAGCCTCGGATTTCATCACTACTTCTACTTCTTTCAGGCGGTTGCTCACCAAAGTAGAACCGGAGCTTACAATATCAAAAATCGCATCAGCCAGGCCAATCCCCGGAGAGACCTCTACCGAACCGGTAATCACGTGTATTTCCGCTCTCACCCCCTGTTCTTTGAGGTATCGGGAAAGAATGCCGGGATACGAAGTGGCAATCTTCTTACCCTCAAACCACTGCGGACCCGTATATTCAATATCCTTAGGCAAGGCCAATGACAGACGGCATTTGCTGAATCCCAAACGCTTTACAATCTCAGCATCTTCCGCCTTTTCCATGAACTCATTTTCACCGACAATGCCCAAATCGGCAACTCCCGTAGCTACTGTTTGCGGAATATCATCATCGCGCAAAAACAATACTTCCAAAGGAAAATTGGAAGACTGTACCAGTAACGTGCGTTTCGTTGCGCTTAGTTTAATATCCGATTCTTCAAGGAACGACATTGTTTCGTCAAAAAGACGGCCTTTGGCCTGTACTGCAATTCTTAACATGATATTATTTATATTTATGGTTTGCAAATAAAAAAACGAGGTTTACCAATGTTCGGTAAGCCTCGTTCATTATATGTTCTTCGTTATGCACATATCCTCATACGCCCACCGGATTATTCCTCAGGATAATAATGGTGATGATGTGCAACGATATTCTTCATACTTTTTCTATTTCTAATGCGACAAATGTAAACGATTTGTTTTAAACAAGCAAGGATTTATCACAAAAAGTTTGATTTTTCTTTCATTTTCATCAAACAAGAGGTAAGATTTCATCCGGTTCTACATCACAATGATGAAAACACATTTCCTTTTCCGCCTTTTCCTGCGGGAAAGTAAAATAGGTACATGTAGCCTCCGTACAGAGTTCGCCCATGCTGTTATACAATCTTGCTTCTATAACGGCAATATTACGTTTCTGCTCACGCAACGATGCCCGTAACACCAAGTGTGTATCATTGGTAGATATGGACTTACGAAAACGAGTCTCCATTTTAGAGGTCACTCCTCCGGTCTGCAACTTACGGAACACCACCCAACCGCAAATTTCATCCAGCAATACGGACTGAATACCCCCATGCAACGTATTCAACCACCCCTGATACTCCGGACGGGGCTTCCAGATACTTACTATCTCATCGCCGTCTTCATAGAATTCCATTCTTACACCTGCCTCATTATCGGGAGAACAGCCAAAACATTTTTTTCCTTGCTTGTTTTTGCTTGGGTTGTTAATCTTCATCATACGATATCTTTATTATATATTTCTTTCACAACTCTTCTGCCACATCATATCTTTCTGTATAGCCTTGTAAATCGTTATACATATACATTACCTTATTAAGGCGACTTGTGCACGAGCGGCAACTAAACCAGATAGTACAACTGTTATTAACAGATATATCCTATGAAAATCCATAATACCTTTACATCTGTTTTTCATTCACAATGCTTTTCACAAAGATACGAAATCTTTAAAATGGAATATTAGTAAGAATACAAAAAACAGTATAAAATCGGAATAAACGGTTAAGTTTTTCCGATTTCACACTGTTACCAATATTACAAGATATACTACTCTTTACTTCTTGCATTCCATACCAACAAAGCCAACAGAACAGACAACAATGCCGCACCTATCCAAA
>ENA-ORLM01002237-ORLM01002237.1-human-gut-metagenome-genome-assembly--contig:-NODE-2237-length-10410-cov-4.005516_pt1 | contig 10410 bp, 7 predicted proteins | sample MGYA00243063_ERZ508815 | MGnify/ENA primary metagenome ERZ508815 (study PRJEB26277, sample SAMN04329768) | human gut metagenome | biome: human-associated habitat | host: Homo sapiens | place: USA... | reverse complement strand
GAACAACTCATGGCAACTTTTGAATCTATGGATCGCCGCATGCCGAAAATCGAGGCATGCCTGAAGGCCAACGGCCTCGAATCTCTGGACGCCTGCAACGAGATGCTCCTCGCTAAGGGCATCGACTGCGACAAGATCGTCCGCGGTGTGCAGCCCATCTGCTTTGATAACGCTGTCTGGGCTTACACCCTGGGTACCGCCATCGCCGTCAAGCGCGGCCTGACCGATGCTGCCGAGTGCGCAGCCGCCATCGGCGAAGGTCTGGAAGCTTTCACCATCCCCGGTTCTGTCGCTGAGCAGCGTCAGGTCGGTCTGGGCCACGGCAATCTGGGCGCTCGTCTGCTGAGCGAGGACACCACCTGCTTCGCTTTCCTGGCAGGCCACGAGTCCTTCGCCGCTGCTGAGGGTGCAATCGGCATCGCCCGCACCGCAAACAAGGTCCGCAAGACCCCCCTGCGCGTCATCCTGAACGGCCTGGGCAAGGACGCCGCTTACATCATCTCCCGTATCAACGGCTTCACCTATGTGCAGACCGAGTACGACATCCCCACTCAGACCCTGACCGTCGTCAAGGAGATCCCCTTCTCCGAGGGCGAGCGCGCAGCTGTCAAGTGCTACGGTGCTAACGACGTCATGGAGGGCGTTGCCATCATGAAGAAGGAGGACGTCCAGTGCTCCATCACCGGCAACTCCACCAACCCCGTCCGCTTCCAGCACCTGGTCGCCGGCACCTATAAGAAGTGGGCCATCGAGAACGGCAAGAAGTACTTCTCCGTCGCTTCCGGCGGCGGCACGGGCCGTACCCTGCACCCCGATAACGTCGCAGCCGGCCCCGCCAGCTACGGCCTGACCGACTCTCTGGGCCGCGTCCACGGCGATGCTCAGTTTGCAGGTTCTTCTTCTGTGCCTGCACACGTCGAGATGATGGGCCTCATCGGCATGGGCAACAACCCGATGGTCGGCGCTACTGTCGCCTGCGCTGTTGCTGCTGCACAGGCCAACGCCTAAATCCTTTTCCCAAGTTCGGCAGAGGGGGCTGCTTGTAAAAGGGCAGCCCCCTTTTTATGCTGATAGATGTTCGCAACCACAAACCACGAAGCAATCAAGGAAGGAAAAACATGAAGAAAGCTCAGATCAAGAAGAGCGTGTCTGCACTGGCTATGGCAGCGATCATCGCGGTCAGCCTGTTTGGCTACGGCTGCGGTGCAAAGTCTGCCTCTACCAGTTCTGACGCAGGTGTGTCCGGTGACTTCACCGGCACTGCCAAGGGCTTCGGCGGCGACGTTTCCGTCACCCTGACCCTGACCGACGGCGCCATCACCGGCTGCACCGCCGAGGGCAAGGACGAGACTGAGGGCGTCGGCTCTCAGGCCATCGCCAAGATGCCCGGCGAGATCGCCGAGAGCGGCAGCATCGCCGTGGACGGCGTGTCCGGCGCTACCGTCACCTCTACCGCCATCAAGGAGGCTGCTGCAGCTGCTCTGACCGCTGCCGGCCTGAACCCCGATGACTACAAGACCGCTGTGGAGAACGACGCTACTGCCGAGGACTCCACCGTTGACGCAGATGTCGTCGTCGTCGGTGCAGGCGGCGCAGGCATGACTGCTGCCATCACCGCTGCCGGTGAGGGCAAGAGCGTCGTCATCCTCGAGAGCCAGTCCATGGTGGGCGGCAACTCCGTCCGCGCCACCGGCGGCATGAACGCCGGCAAGACCGTCTATCAGGACGAGAACGAGTTCGGCGAGTCTGCCGGCGTCGAGAAGACCCTGAAGACTGCTGCCGAGAAGTACGCCGACAACGAGACCATCACCGCTCTGGCAAAGACCGTCTCCGAGCAGTGGGCTGCCTATCAGGCCAACCCCACCGGCTACTTCGACTCTGTTGAGCTGATGGAGCTGGATACCATGATCGGCGGCAAGGGCATCAACGACCCCGAGCTGGTCGAGACCCTGTGCGCAAACTCCGCTGACGCCATCGACTGGCTGGACGAGCACGGCATCACCCTGCACAACGTCTCCAGCTTCGGCGGTGCATCCGTCAAGCGCATCCATCGCCCTGTGAACGCAGAGGGCAAGACCGTTTCCGTCGGCTCCTACATGATCCCCCTGCTGCAGGAGAACTGCGAGAAGGCCGGCGTCAAGATGATGCTGGACACCACCGCAACGGAGATCCTGACCGATGCCAACGGCGCTGCCGTGGGCGTCAAGGCCACCGGTGCTTCCGGTGAGACCGTCACCGTCAACGCCAAGGCAGTCGTTCTGGCTACCGGCGGCTTCGGCGCAAACCTCGACATGGTCGTCAAGTACAAGCCCGAGCTGAAGGGCTTCATGACCACCAACGCCCCCGGCATCCAGGGCCAGGGCATCGAGATGGCACAGGCCATCGGCGCTGCTACCGTGGACATGGACCAGATCCAGATCCACCCCACCGTTGAGGCCAACACCGCTGCCCTCATCACCGAGGGCCTGCGCGGCGACGGCGCTATCCTCATCAACGAGGAAGGCCAGCGCTTCATCGACGAGGTCGGCACCCGCGACGTCGTCTCCGCCGCTGAGATCGCCCAGACCGGCAGCTACAGCTGGCTGGTCGTCGATCAGGCCATGGTCGATGCTTCCAGCGTCATCCAGGGCTACATCAAGAAGGGCTACACCGTCACCGGCGCTACCTACGAGGAGCTGGGCAAGGCTATGGGCGTCGATGCCGCTGCCTTCGCAGAGACCATGGAGAAGTGGAACGGCTACGTTGAGGCCAAGAATGACCCCGACTTCGGCCGCACCAGCTTCGCCAACCCCCTGAACACCGCTCCCTACTACGCTGTGAAGGTCACCGCCGGTGTCCATCACACCATGGGCGGCCTGAAGATCAACGCCAACACCGAGGTGCTGAACGAGAAGGGCGAGGTCATCCCCGGCCTGTTCGCAGCAGGTGAGGTGACTGGCGGCGTCCACGGTGCAAACCGTCTGGGCGGCAACGCTGTTGCTGACTTCACCGTCTTTGGCCGCATTGCCGGTGCTGCTGCCAGCGACTACGCCGCATGAGCACCCGCAAGCAGCCTCAACCGGCAAAAGGCGCAAAACGCCTGAGCTGGAAGGCGAACCTCCTCTTCGCAGCCGTCATCCTGACGGCAGCTGTCCTGCTGGTCTTTTTGCTGCGTCCGCGCAGCAAGGCGGAACCGCTGGCAGCAGTCGTGGACTTCGGCGGCGGCATCACCGAGGTGCTGCCGCTGGATAAGGACTACGATTACCTGTACGATGTGGGCAGCTATGTCGTTCATTTACAGGTAAAAGACGGCACCATCTCGTTTCAGGACAGCCAATGCCCGGACCATGTCTGTGAGAAGTTCGGCCAGCTGAGCGAGGAAGGTGCATGGGCGGCCTGCGTCCCTGCCGGGGTGTATGTGCAGCTGGCTCCGCTGAGCGAGGCCGAAGCCGCATCCTGACAAGACAAGATCATCCGAGACACCCGCAATGTTCTGCAAAGGACACTGCGGGTGTCTTTTTTGCATAAAAACCGGAAATAATTTTGTAAATAAAAGGTGAAATGAAATTTGGACGCTTGTGTATTTCAGAAAAATGCGATACACTACCAATAACGGATTTTTTGTGCAAAAGGGTCACGCTGCCCTTTTGCATACCATAGGAGGAAAAGCATGATCTGGAAAAAGAAAAAGGATGCGTCCGCTGAGGCTGCTGAAACCGCAGAAGCCAAGTCCGGCGCGTCTGCATTCGCCAAAAAGAACTGGAAATGGCTCGTGCCGGTGGTCGTCGTGGCGGCAGCGGGCGCTGTCTTTCTCATAGGCGGCGGGAATAAAGCTGCCAGCTGCGATGTGACCTACGCCGAAACGACGCCCACCCGTCAGGATGTCTCCAACTCCCTGAGCGGCACCGGCACGCTGAACCCGGCCAATACATATACCGTCAAATCTCTGGTGGACGGCAAGATCCTCACCGGCGGCTTTGAAGAGGGCGATAAGGTGGAAGAGGGCGATGTGCTCTACACCATCGACAGCTCGGACGCTTCCACCAATCTGGAAAAGGCCAGCATTGCCCTGCAGCAGGCCCAGCGCAGCTACGACAAGACCGTAGACCTCCAGTATGTCCGCGCAGAGGTGGACGGTACGGTCAGCAGTCTCAAGGTCGCAAAGGGCGACCAAGTGACCAGCGGCCAGGAGGTGGCGGTCATCCGCGACAGCTCCAAGATGCTGCTGAACCTGCTGTTCCCGGCAGCCGACGCCGCCAACTTCTCGGTGGGCCAGAGCGCCGACGTGGTGCTGGACGGCACCTTTGAGACCCTGAAAGGCACCATCACCGCCGTCACCGGCACCGACGAGCTGAGCACCGGCAACCTGCTGGTGCGCACCGTCACCATCCGGGTCAACAATGCCGGCGGTCTGACCACCGCTCAGGCCGCTACCGCCAGCGTCAACGGCGTCAGCTCCATCGCCTCCGCCACCTTTGCCTATCAGGCAGAGCGCACCCTGACCGCTCTGGCCAGCGGCACCGTTTCCGCCATCAATGTGCAGGAGGGCGACGCGGTCTCCAAGGGCGACATCCTCATCGAGCTGACCGGCGACGATCTGACCGAATCCATCCAGTCTGCTTCCGAGTCCCTGCGCAGCGCCGAGATCTCGATGCAGAACCTGCAGGACAATATGTCCAACTACACCATCACCTCGCCCATCAGCGGCACCATCATTGAGAAGGACGCCAAGCAGGGCGACGCCCTGACCTCCGGCAGCACCCTCTGCGTCATCTACGACCTGAGCTATCTGGAAATGGTCATCAATGTGGATGAGCTGCAGATCGGCGCACTGTCCGTGGGCCAGAAAGTCCAGCTCACCGCCGACGCTGTGACGGACAAGACCTATGTCGGCACAGTCACCCGTGTGTCCATGAAGGGCAGCTCCAGCGGCGGCACCACGACTTACCCCATCACCATCCGCATCGACAACACCGACGGCCTGCGCCCCGGCATGAACGCCAACGCTGAGATCGTCGTGGCCGAGGCCAGCAACGCTCTCGTCGTGCCGAATGCTGCCGTTATCCGCGGCGGCTATGTGCTGGTGAGCAAGAAGTCTCCCAGCGCAGCCAATGCGGTGGAAGACATGGACGCACCGGACGGTTATGTCTACGTCAAGGTCGAGACCGGTGTCAGCGACGACAGCTACACCGAGATCAAGAGCGGCCTGCAGGAGGACGACACCGTGGCCTACGACACCAGCTCTGTGTCGGATGACTATTACAGCGACAGTTACAGCGACAGTATCTGGTAAGGAGGTGCCCCATGAGCGCTCTGATCGAATTTGAGCAGGTGTGCAAGTATTATCAGATGGGCGATACGCTGGTAAAGGCCGCCGACCACATCACGATGAAGATCGAGAAGGGGGAGTTCGTGGCCATCGTGGGCCAGTCCGGTTCGGGCAAGTCTACCTGCATGAACATCATCGGCTGTCTGGACGTCCCCACCCACGGCATCTATCGGCTCAATGGCCGGGATGTGGGCAAGATGAACCGGGACGAGCTGGCGGATGTGCGCAACGAGATGCTGGGCTTCATCTTCCAGCAGTATAACCTTCTGCCCCGACTGAATCTTCTGGAAAACGTGGAGGTGCCGCTGATCTACGCCAACATCTCCCGCGCCGAGCGCCACAAGCTGGCCAAGGATGTGCTGGAAAAGGTGGGTTTGGGCGACAAGCTCAAGAACCTGCCAAACCAGCTTTCCGGCGGCCAGCAGCAGCGCGTTTCCATCGCACGGGCTCTGGTGCGCAACCCGGCGGTCATCCTCGCCGACGAACCCACCGGCGCTCTGGACTCCCACACCGGCCGCGAGGTCATCGGGATGCTTCAGCAGCTCCACAGAGAGGGCCATACCGTGGTGCTCATCACCCACGACAATTCCATCGCCGTGCAGGCGGAGCGAATCATCCGTCTGGAGGACGGACAGGTGGTGTATGACGGCGACGCCCACGCGCCCGAGGCCATCGTGCAGCCCACTCTGTCCGGCGAAGCGGCACAGGAGGAAGCAAAATAATGGTATTAGAGACTTTCCGCCAGGCACTGCAGAACGTCTGGAGCAATAAGCTGCGCACCTTCCTGACCATGCTGGGCATCATCATCGGCGTCATGGCGGTCATCGTCATCGTCGGTCTGGGCAACGGCATGACCAGAAGCATGCGGGACAGCTTTTCCGCAATGGGAACCAACACCCTCTCCATCCAGATATGGGGCTATGGTTCCCGCACCGCGACGGTGGATGATTTGTACGACATCGTCAAAAAGAACCCCGAACTGCTTTCCTCCATCTCGCCGCAGCTGGATTTCAGCGACAACACCCCCAAGGTGGGGACTACGACCTACCGCTACAGCGAGATGTACGGCGTGGATGAAAACTACATCGAGATGAAGGGCTACACCCTCGCCAAGGGCCGGAACATCCAGTATATGGACATCGCAGACAACAAGCAGATCTGCGTCATCGGCGATTACATCAACCGCACGGCCTACGGCGGCAATGCGGTGGGCCAAACCATCAAGCTTGGCCCCTATAAGTTCCGCATCGTGGGCGTGCTGAAGGCCAAGATCTCCAATCACGACCAGCAGGAGGGCAGCGACGACGACAGCGTCTACCTGCCCTACACCACAGCCATGCGCCTTTCCAACGAAAGCTCGCCGGACTCCTACTCCGCCATCATGGTGGACGAGGGCCAGGCCAACGAGGCCAAGGCTGCGGTGGAGAAGGGACTGTATGACATCTTCAAGAGCGACAGTGCTTACTACGTCTACAGCGCCAGCGAGTGGCTGGAAGAGATGAACAAGATGATCAACATGGTCATCGTCATCCTCACCGGCATCGCCAGTATCTCGCTGCTGGTGGGCGGCATCGGCATCATGAACATCATGCTGGTGTCCGTCACCGAGCGCACCCGCGAGATCGGCATCCGCAAGGCCATGGGCGCGAAGGAAAAGACCATCCTGGCCCAGTTCGTCACCGAGGCGGCTACTACCTCGGCTTTTGGCGGCACACTGGGCATCGTCCTCGGCTACATCGTGTCGGCCATCGCCAATCAGGTGCTTCCCATGTTCACCGACGGCATGGACATCACGGTCAGTCCGTCCTTCAACTCCATCGTGGCAGCTTTCGGCATCTCGGTGTTCATCGGAGTGCTGTTCGGCTATCTGCCCGCAAAACGCGCCGCGCGGCTCAACCCCATTGACGCACTCAGATATGACTAAAGTGTTCTGAACTGTTCACTCTGCCCCTTTGGTGGAGCGAGCAGACTTCAAAGAAAACCTCTCAGTCTCACCAAACCGCCTATGGCGGTCTGGCTCGACAGCTCCCCTGATAGGGGAGCCAAATATGAAGGAGATCACAATGAAAAAACGTCTTCTCGCATTTTTGCTGGCGGTCAGCATCGCAGTGTCGATGCTGGTGATGCCGGCATCGGCTGCGGGCAACAACACCGCCGTCCAGTTTGCCATCACGCTGGGTGCCATGGATTCCGAGCAGTCCGGCGCACTGGATGCAGCCGTGACCCGCGGTGCATTTGCCAGAATGCTGACCTCTTACTCTACCTACCGGGAGAGCGTCTCTTCCCAGGGGGCAGTGGGGACCCTCTACACCGACCTGCCCGGCTCCTCGGCATGGGCGCCCTATGTCCGCATCGCCGTGCAGCAGGGCTGGATGAATGGCTACACCGATGGCAGCTTCCGCCCGAACAATGCCGTCACGCTGGAAGAAGCCTGCACCGCAGTGCTCAAGCTGATGGGCTATAAGATGACCGACCTGAGCGGCGCGTTCCCCAACGCCCAGCTCAACAAGGCCGGCGAGCTCGGCCTGCGTGCCGGCCTCGACCGCCGTCAGGGCGAAGCGATGAACTACGAGGACTGCGCCGTCCTGCTCTACAATGCCCTCACCGCCAACAACGCCAGCGGCTCGGCCTACGGCACGACCCTTGGCTTTACCGTGAGCAATGGTCAGGTGGACGGCTCCACCATCCTGCTCAGCAGCCTGGAAGGCCCCTTCGTGGCTTCGGAGAGCACGGTGCTGCCCTTCGTCCCTGCCAGCGTCTACCGCAACGATAAGGTCTCCGGCTCCGCAGAGCTGAACAAATACGACGTCTACTACTACAGCGAGAGCCTCAAGACCCTGTGGGTCTATACCCGCCGTGCCGCAGGCCGCATCACCGAGGTGTCTCCCTCGGCCAGCGCTCCCGCTTCCATTACGGTGGCAGGCACGTCCTACACACTGGGCAGCACGGCCATTGCTTCCCAGGTGTCCTCCCTCAACGGCGGCGGTGTCGGCCAGGTGGTCACTCTGCTGCTGGGCATGAACAATGTGGCCGCAGGCATCATCACCGGTGAGGAGGCCGACGAGGTCTTTTACGGCGTGGTGCAGTCGTCCGCCCGCAACCTCATCGACGAGGACAACAGCGCCGATGTGCTTCAGACCGTCAAGGTTCTGTGTACCGACGGCCTTGCCCGCGAGGTGAACGTAGACAAAAGCCTGAACTTTCCCACCGGCTGGCTGGTGGAAGTGCGGGTCAGCCCCGAAGGCGAGAGCGTGGAAACGATCGATGAGCGCTCCGTCAGCGGCACTGTGAACGAGAACGCCACCGCGCTGGGCGATAGGGCTCTGGCGGATGACGTGCAGATCCTTGATACGAGTACAGGGGGTGTGGCTGGGACGGTTCGTCCCAGCCGCCTATCGGGGGTAAACTTAAAGGCTTCCGATGTCCGCTACTACACCACCAACCCGCAGGGGCAGATCGACAAGCTCATCCTGAACGATGTGACCGGTGACTTGTGGCACTACGGTGTGCTGGACGATGTGAAGAACGTCGCCACGAACTACAGCACCCTTCTCAGTGCCATCAAGGCTCAGCCGGGCGACGGCACCATTGATACCGATGCAGTCGTCAGTCAGGTAAAGAGCATCATGGTACCCACCACCACAGAGATCCTGTGGGGCGTTATCTCCGGCGACATCCTCAGCACCGCGTGGGAACGCCTGACCAGCAACACCGGCGCACTTCTGGGCCTCGGCTTCCAGCAGATCGCCAAGATCACCGGCACTCCCGTCAGCCAGATATTCAACTTCATCGGCAGCGGTGCGACTTATATCGGCTACGTCAGCGGCCAGCAGGTCAGTCTGAGCACTTCCATCAAGTATCCTGTGCTGGCCGGCGGCATCGCGGTCTGCCAGGAGACGACCGGCGCTGTCCGCAACATGGTGCAGCTGATGCCCATGAAGATCGACAAGGTGGGTGCGGCCAGCGTCCTTTCCTCCAAGGGCGAAAGGGTTGAAATGGCCGATGATACGCAGGTCTACCTGTGGTACAAGGGCCAGTATTACTACACCAAGCTCACTTCCGTCAACTCCGATGATTACTACCTTACTGGCTGGTACGACAACTTTGGCTGCGCGGCTGGCAAAAAGGTGCGTATCATCGTCGCCGTCAAGAAAGACTGATGACGGGCTACTACAGCTGCCCCGCGCAGCTTGCCCGGCAGATGCGCCAGCTGCTTTTCCCGAGGCGGTGTCCCTGCTGCCGCAGGGTGCTGGGAACGCTGCCGTTCTGTGAGGTGTGTACACCGCGGCTGGAAGAGCTGCGCCGCGGCCCGGTCATGCGGCTGGACACGAGCCGCCACTATCTGGGCGCTCTGGACGGGGCGGCTGCGCCCTACCGGTACGAGGGCATCGTCCGCAGCGCCATCCTCCGCGCCAAATACGAAGGCGAAAGCTGGACGGCGGTGGAGCTTGGCGTGGAGATGACGGCCCGGCTGTTCGGAGCAGAGGTGGAGATACACTTTGCAGAGCCGGTGCCGGGTCTGGTCTCCGGTGCGGCCATCGGTTACGACTGCATCGTTCCGGTGCCTGCCACCAGCCGTCGGCGCGGCTACAATGTGCCGGAACGGATGGCGCAGCCTCTGGCCCATGCACTGGGCCTCCCGCTGCTGCCAAAGGCGCTCTGCCGCGTCCGGGCCGGACGCCATCAGGCAGGACTCTCGCTGGACGAGCGTCTGGCAAATGCGGCCGGTGCCTTCCGGGCGCAGGAGCCGGAGCTCGTGGAAGGGAAGCGGGTGCTGCTGGTGGATGACGTCATCACCACCGGCGCTACCGCCGCAGCCTGTGCGCAGGCACTGCTGGATGCGGGCGCCCACAGCGTCTTTGCCGTGGCAATGGCAGTCACCGAAAATGAAATGGACGCACCATCGAGAGCTTCTGGACGATGAGCGAAAAATCCAGAAAAAATCCAAGAAAAATAAAAAAAGCGCTTGACAAAACGGCCTGCAGCGGGTATACTAATGGAGCTGTGAGCGATGAGCCACAACAAATATCCGGGTGTAGCGCAGTTTTGGTAGCGCGCTTGAATGGGGTTCAAGAGGCCGTGAGTTCGATTCTCGCCACTCG
>ENA-ORLM01002231-ORLM01002231.1-human-gut-metagenome-genome-assembly--contig:-NODE-2231-length-10429-cov-2.862345_pt1 | contig 10429 bp, 9 predicted proteins | sample MGYA00243063_ERZ508815 | MGnify/ENA primary metagenome ERZ508815 (study PRJEB26277, sample SAMN04329768) | human gut metagenome | biome: human-associated habitat | host: Homo sapiens | place: USA... | reverse complement strand
GTGCATTGCATCTTTAAATAAATTCGCACTGAATGCCTATTTGGGAACACATGCCATACATAGGGCTATCTGCGATAATTTTTTAACGTATCACTCTGACAGCTCCGGCATACCGTTTTTGGTAATCGTCACCGACTAGGCCACGAGTTGATTATTTCATAAGAGCCATGACATTTGAAAACCCCGGTTACTTTTTACTTCTACTGCTACTTATCCCTTACGTGCTATGGTACTTTCTTTTGAAGAAAAAACATGAAGGGACACTCACTGTAGCTACGGCTGAATCTTTCAGAAAAGCTCCGTCAACCTGGCGCACACGAATGATTCATCTGCCTTTCTTTCTTCATGTACTCCTATATTCGCTGGTTGTAATCATCTTGGCTCGCCCGCAAACAAATTTTTCATGGAGAACTAACGAAACTGAAGGTATTGACATCATGATGGCTATGGATATTTCAACAAGTATGCTCACACAGGACATCATGCCCAACCGCATCAGTGCCGCCAAGGATGTTGCCATTAGTTTTATTTCAAACCGCAAAAACGATAACATCGGACTTACTCTGTTCGGTGGTGAAGCCTTTACACAGTGTCCTCTAACCACCGACCATAGTATGCTGCTCCGTTCATTCAAGGGGGCAGACTGTGGGCTGCAAGCTGAAGGCATCATTCAGTCGGGCACTGCCATAGGTATGGGCATTGCCAGTGCTGTGGCGCACTTGGAGCACAGCCAGTCAAAAAGCAAAGTAATCATTTTGCTGACAGATGGAGCCAATAACACGGGCGACATTTCACCGCTAATGGCTGCTGATATGGCTAAAAATTGCGGTATACGCGTTTACACCATTCTTTTGGGTTCTGATGGCAGAGTGAATGTTCCTGTTGCCCAATTACCTAACGGAGAAGTATATAACACGCAAATGGATGCTTCGGCCAATCCCTCTGTGCTCAAACAGATTGCACAGACTACAGGAGGTATTTTCTATAGAGCCACTTCACGCTCTTCATTGCGCGATGTGTACAACGATATCGACAAACTGGAAAAGACCAAACTGAAAATCAACAACTACGATCGTCGACACGAAGCTTACCAACCCTTTGCCATTGCAGCGTTAGTGATTCTTTTACTCGAAGTTTTGCTGCGCTACACCTGGTTACGTAAACTACCCTAACCATCTTCAGCAGGCAATAGGTGCCCTGAACTGTTTAGCTATACACAAGAGTAAAGAGCATTTCATTGCACACTGTCATGCGATAATAGTTCTGTAAATTCACTCCCTATACGTGTCAACCTTCATCATCTCCACTGCGTATGTTTCAATTTCTAAATCCTGAATATCTATATCTGTTATTGTTACTGCCAATTATAGTCTTGATTTATTGGTTAGGATATAAAACGACCCAAAAAAACATCAAGAAACTTGGCGATAAGCACCTGATTCAAGCCTTGATGCCCGGCAGATCAACACTCAGACAGCATGTCAAGTTCGGTTTGCTGCTATTCATCATTTCACTTCTCATAGTGCTGATAGCTCGTCCTCAATATGGTTTGAAACAACACAATGACACTTCTAAGGGTATCGAAGCTGTAGTGATGATTGACGTATCCAATTCGATGTTGGCTCGCGACATCCTTCCCACCCGTTTGGATCGTGCTAAATTGCTGATTTCGAACATGATAGACAAAATGAAGAACGACAAAATCGCCTTAGGCGTTTTTGCTGGTGAAGCCTATCCTCAAATACCTATCACTTCGGATTACGCCTCAGCTAAAATATTCATTGATGCCCTTTCAACCAATATGGTTACACTGCAGGGAACAAATTTGGCCTCAGCCATAAACCTGGGTTGTAAAAGTTTTACCGACAATAAGGAAGTGGGCAAAGCCATCATTTTAATAACAGATGGAGAAAACCACGAAGGTGGAGCTGAAGAGGCTGCTCGTGAAGCTGCCGATAAAGGTATCAATGTTTTTGTTTTAGGCGTTGGTACACAACAAGGCGGTGAAATCTCCACACCCGATGGAGTATTGACCGACCAAAACGGACAACCTGTTCACACCGCACTCAATGAACAAATGTGTCGCGAAGTGGCCAAAGCTGGTAAAGGGCTTTACTTACACTTAGATCAAACAAACAGTGCACAGGAAGAGTTGCTCTCGCAATTATCCCGTCTGAAGCAAGGCTCATCCACGACTTCATATACAGCCCGCGACGAACAATTCCAAGCGATTGCAATACTGATAATTCTATTACTAATTATCGAGGTCTGTATCAATGAAACTAAGAATCCACTGTTCAAAAGATTTAAAATATTTTCAAAATGAAACGCTTTAATCTATTTGGCATATTCTTTATGCTGATGTTTTACAGTGCTACAATGAAATGTCATGCGCAAACCAATGAATATAAGCTCATTCATCAGGGAAATGCTTCATTTCATGCTAAACAATACGACAAGGCACAAACATACTATATGAAGGCACTAAAAGTTAATCCTCATAACACACGTGCCTTATTTAACCTGGCTGACACCTATCTTGCAAAAGACAATGCACAAGCGGCAGACAGCCTTTACAATATAGTGTCACAACAGGAAAAAAACAGACAGATAAAATCGATGGCTATGCATAACCGCGGTTATATTCGCCAAGTACAAGCCCTGCATAACCCCAAGCAGCAAGACCAGCTTTTAAGAATGGCCATCGACCACTACAAACAGGCACTCAGACTTAACCCACGCGATAACGATACGCGATATAATCTTGCTCTTTGTCAGAAACAACTGAAGAACAACAAAGAAGATAAAGAACAGCAGCAGCAACAAAATCAGCAAGAAAAAGGGAACGAAAATACGCCGCAAAAACAAGAGCAGAACAACCAACAGAAGCAACAGCCCAATCAGCAGGACAAACAGCAGACAGAACAATATCTGAATTTGGCCAAACAAGCTGAGAAAAGAGCTCTTGAAAAACTGAATGGCATTCGTCCCAGACAGAAAATGCTGGAAAAGAATTGGTAATCCAACAGCAGATTATCCCCTACTCCAGTACCTTAGTTATAACGACATTGAACGAGCCTTGACCTGCTCACGCATCTCCACCTATTACAATGAAAAGAATTCTTGTTTTTATTTTTGCTACACTATTTTTGGTGCAAATTAAAGCGCAGACACTCAATGCTTCTATTGATGATGTCGGCGGTTATTACCGACTGACTTTTACAATCAACAGCCAAGCCAGTGATTTTAATCCGCCTTCATTTGCAGATTTGGAAATCCTGAGCGGTCCGAACCTTTCAAGTTTCAGTAACATACAGATTACTAACCGTCAAGCAGTTCGTTCATCAACGACAAGCTACACCTATATTGTGTCAGCCAAGAAATCTGGCAAATTAACGATTGGCTCAGCCTCTGTAAAGGTTGGCAACCGAATTATCCGCTCCAAACCTATAACATTCAATGCACAGGCCGGCAGTTCGTCAAATGCCAATGGCAACAGTGCCAATCAGTCACACGCAAATGGCAACTCTATAGATAATAGCGTACAGCAAACTGGCACACCGGTTACCAATCGTGACCTTTTCATTGATGCAACCACTAGCCATACCCAAGTCAATGAGCAAGAAGCTGTTCTTCTGACATACAACATCCACTATCGTGCCGGTGTAGGGTTAGCAAACACTCAACTCTCAGTCATTCCCGACTTCAAAGGATTTATTTCACAAGAAATACCATTGGCGGGCAATCAAATTCAAACAAACTTAGAGCAACGCAACGGAACAACTTACCGCACAGGTACAATTTTACAATATTTGCTCTTCCCTCAACAAAGTGGTAAACTGACTATACCGAGCATTACCTTCGACTGCACCGTAGTTCAGCAAAACAACCACTTAAGTCTGGCTGATGCATTCTTCAATGGCGGCGGTAGTATTGGCGTCAAAGTACAACGACGCGTACCGGAAAAAACCATTCAAGTCAAACCTCTCCCCCAACCTCGTCCGGCTAACTTTTCAGGCGCTGTGGGTAAATTCAGTATTTCTGGCAAACTACTGAATCCAAGCATCAAGACCAATGATATTGCAACCTATCGAATCACCATCAACGGTAGTGGCAACCTTAAACTCATTACTCCACCCTCCATTGCCTTCCCATCTGATTTTGATTCATACGATGCCAAGACCAATGAACACACAAAAGCCACAACCGACGGTTTAACTGGACGCATCACGTTCGACTACAACTTTGTAGCACGCAATACGGGTAAATACGAAATCCCGGCTGTAAAGTTCACCTACTTCGATTTGGAGAGCCAAAGTTACAAGACGATACAGACAGAAGGCATACACCTTAACGTAACGCAAGGTGAACGCTCGAATGCCGACATTGATCGTCAATTAGCCCTATTACACAGCGACATTAAGGACATACATGCTACCGACAAACAGCATTTCCTTTCTGCCATCTATAAATGGGGAACTCTGAGTTTTTGGCTTATAAATGCGATTCTGGTAATTAGCTTTGCTATGTTAATGGCATTCTTCAGCAAATATATGAAGAAGCAGTCGAACCATCTTGAAATTCGTCGCACTAAAGCTGGAAAAACAGCCTTACAAAAGCTAGAACTCGCTGAGCAAACCATTAAAGCGAACGATTCAAAGTTCTACACCTTAGTAAGTCAGGCACTGACCAACTTTATCTTCGACAGTTTCAATATAGAACAAGCCGACCTCAATGCTTCAACTATTCAGTCATTGCTGTTAGAGAATGGTTTTGCTGCAGACGTTGCAGAAAATTTTGTAAAACTGATTCAAACCTGTGAGTTTGCCCAATATGCTCCTTCGGCCGAAACACAACGAATTGAATTACTGAGTGATGCACGCCAAATTATAAACACCATACAGCAGGGCATTAAAAAGTAAAAAACAATCAGAGGGTCAAAACCCATCCAATAAACCCGGAAGCAGACCCTCTTTCAGATTAAGATTATATGATTCGAATCAAACAGATACTCATAGGCCTTTTCACCCTATGCTTCGCCCTTAATCTTTCGGCTGAATCCGTTACTAACAATGCCGACAAAGCCTATAGGGAAAAGAATTTTGTCAAAGCAGCAAATCTTTACGAAGAGCAAATAGCTCAAATATTAGCAGACAAGAACCAGTCGGAAATCAACTCTTCAAATGTCTACTACAATTTGGGTAACTGCTATTTCAGAATGAACAACTATGGCAAAGCCGTGCTCAATTATCAACGTGCCCTGCGCATTGATGCTGCCAATGAAGATGCGGAGTTCAACCTTGAACTAACCCAAACCAAACTGACAGATCATTTTGAAGCACCTGCAGAAATGTTTTTCATAAGTTGGTTTAAGTCACTCATAAACTCACGCAACAGCGATACCTGGGGACATTGGGGATTGTTTTTCCTCATCTTGACATTTACGTCAATAGCAATATTCCGCTTTGGCAGAAAACTATGGTTGCGTAAAGCAGGCTTCCTTTGCACCATTATCTCCATACTTCTGCTGATTACTTGCGAATGCTTTGCCTACATACAACACAACCGTTTCAACAATCTGCAATTAGCGGTTGTGTTACGCCCAGCTGTCAATACATTCGACTCTCCCAATCTGTCAGCTAAAAAGCAAAAGACTATTCACGAGGGAACAACTGTCACAATCATTGGAGCCTATGAAAAACAATGGTTGGAAATACAGTTGCCGGATGGAAGCGAAGTATGGATTAACACCGCCGACGTTGAACGCGTTTAGTACGACTCTTCCTTGCTTATGCACACCATTTCACAACTCGATCAAACACTCACATTAGCCCTCAACGGCAGTCAGTCATTGTTTATCGACTATCTATCCCTGATTAGCACATCCACCATCACATGGGTTCCATTGATGCTGTTGCTGCTCTATCTCATCATCCGAAACAATGACTTAATGGGAATCTGCGGTACGATTCTAGCACTTATTCTGTGCGTAACATTGGCAGATCAAGTGGCATCGACCATATTCAAACCCATGGTTGGACGTTTCCGTCCCACACAAGATTCCTTCATCATGTATGCAGTTGATGTAGTCAACGGGTATAGAGGAGGCAAATATGGTTTCTTTTCAAGCCATGCGGCTAATACCATGGCCATAGCTACCTTCTTATCACTGATGGTTCGCAACCGCACCTTGACTATTTGGCTGTATTCATGGGCGTTACTCAACTGTTGGACACGCGTATATCTAGGTGTACACTATGTAGGCGACTTAACAGTAGGAACCATTTGGGGACTCATTGTTGGTAGCACCATCTACAAACTTTGGAAACGCTATTGTCCAGGAGTCGAAACACGTCGGCAAAGGAATGCGCTACGTCCCAATTTTACCAAAGGAGGTTTCAGTATCGGCAGTACACACCTGCTCATCTCTGGCATTGCAGCCACTTATGTAGTAATTGTATGTATTGCCATGTACCAACAATAAGATCCATTGTTCAAACCTAAGCATACTATATCTTAGGAACTGACAAAAATTAAAGGCTTGCACACTTCGCAACATGCGGTGTGCAAGCCCTTTTACTTTAAGTATATAAAGCAATATACAAGGAGATACCTAACCTGCCTTTACATCATGCTTTTCTTTAAACACAAGAGTAAACAATACCAATACCAGGAATGCGTATCCGGCAAATATCAGCCAGCTCATACGCCATCCCTCAATTTGTTGTTCCGGAGCAACATTGAATACAAAATGGTTAACCAATTCCTGAGCAGCCAAAGTACCGATTGATGCTCCCAAACCATTCGTCATAATCATAAACAGTCCTTGTGCACTGCTACGAATGTTTGAATCTGTATTCTGATCAACAAATAATGCGCCTGAAATATTAAAGAAATCAAAGGCCACACCATACACAATCATAGACAATATAAACATCCAAACACCAGGGCCAGGATTGCCTAAACCAAACAAACCAAAACGGAACACCCATGCCAACATGGCAATCATCATTACACGCTTAATGCCGAAACGCTTCAAAAAGAACGGTATGAGCAGAATACACAGGGTTTCACTCATTTGCGAAAGCGAAATCAACGCATTGGCATTGCGGGCACCAAAGGTATCAGCGAATTCGGGTATTGACTGGAAACTGGTAATGAAAGGATTAGCATAAGCATTGGTAATTTGCAAACTCACACCCAAAAGCATAGAAAACACAAAGAAGATAGCCATGCGTCGTTGCTTAAAAAGCATAAAAGCATCCAAACCTAAAGATTCTACCAACGACTTTCGGCCACCACCTTTTTTAACAGGACATTTCGGCAAAGTAGGTGCATAGAAAGCCAATACCAAGCTCAAACATCCTGAAAGCATTAACTGATAGGGACTATCTTGGAAACCCAAAAAGTTAACAACCAACATCATACAGATAAAGCCCAAGGTACCAAAAACACGAATAGGGGGAAAAGCCTTTACCGTATCAAGTCCAGCCTTAGTCAGTCCGTTAAAAGCTACTGCATTGCTTAGTGCCAAAGTTGGCATATAAAAAGCCACGCTCAAAGTGTAAAGGGTGAACAAATAAGGCATTTCAAGTTGGCTACCCACACTAATACCATACAATGAAGCTAAAATCATGAAACTGCCCGCTAACAAGTGGCACAAGCCCAACAAGCGTTCACCCGAAATCCAGCGATCGGCTATCACGCCCATCAATCCAGGCATAAAAATTGACACAACTCCTTGAATGGCATAAAACCATCCGATACTGTCGCCTAATCCGTGGGTGCTCAAGTACGTACCCATCGAAGTAAGGTAAGCGCCCCATACTGCAAACTCCAAAGAGTTCATTACAATGAGACGAATTTTCAAACTTAATTGATTCATGGTTATTGTATTATTATATTATATACAAATTGAAGTTGAAAAGATTGTCGAAATCGCAGACATGGTGAATGCAATCAACGTCAAATAATCTGCAGACTATCAAATCCGGTCATACCTTCAAACTTAATCTGCCAATAGGATACGAAGTGCCTCCTGCAGTTCATTAAACTGCATTTGTTCTACAAATTGGTAGCGAATAACACCAGCCTGATCAACCACATAAATTCGGGGTATGGTATGCTTGGCAAAAGCATGGTAGACCGTTTCGTCCGCTTGACCAGAAAATGGCATTGACAATCCATACAACTGCCAATACGAAGCGACAGACGCCTCTTTTTCTGCCCGACTGATGCATGCAAAACTCACTCTGTCGGCATACACACTGTAAGCCTCTTGTATGAGCGGCAACTCTCGCCGGCAATCACCACAGGCGGTATTGAAAAAAGTCAGAACTGCTACCCTACCTTTCAAACTTTCGTTGCTCAACGTGCTTCCATTGCTCAATGTAACGCTGAAACGAGGTAACGAATCACCAATTTCGACGACATTGCCAAAATCAGATGCAGATGCATACTCATCCTCACCAACTACGCATGAAGCCATGCCTAAAAGTATGAAAGCAAACAGAATGATGCTCCGTATCATAAGCGTTTAATCTTCAAATTCTACATGAGTTCTGCAGTAGGATTAAATCCGACAAATTACTGCAGACTATCAAACATCAACAAAAGTATCACGCTGCATGCTTGATGAACAACAACCAACCAAACGACTAAAACAATCATGCAATCGGCCATAGAATCACCGGTTTAATTATTTTAAGCGTCAGTGTAATTGTGCCCCAAATAGAAAAGTCATGTACAAATTATTATGCGAAGATACTACAAATAAACAAAAGTCAAGCATTTTTTCTGCATATTGTGCGGTGTATCTAGCAAATACTGCCATACGAGTCGTCACCTGAGGGTTAAATCAACAAACATCCATACGATGAAATCATGCAATTTAGCAAATCGCCTACCATGAAGTAAAATCCAATTTCGCTACCTAATGACACACTTTAATTCGCCAAGCCTTATAATGTACATCTCACCTCCTTATGCTTAAGGTGTACAGCAACAGTAATACACGGCCAACAAACCGCTATTATTCAACTGCATAATAGGGCTCAAACGCTAAAGCATGAGGTAAAACTCAACGACGCATCATGGGTTTCAGACAGGCCTACCTGCCTTACTTTCTGTTGTAACAAAATATCAAAGAACGCTGGATTACTAAAGAAGTAAATTTGTTTTTTCATCCGTTTTCTGTATGCAAAGATACAACACAACATTCCCGAAATCCAAATTTTGTAGCCCTCTAATATCGCACCTCGAAAGTTTTCTACACCCTACAATGAGCATTGAGGCCTTTATCTATGGGCATTCTTGCGCATTTTCCGCACGCGAAAAAAATGGAATCGGGATATAATATTTTATCTCATGCCGATTATCAAAACGTACGAAACAGCCACATCTTGCCGCACTCAAATGCTACCAACCCACACCTCTTTGCTACTGCATAATAGCGTCATGTCTACACATAATCAGTTCAAAAAAAACAATCTAAGCATTCCAAACCAATGAAACTGCCAACTAAAAAAAACAAGCCGACTGAATGAATACATCAATCGACTTGTTTTGAAAAAATATAGGTTGCTTACTGCATGCTTCCGCCCACGATATCGAGCAATTCTGCAGTAATTGCCTGCTGACGAGTTTTGTTGTAAGTAAGTTTCAACTCACGCAACAAATCATCTGCATTATCGAGCAAAGCTGTAAACAATTTCAGATGCAATGATTTTGGAACCAATTTTTCAAGCACTTCAACTTTCGAAGGCTCAACGATGAAGTCCAAATTTGTTGCCTTTGCCCCATCATCCGCAGCAGCTGAACTGCCAACAAATTCAACAGGTAAAAACATTTCATCCGTCAGAATTTGCGAACCTGCACTTTTAAAGTGGTGGTAAATTAAATCAGCCCTGTCAATTTGCTTACTCTCATAGAGATGCATAATTTCAGAAGCAATATCTGCAGCAGGCTTAAATGCAGGATGGTCAAGCAACATGCTGTAGTCAGCATTTACATCAAATCCCGCCTTTCGTACGGCATCAGCAGCCTTTTTACCCAGCGCATACACTTTCACAATCTCCACACCCTTTTCGCGGTATCCCTCTACTTTATGATGAAAGGCCTTAATGGCATTTGCATTAAAACCACCACACCACGAGGTGTTCGAGGTGTAAAGAACAATGGCCACACGCTTTACCTCACGCTGAACAGCATAAGGAGTCTCAACCTCATCACCCTCCATGCTGGCAACGAAAGTAGACATTATACGCGTGAGCTGACGCTCGTAAGGACGCATATTCTCTATTGCCTGCTGCGCACGATGGAGCTTTGATGAGGCCACCATCTTCATAGCACTCGTAATTTTACGCGTGCTGTTTCCCGAGGCTATTCGGGTTTTAACTTCCTTGAGTGACGCCATGCTTATTATGCTTTA
>ENA-ORLM01002226-ORLM01002226.1-human-gut-metagenome-genome-assembly--contig:-NODE-2226-length-10460-cov-2.335452_pt1 | contig 10460 bp, 9 predicted proteins | sample MGYA00243063_ERZ508815 | MGnify/ENA primary metagenome ERZ508815 (study PRJEB26277, sample SAMN04329768) | human gut metagenome | biome: human-associated habitat | host: Homo sapiens | place: USA... | reverse complement strand
ATGGAAGTTGTGGGCATTCATAGTGGCTTTCAGGGGTTGCTTACCAAGGATGTGGAGTCGTTTACTGATAAATCTTTGTCCGGTTTGTTGAATCAGGGCGGCACAATGCTCGGCACTTCCCGCGAGAAACCTTTCCGTAAACTCCTGGCTTCAGGCGAAAGCGAGAAACCGCAGCTCATTAGGCAGAATTATGAAGAACTCGGCTTGGATTGCCTCGTCTGTATCGGCGGCAACGGGACACAGAAAACCGCAGGTATGCTCTCGGCGATGGGTTTGAACGTGATCGGTGTGCCGAAGACTATCGATAACGACATCTGGGGGACAGATATAACGTTCGGTTTCGATACGGCTGTCAATATCGCGACTGAAGCGATCGATCGCCTGCATTCGACCGCCAGTTCGCACAAACGGGTAATGGTGGTGGAGGTGATGGGACACCACGCCGGCTGGATTGCGCTATATGCCGGGATGGCCGGAGGTGCTGATGTGATCCTGCTACCTGAACTGGGCTTTGACATGGACCAGATAAACGAAGTGATCTTGGACCGTGCCCGCCGTGGTAAGCCTTATTCCATCGTGGTTGTGGCCGAAGGGATCGAAACACCTGACAAAGAGCGTCCTTCCGTCTATGTGACGCGTGTCATAGAGGAGGCGACAGGTATCGAAAGCCGCGATACCGTCTTGGGGTATATTCAGCGTGGAGGCAATCCTTCTCCCTTCGACCGTAACTTGGCTACCCGTTTGGGCGGACATGCTACGGAACTGATCGCAAACAGGCAATTCGGACGTATGGTTTGCATGAAAGGCAGTGAAGTCGAATCAATCCCTCTGTCTGAAGTGGCCGGTAAGTTAAAACTGGTAACTCCCGAACATGATCTGATCATTCAGGGGAAACGGATGGGAATATCGTTCGGGAATTAATTTTCAGCGGGAACAGCTACTATGCTTGTTTCCGCTTTTCTTTTCTCTGTATCTGCTATTTCCTGTCCGCTATTTTCTACGGCTTCTTCAGGTAGATTTTCGAATTCGTTTTCGGCTGTGTTCTCACCGGTTTTCTTCTTCTTGAGTTCCGAGATGAATTGTTGGAATGTCTTGTCAGTCCGTAATTTCTTGATCGCCATCTTGGCTGCGCTCTGCTGGGATTCCTTTTTCGAATAGCCGATGCCTACGCCTATCTGTGTGTCAGAAAGCGTCACACCTGTCTGGAATACCGGATTTCCATCGTTGTCGGTAAACGATTCAATTAGGTCGAACGATATTTCAAGCTTGTTCTTTTGGCTCCATTCGATCAGACTCGATTTGAAATTGACTTCCTTACGGGCGATGGTTTCCAGATTGACATGTTTTTTGATGAGTACGTTTTGGATGAAATTATAGCAGACTTCGTAGCCTTGGTCCAGATAGATTGCACCGATCAGTGCTTCAAGGGCATTTCCATACATGTGGTTGTTGTGGGAACTAAGTTTGGCGGAGTACACGACCATCTTGTCGAGTCCCAGTTCGACAGCAACACGGTTCATCGTCTCGCGCTGTACGATTTTGGAACGGGTGTTGGTCAGGAATCCTTCCCGCTTGTTCTGAAAGTGTTTGTAAACGATATCGGCTACGACCGCATCCAATACGGCATCACCCAAAAACTCCAACCGTTCATTGTTCAGCCATCTGCCGTCACCGCTTTCTACGGAAGAAGATTTATGGAGGAAGGCTTGTTCATAAAGGTGGATGTTATCGGGATAAAAACCGAGTATCTTGTATAAAGAAGAATAAGGCTCCTTGTTCATGTTCTTGAGGAGCCTTATTCTTTTGTATAGCTTTGTAAACACGTTACTTCACAAATTTTTTAACAATAGCACAAGCGTTGTGACCTCCAAACCCGAAAGTATTGGAGAGTGCTGCCCGCACTTCTCTTTTTTGAGCTTTATTGAATGTGAAATTCAGTTTATTATCTATTTCAGGATCATCATCACCATCCGCATGGTTGATTGTCGGAGGAATGATACCATCGTTTATCGCCTTAATGCAGAACATTGCCTCGATCGCTCCGGCCGCTCCCAAGAGGTGTCCGGTCATTGATTTCGTCGAACTGATATTCAGGTTGTAAGCGTGATCTCCGAAAACTTCCTTGATCGCTTTTACTTCTGAGATATCTCCTACCGGCGTAGAGGTTCCGTGAACATTGATGTAATCTATGTCTTCCGGAGTCATTTCTGCGTCTTCCAGTGCGTTACGCATAACCAACTTGGCTCCTAATCCGTCCGGATGGGAAGCTGTCAGGTGGTAAGCATCGGCAGACATGCCGGTTCCGGCAATCTCGCAATATATTTTAGCACCACGAGCCAACGCGTGTTCCATCTCTTCCAGGACCAGACAGGCAGCACCTTCTCCCATAACAAACCCGTCACGGCTTGCGCTGAACGGACGGGAAGCGGTTTCGGGCGAATCGTTGCGGGTAGACAGCGCGTTCATCGAGTTGAACCCACCGACACCAGATTCCGAAACGGCAGCTTCGGCACCACCGGTTATAATTACGTTAGCTTTTCCTAAACGGATATAGTTAAACGCGTCACTGATCGCGTTGGTTGAAGATGCACAAGCTGATACTGTCGCAAAGTTGGGACCATGGAATCCGTAAAGCATGGAGATATGTCCGGCTGCAATATCGGAAATCATCTTCGGTATGAAGAACGGATTGAACTTAGGACCGATCGTGTCTTTGATCTTTGCATATCCTAATACTTCTTCGTCGAATGTCTTGATACCACCGATACCAGAGGCAAAGATAACGCCGATACGGTTCTTGTCTTCCTTGTCCAAGTCCATAGCAGCGTCGTCAATCGCTTGTTTTGCGGCATTTATTGCGAATAAACTATAACGGTCACATTTGCGGGCTTCCTTACGATCCATTACTGTCAACGGATCGAAGCCTTTTACTTCGCATGCAAATTGTGTCTTGAATTTGGATGCATCAAACTGAGTAATAGGCCCGGCTCCACTCTTCCCATTGATAATACCTTCCCATGTTTCCGGGAGAGTATTACCAAGAGGAGTAATAGCTCCAAGACCTGTTACCACAACTCTTTTTAATTCCATACCTTTAATTAAAAGGATTGATTACTTCGCGTTAGCTTCGATGTAAGCAATGGCGTCGCCTACAGTTGTAATCTTTTCTGCTTGATCATCAGGAATAGAAATACCGAATTCCTTTTCGAATTCCATAATCAGTTCTACAGTGTCAAGAGAGTCTGCTCCTAAATCGTTAGTAAAGCTTGCTTCGTTTGTAACTTCTGTTTCTTCAACACTTAATTTATCAACGATGATAGCTTTTACTCTTTCAGCAACTTCAGACATAACTTTTTCAATTTAGATTAATAAATACGAATATACTTTTTAAATTTGCAGTGCAAAGAAAAGAATTTTTTATGTTACAAAACAAATTTAATGAGCTAAAAATGCGGAAAACTGCACATTTTTTCTTTTCTTGTGCACAAAAAAAGGAGAAAACATGAAAAACGTAGCAATTTTTGCTTCCGGGTCGGGTACGAACGCGGAGAATATCGTCCGATATTTCTCTAAAAGTGAAACTATTAAGGTGGCAGTTGTTTTGTCTAACAACCGGAACGTTGGTGTGCATGCCCGGGTGAATAAGTTGGGTGTTCCTTCTTTTGTCTTTTCGAGGGAGGAATTTGCAGATGGGGCGCCTGTCTTGGCAAAGCTTGCGGAATATGATACGGATCTGATTGTCCTTGCCGGCTTCATGAATAAGATCTCCGATCCCTTGTTGAATGCCTATCCGGGTAAGATTATCAATATTCATCCTGCACTTCTGCCTAAATACGGAGGCAAAGGCATGTACGGGATACACGTGCACAAGGCGGTCATTGCCGCCGGCGAACGGGAGACCGGTATTACGATCCATTACATAGACGAACATTACGACGAAGGAACGGTTATCTTTCAGGCAAAATGCCCCGTCCTGCCGTCCGATACGCCGGAAGAGGTTGCCGCGAAGGTACACGCACTCGAATACGCTCATTATCCTAAGGTTATAGAAGATTTGCTTGCAGCCCGTATTTGAGGGATTGTATCAGAAGGTCGCGCTCAGCTGCATGACATAGGTACGGGGTGCGGAAACGAGCATCGGACGTGTGCTGTATTCTTTGTTGAACAAGTTATTCACCATGAACTGGAAAGACAGTCCTTTCATGATCTTCACGCCAGCACGCAGGTCGACCACACAGTAGGGCGTGTCGTTTTTCGCCCAATAGGAATGAAGTGTTTGCCCGTTTACGTTGCCGAAGAGGATGTCGCGCACGTAGTCCATGATCTCCGGCTGTTCCTTCGCCCGTTCGTCCACCATCAGGTAGTCGACGGCCAGCGTTTTGCTTTTCCACACGATATTGGTCCCTAGTGTCAGTCGTTTCCATTGGAAGTCAAGGATGGCTTTCACTGTGTGTTTTTGGCGGTACTTCAGGTATTTGGATGTATTGGACTTCTCTTTCATCTGCATCGGATCATCGTAGGTCGCCTCTTCTTCGTTCTTTTTCTTATAATCGGCGTCCTCAGGTTCGATGAATACATATCCTAAGTTGTAGCTTAGCGTGGTATTGGGATTGAACGTGTAGACACCGTTCGTACTGACTTCCGCCCCGTAGATACGTGCTTTCGACACGTTATAGAACTGGGCGCCGAATCCCGGCATCTGGCCTTGGGTGATCATGCTCAAGAGGTCGCGCACACCGTTGATATACTGAAAAGTCGTATTGTTGAAGATTCCGAAGCGAAATTCGATCATGTCGGTATATTGGGTATAAAATCCCGCCAAGTCGAAGAATCCCGTCAGGTTTCCGAACTTATATCCCTGTTTGAAGCCCAGTTCGGCATTTACACCTTTTTCGGCATTCACCTCTTTGTTCGGGTACACGCCGACACCGCCGATGTCCTTACGGGCATATTTCTCGGTCAGAGAGGGATAGCGGTAGCCTTGCCCGAAGCTGGCGCGGATAAAGCTGTAGTCGGCAAGTTGGTAGTTCAGTCCGGCGCGGAAGATCGGTTTGACCGGAATCTTGGTTCCGAACAGTTTGGTATCCGCTTCCCGCAGGTAACCGTCCACCCGGTAGTATTCGGCACGCATGCCGGCCGATACGCTCAGGCGGTCGAAGAAACGCTGGTCGTACTGGACGAACAGGGCGGCATTGTCGCTGTCGTGCGTCCCGGTGGTTTTCGAAACGCTTTTCATGTGTTCGTAGGTTGCCCCGGCGGTGATCTGACTTCCGCTGTCCCATTTCTTATTGAACTGGTAGTCTACTTAGTAGGTGAAGTTTTTGTCCGTCCCTATGGGAACATTCTCCTTGTTGTTGTTCATCACCCAGGAGATCAGGTCGCAGTAATCGGCTGTCGTGGCAGTCGGGAATACCCCGTTCAGGATGTTTACGGCCCCGTCCACGATCCCGTTCAGGTCGCCTTGCAGTATCGGCTGGATCAGCGGGAAGAACGGGCTGTAGTCTCCGTTCTTGATGTTGTCGATATAGGCGTTGACTGTGACTGCATCGCTTCCCATATTGCCTAAGATGTCGTCGAGCGACTTATGGCTGGAGCTTCCGTCGATGATGTTGTCTCCCCGGTAATAGAAACGGGTCTTGATCTTATGCGAGGTATTGTTGGTCGGATTGGTAAAATTGAAGAACGGGTCGATATAGAAGGTGTTCCCCTTGCGACCCATGTTGGCGATGGATGACGGCTGGTAGACTTCTACCGGAGAACGCCAGATGAAGAAGTCGGCATATTTGTCGGCCAGATAATTGAAATTGAACCCGTAGTTCAGCAGTTTGCCCTCTTTCATCGGATGGTGGTATGTCATATTGCCTCCGAGTCGCAGACGCCGGTTGTATCCTTGATCGCGGTATCCGTCATCGGAAAACAGGTTGAGTCCGCCCGATACATCGAAGTTTCCGATCCGTCGTGCGTGCGAGACGTCTGCCCCTTCATATTCGTCATGAACCGGATGGTCGTATACTCCGACATAGGCGCGGGCACTTGTGGTCGGCGTGAGTCCCGGCCGTTTCGTGCGGATGTTGATCACCCCGTTCAAGGCCGATGAGCCGTAGAGCACAGAGGAAGCACCCTTCATCACCTCTACCTGTTCGATATTTTCGAGCGGGACGATGTTCCAGTTGATCACTCCGTTGCCCGAACTTAGAGCGCTCATACCGTCTACCAACACAAGGCTGCGTGAACCGACCCCGTATGTCCATCCGTTCCCACCCCGTATGGAGGGTTGCTTGTCGTTGATATCCACACCCGGCATTGTGTTCAGTGTCGCACTCAGGTCGGTAGGGGCCTGCTTGGCGATATCGCCTGCTTTCAGCAGGTCCATCGAAACGGTGACATCGCTTAGTTTCTGTTCGAAGCGTCCGGCACTGACCACTACGTCTCCCAATAGGTTCGTTTTGATGTTCATATAGACATCTTTTGTTTTGGTATCCCCCTTGCGGAGTATCAGCGGGAGTTGTTCGTTCTCGTACCCGATGTAACTGAACAGGAGGTCGATCCCACCGTCCGGCAACGCGATTTCATAGGCTCCGTCGGCATCCGATATGGTTCCGTTCGTATCCCCGTTTATTTTCTTGTAGGTGATGTTGACGCCCGGTAGCGGTTCATGGGTTTCCGCATCATAAACGTGCCCTTTCACCATTTGTCCGAATGCGGTCCCGGTGAAAAGTGACAGGGCGAAAATCAAGATATATAGCTTTCTCATATAAAATGCTTTTAATTGATGTTTTTGTCTTTGTACAAATAGATACCGATCTCAATGGGGATTGTGCTCAGCTCTTGGCTCAACTGGTCCAAGATCGTACCGAACGTCTTTCCTTTCAGGAGTATGGCTGCGATACTTACGAACTGGGGCGGGATCAGGTTGCCGATCAGATCCATGACAGGTGCGTTAAGCGTCTTTTCCGGAATAAAGACTTTCACGATCTCCAGCAAGGCGAACAATTCCTGTATTTCCGATTTGTCGAGGAGCAGGATGAGATCACCTTTTGCCGGGTCTTCGCTTTCGCGAATTGTCATTTTAATACCGGTTGTAGACCAAGTATTGATCTTCTGGTAGGCTGCCAGCAGCGCATTTTCCATAGAGCTATCCCCAGAGTTGGCTTTCGTCTGTCTGTTTATCATCACTTGGCGGATGATCATGTCGATCTGCGGGATTACATATAAGGATGTATTGTCGTTCACATAATAAGTCGCCAGGTTGGGAGGTGAAGCGTTCCAGTCGTTTGCCGGATGTTTGACGTAGTTGCCTATCAGACTTCCTATTCGGACCGAGTCGGGCAGGGGAGCATAGCGGGCGATGATGTTTCCGTCCGCCTGGAAGGTCAGACCGTCGAGCAGGGAACTGATCAGGTTGCTGACCAGTTTGCCGCCCACCAGGTTATACAGCATTCCGATCATCGTCTGCATGCTGCCATTGTCTACATTGTAATAAGAGGCATTTTCGTGGGCGACATACCAGGTACCGTTCATTGTCAGCCGGTTCTCTGGAATCGTGATGTCCGACAGTTCCAGTATCAATTTTCCGGTCTGTATACTACCCAGATAATGAAATGCCGTACCGGTTGAGGTTGTCACGCCTCCACTGAAAGAATAGCTGCCGGAACCTGCTGTCAGAGAGATGCCGGGGATAGCCGTTTCTGTATCGTGCGGTAGTACATATTTAAGAATGAGGAGTGCGGTTTTCCCGTCATCCGTCTTAAATTCCACATCTTTTCCGATAAATGTATTCCCGTTATAGCTCAAAATAAGGGAATCCCCGTTTGCAGGGGCACTTAGTTTGTTAGAATAGGTCCCGCTTAGTTCCGCCGGGGAAAGGCCATCATAATCATCCTCGTCATTGCAGGATATCAAGAGAATAGCCAGCATCATGGCGCAAAGTAAACTGCATATTGATTTTCTGTCCATATGTTTCGCTTTTAGTCATATTATAGGATGATACAAAGAACAGGCTTAAGTTTGAAACAAACAATCTCCATGTTTGGGAATAAATATTCTATTTTTAAGATTGTTAGGTGAACTAAGCATATTTTGCTACTTTTGAAACAACAAAACGATGTTTTTATGAAGATTGACGTTGACTTGCCTAAATTCGATATTCCGAAAGATTTTATCGTAGGCGATGGTATTATGGGTGACATCCTGAACATGTACGGGCTTTTTCCCTGCAAGATAAAAGCGGGCGTGTTTGCTTTTTGCACGCGGGGGACGATCCGTGTGACGATAAATCTGGATGAACATACGGCGCGGGCGAACGATTTCATCACTTTGCTGCCCAATACCTTTATCCAGATTCATGAAGTGTCGGAAGATGCGGAAGTCTGTTTCGTCGCTTTTTCTTCCCGTTTTCTGGAAAGCATCAATTTTATCCGGACGATCTCCAACTTGATTGTTACGATCATCGAGAATCCGGTAGTCCCTTTGTCCGGTAATGCCGCCGCTATCTATAAAGATTTTTTCTCCTTGCTGGTACGGGCTGACAACGCTCCGGACTCTATCCTCTTTACCGACAGTTTGAAACCGGTCCTTGACCTGCTGATCCAAGGGGTGGTCAATATGTACAGGAGGTTCAATACCTGGAAAGAACCGGTCCTGAGCCGTGATAAGGAGATCGCTCGCGAGTTCGTGCAGCTTGTCTGGCAATATTATACGAAAGAGCGGAGTGCCTCTTTCTATGCAGGAAAGTTGCGGATCACCTTGCCTCATTTCTGCTACGTGATCAAAAAGACGACCGGGATGCCAGCCCTCGATATTATTGCCAACGTCGTGATAATGGATGCCAAAGCCCAACTGAAATCAACGAATCTCCCGATAAAGGAAATCTCTATCGGACTGGGCTACAGCAACGTCGCTTTCTTCGACAAGTATTTCCGTCGCTACGTGGGGATATCACCGCTGGAGTATCGCAACAGCTAAGCCAACCATCTTATCTCAATTTGTTCCGGTTGAAATGAGGACCTGCTTTCAATAAAAAGAACAGTGTCGAAAAAATTGTCAGGCACGCCCCGAACAGGTAAGCGTAGTTGAATCCCCCGAAAGCCTGTGCGATGCTTCCGCCTATCATCAGCCCGATCCCGATCCCCACATCCCAACTGGTGAGATAGGTGGAAGTCGCTGTCCCCCTCTGGCTGTTGGGAGCGAGGTTCACGAACAGTGTGTTGAAAGCCGGGAACATCGTACCGAATGCGACTCCTTGTGAAAGGGCGATCCCGATATACAGATAAGAAGTGAAAGCCGAATTCCACTGCATCAGCCTTTCCAGAGCTGCCAGCCCGAAGAAGCTGGCGGCGGCAAGATACATCCCCAACGAGATGACCAGCGTGATTCTCCCTTTGTCGACCTGCCGCCCGGAGAACATGCGCGAGACGGCCAGACCGATCGCCATAAAGGTGAAATATAATCCCGAATTGACGGAAATCCCGATCTCATCGGCATACATGGCCACATATGTGGTTGTCATGCCGTAGGGTATGGAGAGCAGCAGTAAGGAGATGCCAGCCCAAGTGCCTTTCACCAAAAAGAAACGGTCCAGCGAGATCGGTTCTTTCTTTATCGGCTGTTTCCGCGGTGTCTTTACCAAATAGGCCATGATGAAGCCGAGGAGGCAGGAAAGGAGAGAGCAGGCGAAAATCGTTTCGTAGGAGAAGCTGGTGTGCATGAACAGCCCTGTCATCGGTCCGAAACTCATGGCCGTATTGTTTGCCAGCCCGTAATAACCGATCCCCTCGCCACGGCGGGAGGAGGGCAGGATGTCGATCACGATCGTATTGCCCGACACCGTCACCATGCCGAAGGCGAAGCCGTGCAGGATACGGAGCACGATGAAGATGCTCAGCAGGCTGGCGATCATATATCCGGCGAAGATGACCATGAAGACGGAGTAGGCTAAAAGGTACAACGGCCGTCTGGCGAATGTGTCCAGCAGGTATCCGGAGAACGGACGAATACAGAGGGCAGCAATAGTATAGCACGAAAGGATAAAACCGATCATCGATTTATCCGCATCGAACTGGTCCTGCAAGTAAAACGGCAGGATCGGCAATATCAGATAAAATGCGAAGAACAGCAAAAAGTTGGCTGCTAAGATATAGCAGAAGCTGGGTGATATAAGTTTGTCTTTTGCCATTGTTTCATTTTGTTTGTGTTATTGTTGGATTCCGAACCCCAATCTTCGGAGCTGTCCGGTTTCTTCCGGGGTCGCATGGACGATTGTGTATGCACCGTATTCTCTTGGGTGATGATAGTTTGTCCGGAACCACTCGAATCTGTCGGGATTTTCCCGTAGCGCCCGGTCTATGGCAAGCGGGTTAAAACTGGTGAGGATCGCTTGTTCGATCCGGTTTCTGTCAAACCGATTCAAGTCGATAACCGGAGTTTCGGGAGCTGGCGGAATCACTTCGCTGATCTTCTCG
>ENA-ORLM01002225-ORLM01002225.1-human-gut-metagenome-genome-assembly--contig:-NODE-2225-length-10464-cov-2.006450_pt1 | contig 10464 bp, 11 predicted proteins | sample MGYA00243063_ERZ508815 | MGnify/ENA primary metagenome ERZ508815 (study PRJEB26277, sample SAMN04329768) | human gut metagenome | biome: human-associated habitat | host: Homo sapiens | place: USA... | reverse complement strand
GGAGGGGCCGGACTTGCGCCCCGGATTCGGCTCCGGCCGTTTCAGATAAACGAAACAAGCGATGAAGATTCCCGCCGATTTCGACGCCGAGATCTGGAGCGTCGTCGCAGAGATTCCCGCAGGACGGGTCGCGACCTACGGGCAGCTGGCCCGGCTGATCGGCATGCCCGGCCATGCGCGCCGCGCGGGACGGGCGCTGGCGCTGGCTCCGGAAGGCCTGCCCTGCCACCGGGTCGTCAACAGCCAGGGCCGGACAGCGCCCGGATGGACCGGACAGCGGGAGTTGCTCGCAGCCGAAGGCGTCCATTTCCGGGCCAACGGCTGCGTGGACCTTTCGGCTTCGGGCTGGGAGGAGATCGGATAGTCCGCAGGCAATATCCCGGCCCTGCCGGCCGTTTTGCAAAAAAAGATTACGGTATGAAAAGATACGCACTGCTTCTCTACATCCTGTTTCTCGCCGCAGCCGTCCGTGCCGCGACGCCCAGGCCGCAGCCCCTGTACATCGTCAACGGCAAGGAGACGTCCGAGATACGCTCGATTCCGCCCGAGGACATCGAGAACGTCGAGATGCTCCCCGCCGACGAGGAGACCATCGCCCGCTACGGCCAGCGGGCCGCACACGGCGTGATGCTCATTACGCTGCGCTACGACCGGCCGGCCTCCTTCCCCGCGGACTCCGCCTTCGGCAGCTACATCGCCCGGCAGGTGCGCTGGGACGAGAGCGAACCCACGGCGCGCGTGGTGCTGCGCTACAAGATCACGCCCGACGGCGAGACCGTCGTCCAACAGGAGCTCGAATCGACGGACAACCGCCTCAAGCGGCGCGTGCTGAAAGCCGTGGCGGAAGCCCCGCGCTGGCATCCGGCGCAGAAGAACGGCGCGCCGGTCGAAAGCGAAGGCGTGTTGAGCATCCAGCTTCCCGAAGGCCGGCGCATGCCGCGGCAGGCGGAGCTGGTCATCCGCTGACAACTCCGCTCCCGAAACCCGCAAACCTCATCTGCAAAAGCCCCTGAAAAACTCCGAAACGTGAAAACCAACTCCCTCTCCGCATGGATTCTGGCCGTCAGGCCGTACAGCCTCGGCAACTCCGTCATCCTCGTCCTGATCGGCTCCGCACTGGCCTGGACCGACCGCGGATTCCATTGGCTTCCGGCCGTGCTGTGCCTCGCATTCGCCCTGCTGATGCAGTGCACGGCCAACCTGGTGAACGATCTCTGGGACTTCCTGAAGGGGGCCGACCAGCCCGACCGGCTGGGTCCCGACCGCGCCTTCGCCAAAGGCTACATCACCCTCGGGGCCATGAAGGCGGGCATTGCGGGATTCACCCTCGCGGCCTGCGCCGCGGGCGTCGCGCTGCTCGTCTGGGCGCTCCACGCAGGCGCGCTCCGCTACGGAGGCTGGGAACTCGTCGCCGCAGGCGCCGCCTGCATCGTCTTCGCCTGGTTCTACACCGCAGGCCCTTACCCGCTGGCCTACCACGGGCTGGGCGACGCCGCGGTCATCCTCTTTTTCGGACTGGTCCCCGTGGGATTCACCTATTACATCCAGACCGGCGCGTGGACCCCGGAGGTTCTCGTCGCCGCGCTGGCCTGCGGCCTCGTGATCGACACAATGCTGATGATCAACAACTTCCGCGACCGCGAGGAGGACGCCCGCTGCAACAAACGCACGATCGTCGTCTGCCTCGGCGCAGGCGTCGGCCGCTGGGGTTATCTCGCCCTGGGAACCGCGGCCGTCGCGCTGTGTCTCACGCTGCTCTTCGCAGGCCGCACGTGGGCCGCCCTGCTTCCCCTTCCCTACCTCGCCGCACATATCTCCACATGGCGCAAGATGGTGCGCATCGACCACGGCGACGCGCTGAACGTCTGTCTGGGTGAAACGGCCCGCAACATCCTGCTGTTCGGAGCCTTGTTCACCCTCGGAATTCTGCTGGGCCGATGACTGAATCACAACACATTACCCTGCGCGAGTTGCAGCGCCGCGTGAAGTCGGCGCTCGAAGGGCAGTTCGCGCTGCCCCTCTGGGTGAGCGCCGAGATTTCGGAAATCAAGGTCAACTACTCGGGCCACTGCTACCTGGAGCTTGTGGAGAAGGGCGGCGACAACGGCGTGCCGACAGCGCAGGCCCGAGCCGTCGTGTGGCGTTCGAACTACCCCCGCATCGCAGGCTATTTCGAGGCCGAAACGGGCCAGCGGCTCGCCGCGGGCATCAAAATACTGGCCAAGGCGCTGGTCACCTACCACGAACTTTACGGCTTCTCGCTCCAGATCACCGACATCGACCCCTCCTACACGCTGGGCGACATGGAGCGGCAGCGGCAGCAGACCATCGCGCAGTTGCAGCAGGAGGGCGTCTGGGACATGAACCGCGAGGCGCCGATGCCGGCCGTCGTGCAGCGCGTGGCCATCGTGTCGAGCGCCAACGCCGCCGGCTATCAGGACTTCTGCAAGGAGCTGGCCCGAAGCCCCTACCGTTTCGAGCTGACCCTGTTCGACGCCTTCATGCAGGGCGAAGCGGCCGAGGAATCCATCATCGAAGCCCTGTGCAACGTCGCGGCCCGGCCGGAAAAATTCGACGCCGTGGTGCTGATCCGCGGAGGCGGGTCGCGCAGCGACCTCAACTGCTTCAACGCCTACCGCCTCTGCGCCCACGTGGCGCAGTTCCCGCTGCCGGTGGTGACGGGCATCGGGCACGACAAGGACACCAGCGTGGCCGACATGGTGGCCCACACGGCGCTCAAAACCCCGACGGCGGTGGCCGGATGGCTGGTCGAACGGATGGCCGAAACCGACGGGTGGCTCGACTGCGCCGCCCTGCAACTGAACGACATGACGAAGGCCGCGATGCACGCCTCGGAGGTGCGTCTCGAACGCCTCTCGGGCGAAGTGCGGCGGCTGAGCGGCGAACTCCTCACGCGGCAGACGCTGCGTCTGGAACATTTCACAGGGCTGCTGCCCGACGCGGCGCGCGACTTCCTCGCGCGGCAGGGCGTGCGGCTCGGCAACGCCGCGGAACTGATCGCCGGACGTTCGCCCGAACGCATCCTCCGGCTGGGATTCGCCGTCCTGCGCGCCGGAGGCCGTGCCGTGACCTCGGCCGGAAGCGTCGCGGAGGGCGAGCAGGTCGAAATCGAGGTCTCCGACGGCAAGATAGACGCAACCGTAAATTCCGGAAAAATATGGCAAAAAAAGAAGTGACCTACGCCGAGGCGATGGCCGAAATCGAAAAGATACTGGCACGCCTGCGCAACGAAGAGATGGACGTGGACAGCCTCGCCGCCGAGGTGAAGCGCGCCACGGAGCTGATCGCCTCGTGCAAGGCGCGGCTGCGCAAGGCCGAAGCCGACGTGAACAAGATTTTAGAGTAATCCCGCTGCATGCGTAAAATCCTCCGCCAGCCGCTCCTGAATGCGGCCGTTGCCGTCTGCGGCGTCATTGACAAATCCGACCCCACCCCGACCCTCCCCCGGAGAGGGAGATGGCGTACGCTCCGGAGGGTCGGCACAAAAAACAGATAGTCGCGCAATGATAAAACAACTGATCAAATTCTCGCTCAACCACATCCCGCGCCCCGTGCTGCAACGCATCGCGGGATGGGCCGTACCCGTGGCGGGGCTCTTCTACAAGGGGCGCGGAGCCGAATGCCCCGTGTGCGGCGCGAAATACCGGAAGTTCATGCCCTACGGCTACGTGCAGCCGCGGCCCAACGCGCTGTGTCCCAAGTGTCTGTCACTGGAGCGGCACCGCCTGCTGTGGCTCTACCTGACGCGCGAAACCGATCTCCTGACGGCCTTTCCGCGCACGCTGCACATTGCTCCCGAGGTCTGTATCATGCGTCACCTCAAGCCCCACTTCAAGTCGCATCCGGGGCAGTATGTCACGGCCGATCTCGAAAGCCCGCTGGCCGACCTGCATTTCGACGTGCAGCAGATCCCGCTGGCCGACGGTTCGGTGGACGTGGTGATCTGCAACCACATCATGGAGCACGTCGCCGACGACCGGCGGGCGATGCGCGAACTGCACCGGGTCCTCAAACCCGGCGGCTGGGGCATCGTCCTCTCCCCGGTGGACAGGGACTACGAGCAGACCTACGAGGACGACTCGATCACCGATCCCGACGAGCGCACGCGCATCTTCGGACAGTACGACCACCGGCGCATCTACGGCGCCGACTATGCCGACCGCCTGCGCCAGGCGGGTTTCCAGGTCGCGGACATCGACTACGCCGCAACCTTCACCGAGGCCGAGCGCAGGCTATACGCCCTGCCGGCCGATCACATGTATGTGGTTTACAAAGTCTGACAGGCGGCCGTCGAAACGGCTGTCCGACGGGAATCGCCCGACGGCGATCCGGGGCTTGGTCTTGCCGTGGAAATCGCTTCCGCAGGTCATGGAAGCGCCTTTGGAGAGGGCCAGCGAGGTGAAATAGACGGCCTGTTCGGGGGTATGGTAGTTGTTGAAGACTCCCAGTCCTGCGGCCCCGCGGTCGAGCAGCCGCCCGGCGGTCTCCTCCCGGCCCCGGAAATTCAGCCCCGGATGCGCCACGACGGGCACGCCCCCGTTGTCGCGGACCAGCTCCACCGCATCGCGGTAATCCATATACTCCACGGGCACGAACGCCGGACGGCCCTGTGCGAAATAATCGAGATAGAAGTTGATGTAAGGCATGTCGCTCCGCTCGCCGCCCTCCATATAGGGCCGCAGCGGGGGCGTATGGCAGTTCGCGTCGGAGAGCATCACCTCGGCGATCAGTTCGCCCGTCGGCGGTTTTCCGTCGGCGGCGGCCAGCACCGCACCGGCATCGACCCGGAAGCCCAGTTTCAGCAGGTTGTCGACCATGGCCCCGAACGACGCCATGACTTTGGCGGCAACCTCCTCCTCCAACCGCGCGAAATCCGCCGAACGCCAGTCGATGCCGTAGCCCAGCAGGTGCAGGTCCGTCCCCCGGTAGTTGCAGTCGATCTCGATGCCGGGGACGAACCCGATGCCCCGCTCCCGGGCCAGCCGGGCGGCCTCGCCGACGCCCCGCACCGAGTTGTGGTCGGTCAGCGAAAAGGCGTCCAGCCCGCGGGCGGCGCACAGACCGACGATTGCGGCGACGGGAAGCTCCCCGTCGCTGCTGTATCCGGAATGGATGTGGAGGTCATATGCGGCCATAATCAGTAGAGGTAAAACACGATCCCGGCGAAGTGCGCCGCAACCGCGAGGTCGATCAGCAGATGCCACACCATGTGGTGGTAGCGGAAGCCCTTGCGGGCGTAGAACCACGCGCCGAGCGTATAGAGCACGCCGCCCGCGGCGATCAGCGCCAGCAGCGGCGTCGACGCCTGCCGCACGAAAAGCGGCATGAAAAATACGATCGTCCACCCCATGACCAGATAGATCGTCAGGCTGAGGGCGGGAATCGTCTTGCGCGAAAGCGACTTGTAGAAGATGCCGAACAGCACCATCGCCCACTGCAGGATCGTGATGAAGACGCCCTGCCACCCTCCGATCACCGACAGCGCGATCGGCGTGTAGCTTCCGGCGATGGCGACGTAGATGAAAATATGGTCGAGGATATGGAACACGGCCTTGTGTTTCGAGGCCGGATTCATCGAATGGTAGAGCGTCGAAGCGAGAAACATCAGGAAGATCGAGATCACGAAAATGCTCACCGAAACAGATGCCGTAACCGGGTTGGGGTCATGCACGTAGGCCCACACGGCGGCAAACGGGAGCGCCACGAGGGCCACGAGCGACATCACCCCGTGCGTAACCGTATTGGCGATCTCCTCGCCCACGGTCGGAACATAAACATCCTTTTTATTTGCCATAACGCCGTGTATTGGTCTGACGTGCCAAATTTATGAAATTTTTTCATATCTTTGCGAGCAAGGTTAAGCGGTTAGGCAAAAATGGACTTTTCACGGTATGAAAATCTCCGCACGCTCGTGCGCGCGAACTTCTCGGAGCAGACCCGGGCCCTCGTCGACGAGGCGCTCGTCTACGCCGACGGGAAGCTCACGGGCCTGTGCCGCTATGACGGCACGCCGCTGCTCGACCATGCCGTAGCCGTGGCTATGGTCGTGATCTCGGAAGTGGGCCTCGGCCGCAACTCCACGGTCTCGGCCATCCTGCACGACGTGGTGCGCCTGGCCCACAAGCGGCTCCCCGCCGAAGAGTTCCTCGCCCTGACCGCCGACATCCGCGACCGCTTCGGCGAACAGGTCGTGGGCATCACGATGGGCCTCGCGAACATCTCGGAACTGCGGCTCAAGGTCGCCAAGGAACAGGCCGACAATTTCCGCGACCTGCTGGTTTCCTATTCGGAAGACCCGCGCGTGATTCTCATCAAGCTGGCCGACCGGCTCGAAGTGATGCGCTCGCTCGAAATGTTCCCGCGTGAAAAATGGCGCAAGAAGAGCTGGGAGTCGATGAACCTCTACGCCCAGATCGCCCACAAGCTGGGTCTCTACAGTCTCAAAAGCGAGCTGGAGGACATCGCCCTGAAATACCTCGAACCGAAGGACTACGAACATATCGTCACCAAGCTCGAAGAGAGCGCCGAGGAGCGCAGGGCCTTCATCGCGCGGTTCCTGGTGCCCATCGAGGAGAGGCTCGGCAAGCTGGGCATCAAATACCACATCAAGAGCCGCACCAAGTCGATTTTCTCGATCTGGACGAAGATGCACAAGCAGAACGTCCCGTTCGAAGGGGTCTACGACATCTTCGCCATCCGCATCATCATCGACTGCGACAAGGAGCAGGAGAAACAGCAGTGCTGGACGGCCTATTCCATCGTCACGGATTTCTACACGCCCAACCCCAACCGCATGCGCGACTGGATCTCGATCCCGAAATCCAACGGGTACGAATCGCTGCACACCACCGTGTCGGCCGGCGGCCGGTGGGTCGAGGTACAGATCCGCACCGAACGCATGGACGCCGTAGCCGAACGCGGCATCGCGGCGCACTGGCGCTACAAGGGGGTCAACCAGGGAGCCCAGACCAGCGAAATGTGGCTGGGACGCCTGCGCGAACTGTTAGAGGACACCACGCATTCGCTGGCGCAGCGCTTCGACGCCAAGCCGGCCTCGGGCGAGATCTTCGTCTTCACGCCCAACGGCGACCTGCGGAAACTGCCCGAAGGGGCTTCGCTCCTGGACTTCGCGTTCGACATCCACACCTCGCTGGGTTCCACGTGCGTGGGGGGCAAGGTCAACAACCGGACGGTCTCGATCCGCGAACAGCTCCACAACGGCGACATCGTCGAAATCCTGACCCAGAAGAACCAGACGCCCAAATCCGACTGGCTCAACTTCGTGGTCACGTCGAAGGCCCGCAACAAGATCAAGTCCTACCTGCGCGAGGAGCAGGCCAAGCACACGCGCATGGGGCGCGAGGAGCTGGAACGCAAACTCAAGAACTGGAAATTCGCCATCACGATCGACGAGGCGGTGGCTTACCTGGCCAAATACTTCAAACTGCGCCTCGGCACGGAGGTCTACGCGCTGATCGCCACCCAGAAGCTCGACTTCGGGTCGATCAAGGAGATCCTCTCACGCCACCTTTCGGGCGAAGCCGAAGAGGAGCGCCGCGCCGCGGCCGCCGAAATCGAACGCCAGAAGGCCGCGCTGCACGGAACGCAGGAGAAGGCCGCTCCGCAGGACGCGCTGGTGATCGACGACGACATCTCGAAAATCCAGTACAAGCTGGCCAAATGCTGCAACCCGATCAAGGGCGACGATATTTTCGGCTTCGTGACGATCAGCTCGGGCATTACGATCCACCGCACCGACTGTCCCAATGCACGGCGTATGCGCGAGAATTATCCCTACCGCGTCATCGACGCCCGCTGGCGGCAGACGGCCGAAGGGGCGTTCCGCGTGACGATCCGCATCGTGGCGGCCGACACGACGGGCATGGCCAACCACATCACCGAGGTCATCGTCCGCGATCTCAAACTGGGCATCCGCTCGATGAACTTCGCACCCGCCGGGAACGGCTGCGTGGCGGGAGAAGTGGCCGTCGAAGTGCCCGGTACGGCCGTCGTGGACACGCTCATACACCAGATCATGCGCATCAAGGGCGTGCAGCGCGCCTACCGCGTCAACTAATTCCGCAAACAACTTTTTACCCACACAAACGATAAATGAATAACAACACAATCAGCGTCGTTTTCGCCGACTCGTCGCACGCACATTACGCACCGCGTATTTGCGATCTGATCTACGAGTCGGCCCTGCAGCGGGGTACGGGCATCGCCAAGCGGTCGCCCGAATACATCGCCGCAAAAATGACCGGTGGCAAGGCCGTCGTGGCGCTGGACGGTGAAAAACTGGTCGGGTTCAGCTATATCGAGTGCTGGGGTCACGGCGATTTTGTCGCCACCTCAGGACTTATCGTCGATCCGGAGTACCGCCATATGGGACTCGCGGAGCGTATCAAACGACGCACCTTCGAGCTGGCCCGACGACGATTTCCGTACGCCAAGTTATTCAGTATTACGACGTCGCTGCCCGTGATGAAACTCAATTCGCGCATGGGCTACACGCCGGTGACCTTTTCCGAGCTCACCGAGGACGAGGAGTTCTGGCGGGGTTGCCAGGGCTGCTGCAACTACGACATCCTGCAACGCAACAACCGGCGCATGTGCCTCTGCACGGGTATGCTCTACGACCCTGCCAAGGAACCCCCGCAGGTACAGTCGCGCATGGCGCCCTACATCATGTTCTTCAAAAACAAGTTCAAAAAATTGTTCCACCTGAAATAAACAAAACGATATAAGAAAATGGGAAAGCAAAAAGTAGTTCTGGCATTCAGCGGAGGTCTCGACACCTCGTTCTGCGTGAAATACCTCTCCGAGGATAAAGGGTACGATGTCTATACCGCCATCGCCAACACGGGCGGCTTCTCGAAGGAGGAGCTTGCGAACATCGAAAAACGCGCCCTGGCGCTGGGCGCCGTGAAGCACGCCACGCTCGACATCGAGCAGGAATACTACGAAAAGAGCATCAAATACATGATCTACGGCGACATCCTGCGCAACGGCACCTACCCCATTTCGGTCAGCTCGGAGCGTATTTTCCAGGCCATCGCCATCATCGAATACGCCAAGTCGGTCGGCGCCGACTGCGTGGCCCACGGCTCGACGGGCGCCGGCAACGATCAGGTGCGTTTCGACCTGACGTTCCAAATCCTGGCCCCCGAAATCGGCATCATCACCCCCACGCGCGACATGACGCTCACGCGCGAGTACGAGATCGACTACCTGAAAAAACACGGCTACGAGGCCGATTTCAAGAAGCTGGAATACTCGATCAACAAGGGGCTGTGGGGCACCTCGATCGGCGGCAAGGAGACATTGCACTCCGAGGAGACGCTGCCCGAGGAGGCCTACCCCTCGCAGGTGACCGAACACGAGCCGCGCACGCTGCGCATCGCCTTCGAGCGGGGTGAGATCGCCGCCGTCGACGGCAAGCCCTACGCCGACAAGGTCGAGGCCATCCGCGCCGTGGAGGCCATCGGGGCGAAATACGGCATCGGCCGCGACATGCACATCGGCGACACGATCATCGGCATCAAGGGCCGCGTAGGCTTCGAAGCCGCCGCCCCGATCCTCATCATCGCCGCGCACAGGATGCTCGAAAAGCACACCCAGACCAAGTGGCAGATCTACTGGAAGGAGCAGGTCGCCAACTGGTACGGCATGTTCCTGCACGAGGCGCAATACCTCGAACCGGTGATGCGCGACATCGAAGCGATGCTCGCCTCCTCGCAGCGCAACGTCACGGGTACGGTCGAGCTGATCCTGCGTCCGTACAGCTACACGCTCGTGGGCGTCGATTCGACCTTCGACCTGATGAAGACCGACTTCGGCGAATACGGCGAGGTCAACAAGGCCTGGACGGCCGACGACGTGAAGGGCTTCACGAAGATCCTCGGCAACCAGATCAAGATTTACCACAACGTCCAGAAACGCAACAAGAAATGATCCGGATCGGCATCATCGGAGGCGCCGGGTATACCGCCGGCGAACTGATCCGCCTGCTGCTCGCCCACCCGCAGGCCCGGATCGCCTTCGTCCACAGCACGAGCAACGCGGGCAACCGCCTGGCCGACGTACACGGGGGACTGGAGGGCGACATCGAAATGCGTCTGAGCGACGCATACGACCTCCAGGCCATCGACGTGCTGTTCCTCTGTTCGGCACACGGCGAGAGCCGCAAATGGATGGAGGCGAACACGGTGCCCGCAGGCGTGAAGATCATCGACCTGGCGCAGGATTTCCGCGACGAGAGCGGCGGGTTCGTCTACGGGCTCCCCGAGCTGAACCGCGACCGTATCCGCACGGCACAGCGCGTCGCCAACCCGGGCTGCTTCGCCACGGCGATCCAGCTGGCACTGCTCCCGCTCGCAGCGGCGGGACTATTGACGGACGAGGTGCATGTGACGGCCGTGACCGGCTCGACGGGCGCGGGGG
>ENA-ORLM01002222-ORLM01002222.1-human-gut-metagenome-genome-assembly--contig:-NODE-2222-length-10474-cov-3.822449_pt1 | contig 10474 bp, 6 predicted proteins | sample MGYA00243063_ERZ508815 | MGnify/ENA primary metagenome ERZ508815 (study PRJEB26277, sample SAMN04329768) | human gut metagenome | biome: human-associated habitat | host: Homo sapiens | place: USA... | reverse complement strand
TTTCGCATAAGTCGCCATAAAATTGATATTCTCCTGTGTCGCAAACTCTGCTGCACATACCAGATCCCCTTCATTCTCTCTGTCCGGATCATCTGTAACCAGAATAACCTTTCCTTCCCTCAGATCCCTTAGTGCCTCTTCGATTGTATTGTACTGATTGTTTTGTGACATTCTATTTATCCTCCTGTTCTAAAATCCGAATTCCTGCAAAAATCCCATCGTAATTCCGGATTCTTTTTTCTCTTCTTCACTCTTTCCAAGGCCTAACAGCCTTTCTACGTATTTTCCGATCACATCATTCTCCAGATTCACCGAATCGCCCGGCACTTTTTCCAAAAGCATCGTTTCTTCTCCTGTATGCGGGATAACCGATACCTGAAATCCCTCCTCCTCTACTTTTGCCACCGTCAGGCTGATGCCATCTATACAGATGGAGCCTTTTTCTACGATCAGATGTAATATCTGCGGCGATGTTTCGATAGATACCCAGATGGCATTCTCCTCCCGGGTCAGAGACCGAATCACACCGGTTCCGTCAATATGACCGCTTACGATATGTCCTCCAAATCTTCCGTCTGCAGCCATTGCCCGTTCCAGATTGACCCTGCTCCCGACCATAAGACCTGCAAGAGAGGAGCGATTCAGGGTTTCATGCATAACATCGGCAGAAAAGCTGTCTGCAAAAAGCCGGGTAACGGTCAGGCAGATGCCATTCACTGCGATGCTGTCACCGATTTTTGTGTTTTCCAGAACGGTCCGTGCCTGAATGTTCAGCACTTCCGAATGCTGCCCATGCGTGATCTGCTTTACAGCTCCGACTTCTTCTATGATTCCAGTGATCTTGGATACTCGACCTCGCTTTCAATCAGGATATCCTCGCCAAGATGGGTCAGGCTGCTGTTTTTCAGCCGGAATGCTGCACTCGGCACAGGAACTCCTGCACCTTCCACCGGTGTTTTTGCTTCCTGTCCGCCGAACAGCTTTGGGGCAATGTACGCCTGCACCTGTTGAACAACGCCGCTTTCCAGTGCTGCCCAGTTCAGTGTCCCTCCGCCTTCCAGAAGAATGCTGTCGAGTTGTTCCTGACCAAGTTTTTCCATAAGTTGTACAAGGTCAATGTGACCGTTCCTTTTGTCCAGACAAATCACCCGGCACCCAGCCTGTCGATATATCGCCTGCCGTTTCGGGTCGGCGCAGCAGGTCGCAAGGATGGTCGGGATCTGTTTTGCTGTTGCGACCACCTGTGCTTGCAATGGTGTCCGCAGCTGAGTATCGCAGACGATGCGAACTGGATTTTTTCCGTTCTCCATGTGGCAGGTCAATAAGGGATCATCGGCAAGAATGGTTCCGACACCGACCATGATTCCGCTGAAACGATGCCGCTGTTGTTGAACATCCGCTCGGGCAGCTTCACTTGTAATCCATTTGGATGCGCCCGTAACTGTGGCAATTTTTCCGTCCATTGTCATGGCATACTTCATAGAAACAAACGGGCGTTTTGTCGTTATAAAATGGAAGAATATCCGATTGAGTGCGTCGCATTCTTCCCGCAAAACGCCTTCCGTCACCGCTACCCCCTGCACCCGCAAAGCAGCAATTCCTTTTCCCGACACCAGCGGGTTTGGGTCTGCCGACCCCACTACGACCCGGCTGATGCCCGCTTCCAGAATAGCATTCACACACGGCGGCTGTTTCCCAAAATGACAGCAGGGCTCCAGCGTCACATACATCGTTGCCCCTTCGGGGTCAACAGCGCAGGATGCTAACGCATTTCGCTCCGCATGGGGCTGGCCATACCGTTCATGCCATCCCTGCCCGATGATCTGACCATCTTTTACAATGACAGCACCCACCATCGGATTTGGGGATGTCCATCCGCATCCTTTTTTAGCCAGTTCTAAGGCAAGACGCATATACTCTGTATCGTTCATCTCTCTGTCTCCAAATAAAAAAGCCCCGAACCAGATTGTTCAGGGCAAGGCAAACAGGTGCAGTATCTCCTGCGCAAAAAGAAAGCTCTGAAATGCAAACGCATCTCAGAGCAGCTTCCATGAGCACAGAGATCTTGTGGTTTCTCTATGCTTTCCTATCTTCTTTCATCCAGACTGTACTGTCGGCTTCGGAGTTTCACCGAATCATGCCTTGCGGCTCGTGGGCTGTACCACCGGTAGGGAATCACACCCTGCCCTGAAGATTTTCTATTCAATTACGGTGGAAGTATAGCACGGCGGCAGGTGGATTGCAAGGCCATTTTGCAAACCGGGACAAAACCGGGACGGTCAGGCTTTCGGGACGGAAGATCAAATATATGCTCTTCGCACGGCGGCTTCGGCTGCGGGACATGCAGAGAAGCATCGGAAGCACTGGCTTTTTGCACGGCCCTATGGTATCATTTCTCATAGAGAGCCGGGAGGCGCAGACAGGAAAAACAGCGTCTATTTCACATGCGCATCCGAGCAGCTCCAGCAAAAACAAGCTGTCTGCGTTTTTTGAAGGATCGCCGTGTGTCTCGGCAGCGGCGAAAACACAATGCACGTTCTCTGAATGAGGTGACCGGATATGGCAAAGAAAATGACGCGGGCCGCGCTGTTTTTCATGATCGGGACGGTCATTTTGACCGCTTTCTACGAAAAGACCGCTTACGGGCCGGTGCTTTCACTCGCCATTACCTTCGGAACGGCTTCCTACCACCTCGTCATGCGGCTGCTGGTGGGATGCGCATTTCAGGCAGTGATGCAGAATCATGCGGATCTCCGCAAGCGGTGGTACCGGGTCGGCAGGCGGGAAATGGCGGTCTATGAAGCGCTGAAGGTAAAGCGGTGGAAGCGCAGAATGCCCACCTATGACAACGCGCTGTTTGATCCGCGTCTGCATACATGGGACGAGGTCGCCCAGGCCATGTGCCAGGCGGAGCTGGTCCATGAAACGATCGCGCTGCTCAGCTTTCTGCCCATTGCGGCGGGACTTCGGTTTGGCGCATACCCGGTATTCATCGTGACCTCCGTTTTGTCCGCCGGATATGACCTGCTGTTTGTGATGATGCAGCGGTATAACCGTCAGCGGATCATGGCGCTGCTGGAGCGCAAGCGCACATCGTCCGCCTGCGCCGCACGGAGCGCAAGATGAACCCGTAACCGATCAGCAAAGGGCCGACGGTGTATCCCTTCTTGGGTTATCTCCGCGCTAAGAGCCGCCTTGCGGCGGTTGCGCTCCGAAACACGCCTGCGGGCGCAGTCCCGCGCACACCTTTCACCCGCAAGGGGTATGCAGCATCCGTAAAGCGGCACAGCCGCTAACGGCTGCCCTACCTTACCGTTGCGGAGAATTCACCACTTTATCGACAGTTTCGTTTCTGTCTTGTCTTGTTTCATTCTGCTGAAAAAATGATTTTTTTCGACTTTAAACAGCCAAAACCCGCCGGAATAACCGCGGCCGGATTCTGGCGGGCGTCCCTCGGTGGGACAGGAACTGAGAACGATATGAAGCTAAATCGCAAAGGTTTTACATTGATGGAGATGCTGATCGTCATCGCGATCGTTGCCGTGCTGATCTCCGTCGCGGTCCCGGTGCCTTCCTCGCAGTTGGAAAGGAGCCGGGAGGCGGTGGATCTGGCTAACGTGCGCTCCGCCTATGCGCAGGTCTCCACGGAGGCCCTGCTTGGAAATACCGGCGTCACCGTCACGGTCAAGCTGAAGCAGAAGCAGGCCGGGTGGCAGTCGGTGGACCCCGTGAACATCGGCGGCATCGTCCATTCCAAAAGCGTCGGTGACACGGATAACTGGCAGGGTGATGCCGCGCCGGACGGGACCTGCAAGGTCACCTATGATGAGACCCACGGTGTGGTGCTCATATGGAGCGGAACGGCAGCGCCGGGCAATCCCAGCTATCCGTTTGACACCAAGCACACGGAGTTTTTTGGTGAGGTCCTATATAAAACCGAATTCTGGACAAGGGGGGATATGAACAATAACCCAAATTTTGAGTTCGACTCCCGCTGTCCGGACTCAATCTACATCCCGCAGATCAAAAAAGCACTCGAAGAAAGCACGAGCAACAGCCTTCTGCAGCAGAAGGATTGCACCTGGGCTTTTTTAGGGGACGGGCATGAAGGACAGGAGGCGGACCGCTATCTTTTCTGGACCTCTCTTGACACGAGTAAGGTCGGCCCCGGAGCGAAAATCCCCGTGCTCATCCAGACCGGTGACGGGAAATACTATGTCTCCGAAACTACAACCGGAGGGCGAACAGACGGCAAGGGGATAAAGTATGTCGCGGTGTCGGGTCATCTCTACAAAAATGAGGAGTATGAAGATATTCTGAAGGCCGGCAAGGAATACTTCACCTTGAAAGAAGCCTACGATGCCTATGTAGAGGCTCTGGCGGATCCCAAATATGACGCAGTTCGTGACACACAGGCTTCTGCGCCGTAAGTGGTACCACGGCTTCAGCCCTTGCATCCCAGTCAAATCAAGATATAAAAGCACTTGCGCATAGAGGCAGGTGCTTTTATGGAATCGTCAGGTTTCCCTGTCATTCAACCATTCGCTTGCCTTTTCCTGATTTTCCCTGCTTCTATTATGTGCCGTACATCGATGTACGGTACAAGAATTTTTTCGTTTCAAGGGAAATTTTTTTCAAAATGTAGGAAATAGGCGTTTCCTGTTGGTTAAATCGCCAAAACTCTCCTTCGCTCTCTCCTGCGGCCGCTGCCGCCCGGGTCTGACCGGCATTTTCCGCCGCTATCCCCTGTTTTCCGGACGATCCCGCTAAAAAATGCCCAGGAACGTTACGTTCCTGGGCTTTGTCTATGTAGGCTTTTGCGCTGATTTTAAAAGGTGATGACCTCTTTGTCCGTTTCAAACTGGGCGGGTTCGCCGTTTTTGATGCTGCGGATGGTATCCAGCATCTGATTGTTGTGCTCCTCCGCCTTGGGGTCGTTGTTCCAGGTGTTCTCGTACTTGAAGATCACATGTGAGATGGAGCGGCCCTTCTTATGCTTGCGGAAGGAGACCTTCAGGTTCGTATACTGGTTGATAAAGCCCAGATTGACCTCGATGACGTTGCGCACAAAGTCCCCGGCGCTCTTGTACTTATCGTTGCAGTCGAAGAAATCCCGCAGGTAGTCGATGGCCAGCACGATCTCGTCCGGGTCGGTGGAGATATCCGGGAAGGCCGGGGTGTTCTCCCCCTTGATGATGATATTCACCCAGCTTGTCAGCAGCTCAAAGAGGCGGATGGAATAGTTGGTAGGTAGCTTGATGATGCTGTCATAGGAATAAAGGGTGAACATTTCGCTCAGGCCGATGAGGTACGGCTTCAGCTCGTCGCTGAGGCGGTAGGTCAAAGTGCCGTTCTTGTACTCCACGCTGCTGAGCCAGTGGAGGATCTTGTAGTTGGGCTTGCCCTTCTTATCGGGCACTTCCTTGTCCCGAATGAAGATGACCCGCTGCATGAGGCTGATGTTGATGTCCTGCATGGAGCGGTAGACATTGGTCTTAGGCACCTCCAGAAATTCCGCCAGCTGCGAGACATTGACCTTGTAGGTCCGCAGGTCCTTGTCCCCCTTCATGATCTGGGAGACTGCCAGACGGATCAGCTTGGATTCCATCAGCGTCAGATCGGACTGCTTGCTCCGCAGCAGCTCGTTGGCCTGCACGATATTGAAGTCCTTGCTGTAACGGATGGCAATGCCGTTTTCCCCGGGCAGATCGTCCTCCGGTGTCTCCTGGATCAGCGTATAATTGTCACGCTCCTCAGCGTCTGCATTTACATCCGGGATCTGGATCTGTTTTTCTTCCATGTTCTTCTCCTCTGTGCGGCTTTCTGCAAATTTATTTATCAAAGTGAACGGGAAAACCTCGGGTTTCGAACCCGGGGATGAAAGTGAACACCTTATTCCCCCGTACACTCAAAATTGTGTCTTTGTGATTTGCACATGGTCTACTGTTGTGATATAATAGACGCATGGAAAAGTTCAATAAATCGCGTCATGCGAGATACCTACTCAATCTACACATAGTCTGGATACCGAAGTACCGCAAGGCTGTCCTCGGGCCGTATCGAGAGGCGTTAACGGACATCCTTCATTCCATCGCCAAAGATAAGGGATGGAAAATCTTAGCGGTCGAGGTCATGCCGGACCACATCCATTTGTTTGTCTCTGTTCCTCCATCCATATCCCCTTCCGAGGTGGTAAAGTGCTTCAAGGGGCAATCGGCGCGGAAACTGTTAGTTAAGTTCCCTGAGCTTGTGCATCAGAGAGATTACCGAGCATCCTTCTGGGCACCATCCTATTTTGTGGCATCCGCCGGGGATGTTTCTTCCGAGACCATCAAAGCCTACATTGAAGGGCAATACGACTGAATGAAAGGCAGGTGAGCCGTTTTGTCTAAGCAAGAAAAGCAAATCGTCATGACATACAAGTACAAGATGTACCGTAACAAGAGTTTGCGGCATCTGGACCGGCTCATCGACTATCATTGCGAGGTCTACAACTACTGCATTGCACTCCACCGTCGGTACTACAAGATGTACCATAAACACCTATCCGCAAATAAGCTCAAAGTGCATCTTACAAAGGTGCGTAAGCGCCCGAATAAGGAGCACTGGCGTGAACTTGGTTCTCAGTCTATTCAGGATGTAGCCGAGCGCATAGAGCGTTCCTACAAGGCGGTCAGTTCTTTGACGCCAAGAAGGAACAACGCTGCGGTCGGCACAGTATCCCGTATTTCTGCAAGAGAAAGAATTACTCTTCTTTCACACTGAAACAGACGGGGTACAAATTCCATGATGGGAACCACATCACTATCCTCGGCAAAGACTATAAGTATGTAGCGCACCGCCCATACGAAGGCACTATCAAGACCGTGTCCATTAAGCGAGATAACTGCGGTGATTTCTGGCTCTGTATCGTGTGTGCAAAGCCCGCGTCCGAAATCATACCCAGAAAGGGTAATGCCATCGGGTATGACTTCGGATTGAAGATTTTTCTCGCCGGTTCGGATGGAAGCCGTATCGAGTCACCGCGTTTTCTTGAAAAGAACGCCACAGCACTTCGGTCCGCGCAGCAGGCTTTGAGCCGCAAGCGGAAAGGCAGCGCAAATTGGCGTCGTGCCAAGATGGATGTTGCTCGAAAGTATCAGTATGTGCGAAACCGTCGGAAGGATTGGTTCTACAAGCTGGCAGCGGATATTGCTTCTCAATACTCTGATGTCTGTATTGAAGACCTGAACATCAAGGCAATGCAGCAGCTTTGGGGAAGGAAGATATCTGACTATGCTTTCACAGAGTTTGTCAGTATTCTTCAGAATCAGCTAAGCAAAACAGGTGGACAGCTTCACAAAGTAGACCGTTTCTACCCCTCCTCAAAAACATGCTCCCATTGCGGACACATTGTTGAGGAAATGCCACTGGATGTTCGCCGTTGGGAATGCCCCTTTTGCCACGCAATGCTTGACAGAGACGGGAACGCAGCCGTGAATATCCTCGTTGAGGGAATGAAATCCGCATAACAAAACAACTATTTGAGGGCGGGGCATCGTCCTCTGCTGAGACTGAGTAAGTCTCCCATTCGGAGCGTCGGTCAGTGAAGCGCAATTTCCGAGTTCCCGACTTTTCGTCTTACGAGAAGCCTCGGGTCTATTGACCCGGGGAGTATGTCACTATCATATTCTATTTACGAAAAAGAGTCAACCTAATTTTTCGAAGTTTGTGAGATTCTGTTGCATGCGTCCGCTTCTATCCCTCTGACGTCCGGTCGGCTCTTACCGCGGCAGCCCTTCTGCTATTCACGAGGTTTTGATTCTTCTAAGCCGCCTATGAGCCGATTCTGCTTATGGAAGGCTGTATCATTCACGAGGTTTTGATCTCGTTTTGGGGATTTACGAGGTTTTGATCTCTCCCCTCTCCCGCCGAAGGGGTATTTACGAGGCCAATGTCACTCCGGCAGTCTATTTACGAGGTTTTGATCTCATTTATTGTACTATTTTCGGCATGATCGTTCTGAATTTCTGTTTATCGGTAAACTCTGTAAAGTATTATTACTTTTCATCGCTTTTTGTGAATTTCAACCTCTCTTATGCGGAACACCCCCGTTTTTTCTGCCTCTTTTCCGGCAAAAATCAACGTTTTTCGTAGAAACCGCCCAATCTGATTCCCAATATCTTGTTGCTTTTTTATGAAAGTGAATCACATTTGGTGTCCACCTCCGGCCTCTCCCAGCGTCACCCCATTTACGAGGTTTTGATCTCGTTTTGGAGGTTCCGCGCATCGGGGAGAGATACAAACCTCGTGAATCAGCTCCCTGCGTCACGCCAGCAGAGAGATCAAAACCTCGTGCATTGGAGCAGGCCGAAATCTGACTGAGTGAGATCAAGACCTCGCAAATAGCAGCCCGTCTGAGTGTCGGAGGCGAGATCAAAACCTCGTATATACATTATATATATAGTATATATATATTGTCTTTCCTGAGATCAAAACCTCGTAAATCAAGTCTCCCTGGGAGAAATTGCGAGATCAAAACCTCGTAAGTCATGCCAGAAACGGCAAGTGGAGAGATCAAAACCTCGTAAGTCATGCCAGAAACGGCAAGTGGAGAGATCAAAACCTCGTGAATAATGCAGCCTTCCATAAGCAGAATCGGCTCATAGGCGGCTTAAAAGAATCAAAACCTCGTATATACGCGGGCACCGCCCATTTTTTCGTGGTTAAAATGTTCTTAAATTGGAAGCTTTTCGAGAAATCGCCTGTGGATCTCCTAAATTTTGTTCCCGGTTTTTTCGTCATTTTTTGATGGGTAAATAGAGACATTGGCCTCGTAAATCATCTGATTTCGGTACGAAAAGAGAGATCAAAACCTCGTATCAAAAGATACATCCCTCGTGCTTCAGAGATAAAACCCTCGTCTATATACGATACAAACCTCGCAGAAACGAGATACAAACCTCGTACCGGGAGGGGCGATACTTATTAAATAAAAATAATAAAATAGAAAAAGTTCTATAAAAGCAGGAAAAACCGACTGAGGTCCCCTATGGGGACTCAGTCGATTCTGCTTTTCGAAGAAAAAACCTTCTGATATTTACAGGGAAATACGCTCCTCCGGATTCCAGTCAGGAAAACAACTCCATTTCCTTCGATCACGGCGGAGAAACAGACTCTCCAGAGCAAGAAGCTGGAAGAATCGAGCTACAAACACGCCTTCTATACGTTTACCCACTCGGATTCCAAGCCTAAAATCTTCAGAACCAGCTATTCTGCCGACACAAACGTGCTGAAACAGGAAAATGCATGGGAGCGCTGACCGAAAAATGGGCTTACAGGCAAAAGAACGCAGAGCCAAGATAACGATACTGCCTTGCTCTTTTAGAGTCTCTCGGTTGTTTTACCCTCTTTTTGGCGACATTTGAGTCATGGGTCCGCAAAAAATCTGTAAAACCCGGTTTAGAACGGTGACAGATCGGTTAAGCTGATGATAGGACCTGTTCTCTGGCTGCGAAGCATTCGGGAGCGATTTGAATTCCGCCATGTGAGAATGGGTTTACATAAAACTTGCGTACAGAAGCAAACGGACCCCTGGACCGGCAGAAAATTATGCCAAGTTCGTCTTTGTGTTCCCATGCTCTAGTCCTTGACGTTCAAGGCTTTGGAGCCTTTTGAAACGCAAAAGCAAACAGACATAAGATCAAAAATGAACCGGGAGGAAATGATAGATCGCCATAAGCAAACGATTACGTTAAAAAATTAGGCCAATGCCATATACTCATAAGAGGTCTTACAAGAAGAATTTCCTTGCGTACATCGGAGTCGGCGTTGCTTAAAACAGTATACCCAAATGAGACGGTCCCTGTAAATGAAGGCTATTGCCCACGGCCTCTCCCCTTCCCGCAAGGAATGACAGTCGAATGACTGGCTTGCGCTTCCACAAAAGCTGCTGATCGACAAAAAGCAAATATCATGTCGAAAAAGATGACTTCCAGTTCAAACCACTTTTCCATTTCCGATGGTTTGGCTCCTATAATATGCGCAAGATATCCCAAAAATCAACTAATTTCCTTTTTTGCTCCTATACGCTCCTAAGACCTTGAAGTTGCAAGACTTTAGAACCTTTTGAAAAACAAAGTCGAACTGAGACAAAATCAAAAATAAGTCGGGACAAAATGCAGCCCGGTCGCTTTCGTAGTTGCTGTGATCTTCCCCTCGTATTTCCGTGGAGATATTAAGGCGTGGGAAGTCAACGTGAAGATGGAAAAGAAGACCCGGAGAGCGCCCTGTTCAGGTGCTCCCCGGGTAGTTCAGATCCATGATTCACTTCACAGCAGCCCCCGCAGATCCAGATAATCCAGCACAAAACTGGTGCGGACAGCGCCAATACTCGCATTCAACCGATGGGCCAGCTCCAGCATGGCCTCCTGAGTCCCCGGCAACAGATATACGATCATCCGATTGGAACTGAGATTGACTGCGTGATTTTTGG
>ENA-ORLM01002221-ORLM01002221.1-human-gut-metagenome-genome-assembly--contig:-NODE-2221-length-10474-cov-3.990093_pt1 | contig 10474 bp, 8 predicted proteins | sample MGYA00243063_ERZ508815 | MGnify/ENA primary metagenome ERZ508815 (study PRJEB26277, sample SAMN04329768) | human gut metagenome | biome: human-associated habitat | host: Homo sapiens | place: USA... | reverse complement strand
TCCACCTCCGGCACCGCTACTGAGGTGACGGCTTTCTCCATCATCACCGATTACCAGAAGGGCATCAAGTACCCCATCGCCGACTTTGAGATCACGCCCGATGTCGCCATCGTTGACCCCGAGCTGGCCCACACGATGCCCAAGAAGCTCGTCGCCCACACCGGCATGGACGCCATGACCCACGCCATCGAGGCCTACGTCTCCACCGCGAACTGCGACTTTACCGACCCGTTGGCTCTGCACGCCATCGAGATGATCCAGGCGGATCTGGTCGGCAGCTACAACGGCGATATAGATAAGCGCGACGCGATGCACAATGCTCAGTGCTTGGCCGGTATGGCGTTCTCGAACGCGCTGCTCGGCATCGTACACAGCATGGCCCACAAGACCGGCGCGGCGTTTGCCGATTACGGCGCACACATCATCCACGGCGCAGCCAACGCCATGTACCTGCCCAAGGTCATCGCCTACAACGCGAAGGATCCCACCGCCAAGGCACGCTACGGCGTCATTGCCGACAAGATGCACCTGGGCGGCGAGAACGACGACGAGAAGGTCGCGCTGCTCATCCAGTATCTGCGCGGCATGAACGACGATCTGAACATCCCGCACTGCATCGGCCACTACGGCCCCGACTCCTACCCCGCCGAGCAGGGCTTTGTCCCCGAGAACGTATTCCTCGAGAGACTGCCCGAGATCGCAAAGAACGCGATTGCCGATGCCTGCACCGGCTCCAACCCGCGCCAGCCGACCCAGGAGGAGATGGAAAAGCTGCTGAAGTGCTGCTACTACGACACCGAGGTCGACTTCTAACCACCGCCCTTCTGCGGCCCCTGCAAACCGCCGCATGATCTGCCCCGGCCACAAGCTTTTGTGGCCGGGGCTTTTTGCCGCCGCAAAAGTGGGCAAAATCCTTGCGATTTGATTTTTGCGGATTTTTGCTGTACAGGGCGCAGCTACAGCGTTCGCAGGCATTTTTTGTACAAGTGTCAAATCCTTGATTTCGCATAGATTTTGCTGTATACTAATGGTAAAATCCAAGTAAAAGAGGATGGTAGTTTACCATGACAGCCACTGCAAAGTCACAAGGTCCCCTGTTTACCAGGCGGGCGCTGTTCGCCCTGATCTGGCCCCTGCTGCTGGAGCAGACATTAAGCGTCACGATGGGCATGGCCGACACGCTGATGGTCGCCGGTGTGGGTGAGGCCGCTGTCTCCAGCGTATCGCTCGTGGACAGCCTGAATATTTTGATTATTCAGATTTTGTCCGCGCTGGCTACCGGCGGTGCTGTCATTGCCAGCCAGTATCTGGGCCGCCGGGATGAGGAAAACGCCAGCCGCAGCGCCGCCCAGCTGTACAGCGTGCTGGGCATCTCTACGGTTGCGGTGGGTGTTGTCTGTATGCTGCTCTCCCGCCTGATCCTTCGGATGGTGTTCGGCAGCATTGATGAAGATGTCATGCGGTTTGCGCAGCAGTACTTCCTTATCAGTGCAGTGTCCTACCCCTTCATCGGCCTGTACAACGGCGGCGCGGCGCTATTCCGTGCGCAGGGCAACAGCCGCATCAGTATGCTGGCCAGCCTTGTCATGAACGTCATCAACATTGCGGGCAACGCGATGCTGATCTACGGTTTCGGCATGGGCGTTATCGGCGCGGCACTGGCCACGCTGATCGGGCGTGTGTTCGCCGCGGTGTTCATCCTGTGGCAGAACCAGGACCTGCACAATCCCCTGCGCGTGCAGCGCTTCGCTGACCTGCGGCCCCGGCGCAGGCCCATCATGCAGATTTTGTCCATCGGCATCCCGTCGGGTCTGGAAAACGGCATGTTCCAGATCGGCAAGCTGTGTGTCAGCAGCCTGACGTCTACCTTAGGCACCTCGGCCATCGCGGCCAATGCCGTGGCAAACTCGGTCTCGACGCTGGCGAACATCCCCGGCAACACGATGAGCCTTGCCACGATCCCGGTCATCGGGCAGTGCCTTGGCGCAGGCGAGAAAAAGCAGGCGCAGCGTTATTCCGTCACGCTGCTGGGCATCGCCATCACGGGGCTGGCCGTCACGAACGCGGCACTGTTCTTCCTGATGCCCGAGGTCGTGACCTGGTTCAACCTCTCGGCGGAGGCATCCGCCATGTGTACCCACGTGGTCCACTGGTTCAACCTGTTCAGCATCTTCTTCTGGGCGACGAGCTTTACCCTGCCCAACGCCCTGCGCGCGGGCGGCGACGCCAAGTTTACGATGTCGGTCAGCATCGTCAGCATGTGGCTGTTCCGCGTGATTCTGAGCTATATCTTCGTTCTGCAGTTCCACTTGGGACTGACTGGCGTCTGGTTCGGTATGTTCATCGACTGGATCTGCCGCAGCCTGTGTTTCCTTGTGCGGTTTGCCCGCGGGAAATGGATGGACCATAAGGTGATATAAGACGCAAAAAACTCCCTGCCCGGTGCGGACAGGGAGTTTTCTATTGTATGGCGTGGGAAATTACTCCACCATATACTCAAAATCAATACGGCCCAGCGCCACATCGGCGGCGGCGACCCGGATCTTCATGGAAGAACCCAGCATCCAGCTCTTGCCGGTCAGCGGGTCCAGCATGCTGACGCCGTCGATGACCTGCGGTTCACCCTTGCAGAGCTGCGCGGCGGGGACAAAGCCCTCCACCGTGTTGTCCAGCTCGACAAAGACGCCGCGGGGCGTGATGCCGGCCACCGTGCCGGTGTAGACCTCACCGAGATGGTTGTGCATATACTCGGCCTTGTACAGGTCCTCGACATCGCGCTCAATGCGCACGGCGGCGACCTCCTGCTTGCTGGACTTCTCGCTGGCCTGCTGGGCAAACTCGTTGAAGTCGCGCTGCAGCTGGCTGGCGGAGACGCCGTTCAGCATCTCGGTCAAAATACGATGAATCGCCAAATCGGGGTAGCGGCGGATGGGGCTGGTGAAGTGGGCGTAGTCCGCCAGCACCAGACCGTAGTGGCCCAGAGGCTGCGGGGCGTAGCGGGCCTTCTGCATGCTGCGCAGAATGCCGGTGTGGACGGGGATCTGAATGGGCTGGCCGCGAGTCTCGTCCAGCAGGGCCGCCAGCTCGAGCTGCGTCGGGATGGGGTTCTTGAACTTGGCGTTCAGGCCGCAGGCCAACAGCGTGGCGGACAGCTTCTCCATCTTCTCGGCGTCGGGGGCCTCGTGCACGCGGTAGACGAACGGGGCCTTGTTTGTGCGGCCCGCGTTGGCGGCGCACTGGTTCGCCAGCAGCATGAACTCCTCGATCATGCACTCGGACGTGCCGCGGTCACGCTTGACAATATCGATGCAGCGTCCGTTCTCGTCCATGACGAGCTTAGCCTCGTTGGACTCGATATCCATGCCGCCGCGGGCCTTGCGCAGGACCAGGCGCTTGCGGTACAGCTCGTCCATCGTGGGCAGCTGGTCAAGCACGGCCTCATATTTCGTCTTGAGGTCGGTCAGGTCGGCGTCTGTTTCAGATTCCGTGGGCTCCAGCAGGGCGTTGATCTCCTTGTACACGCCCTTGACGCGGCTGCAGATGACGCTCTTGACAAACTTGTAGCTGCGGATCTCGCCGTTCTCGTCCAGTCGCATCAGACAGGAGAACGCCAGGCGGTCCTCGCCCTCGTTCAGCGAGCAGATGCCGTTGGACAGCTGGGTCGGCAGCATCGGGATGACCTTGTCGGCGTAGTAAATGCTCGTCGCGCGCTCGAACGCTTCCTCATTCAGCGCAGAGCCGGGGCGGACATAGTGGCTGACGTCGGCAATGTGAACGCCCAGCTCGTAGCCGTCGTCCAGCTTCTGCAGGCTGATGGCGTCGTCGATGTCCTTCGTCTCGGCGGAGTCAATCGTGAAGATGGGAATGCCGCGCAGGTCCAGGCGCTTCGCGACCTCGGCGGGGTCAATCGTGGCGTTGTCGTAGGCGCGGGCCTCCTCCAGCACCTCCGGCGGGAACTCCTGGCGGACGCTGCGGCCATACAGGATGGCCTTGGCGCACTCGGACGCATAGTCGGAGGAACCGAATTTCTCGACTACGGCGGCGCGGTGGTCGCTGTGGCGGTTGCCGCGGTGGGTGATGAGGAAGCCGACCTTGTCACCCAGGTGCACGCCCTCGCTCCCCTGCTTGGCCAGCAGGAACTTCACGTCGCGGCAGCCGTCCGGCTCCACGGCCATGCGGCCATCCTCGGACAGGCAGACCGTGCCCGCAAAGCGGTTGTTCGGGACCGTGACCTCGACGACCTCGCCCTCGGAGGAACCCTCCACGCGCGGGTGGTCGAACAGCTTGACGTTGATCTTATCGTTGGGCATTGCGCCGTGCAGCGCGCGGCCCGGGATGAAGATGTCGCCCTCGCCGTCGTCGCGGCTGGCAAAGCCGAAGCGCGCGGCCAGCTTGACGAGCGTGCAGGGAATCGTGTTGGGGGCTGCAGCATTCTCATAGGTCGCAAAGCCGGGCACATAGGTGCCGTTGCGCATCGACAGCTCGCCGGTGGCGACCATAGCGGAAACGGTGGTGCGCAGGCGGGAGTTGTCCACCTGCAGGTTGTTCTGCAGTTCGCGCAGCGTCATGGGACGGCGCTTGACCGCGTTTAAAATAGATTTCTGTAACGGTGTCATAGTTGCTCCTTTAATTTACGTCGCACCGCCATCCGACGGTGCCCTACCCTTATATACATCCACAAAAAACGGCCCGCCGGGGCGCTGCTTACAAAGCCAAAGCGCTTGGCGGACCCTTTTCATCTTTGTTACCCTGCCAAAATCACAGGCGCGCGCTCAAAACGCAGACGACCAGCGTGACGACAAAGAAAACGACGCCGCAGATTTTGGTCAGCTTGGCCAGCTTAGCGTCCACGCCGCGCTCACGGCCTGCTGCCATCGTGGCGGAGCTTTCGCCCATGATCGCGCCGGACAGGCCCTGGCCCTTCTGCTCCTGCGCGAGGGTGAAAACAACGATCAACACGGACACGGCGATGAGGACGACGCCGAGAACGATCTCATACCAGTTCATTAGATTAGCACTCCTTCTATTTCTATCCACGCCGTCGTGACGTGAAAAGTCTCATGCACCGTACAGTATAGCATAGTTTGCCGCACGTTGCAAGCGCTTTTTTCACGTTTTGGGTGTAAAATCAGTTTTGCAGCGCAATTTGTTCGCCCTGCACCAGCGGATAGCGGACCAGCCTGTCCCCGTCAAGGTTTTCCCGGTGCATATCGACGGCAGTGATCTGGTGGTTGCCGTAGGTCGTATAGTAGTAAATGCCCTTGTCAGCGTTGCAGCAGCTTGTGTAGAGCGTGATCTCGTACTTGCCGCCGTCCAGCTCACAGCAGCCGCGCTGCTGCTCGACAGCGTGCAGGATGTGGAAGAACTGCCCGACGCTCTCGGCCTCGCCACTGCCGGATTTCGCGTTCATCCGCACAAAGGCCGCACGCACAAAGCGGGACTGGCTGGACAGATCGCCCGGCAGGCCCAGTGCGCCGAGGCCGCGGCTGTAGACGGGCAGGTCAAGGCCGTCCGCAAACGCAACCGCAGGCGTGCGCGGCGAGAGTGCGCGGTAGTTGTTCAATGCGAAAAGCTGCTGCGGGAACGGCGGATTGTTCGTCAGTACACCGACGGGGTTATCGTAGATGTGCAGGCCGTCGGCGGTGGACTCCACCACGATGCTCCCCGTTTTGTCGGCAATGAGCCAGTGCAGCTGCGCGAGGGGCAGCTGCTCACTGAACGGGATATTGACGATGTTGGTTTTTGCAAGCAGCGTGCGCACCTCGGCCAGCGTCGCACAGCTGCCCAGCAGCCAGGGGATCAGCTCAAACTGGGCGACATTGCTTTTGCCATCCTGCGCCGGGTGGTAGACTGCATTGCCGACAAAGTTCAGCCCTGCGATGCCCAGGCCCTTCTCATTGACGGCGTCATAGTAGAGCGGGTACTCCCCCGCCACATAGGCCATGCCGATCATCGCATATTTTGTGCGGAAGTCTCCCATGCAGCGCAGGCTAAACGGGTAGGCGCGCGGCGTGACGGTGACCTCGTCACCGTAGGAAAATTCATAATCGAGATTGCGGCCAAAGTAGAAACTGTCGGTTGTATAGGTTGCAGCTGTACACATGGTAAACACCCCTTTAATTATAATAGATGCAGCGCGGCCTTCCTGCGTCGAGAGTGTAAGGGCGGACATGGTTCGCCCGCGGCACATAGCGGTCGCCGCAAGGTTCACGGGTCAATGGTGAGCATCGGCCCCTGCATTTTCAGTGTGGTCTATATTATACCACACCCTGCGTGGGATAATCCACCGCCAAATTGTAAACAATGTGTCCTTGCCGAATCCAACGCCATCACAAAAAGGCTTGCGGCGTATAAAAATTCCCCGGTAACAGAAGTGAGATTACCGGGAGAAGGAGAAAACAAAAACGCTGCAAACCCCGAAAAAAGGCTTGCAGCGGTGCTTTCTGGCGTCCCAGAGAGGATTTGAACCTCCGACCCCACGCTTAGGAGGCGTGTGCTCTATCCAGCTGAGCTACTGAGACATTTTTAAGATTTATGCAATTTTCACTGCTCGAAGGAATCGAACAATCTGCCGCTTAGGAGGCGAGTGCTCTATCCAGCTGAGCTATGACGACACATTAACATACATAAAGTATATTAAATTATTTTTTTTCTTTTGTCAAGCCTACAGGCAGTCTACTTCTCCCTGCAGCCAAAGAATCCCTTTAAATCTGCGTCCTACTTTAGGCTCACCCATCAAATCTTCTTTTGCTATAGTGAATTCAATCTGAATGGAATTGCACTCTACTGATAAGTAATAAAATATCTCTTTCGTTCTGCTGTTCTGCATTTCCATCACATTGATGATTTTTCCAAGAACAGAATATTTATCACATTCTACACTATGAGGCATAAAATACGATGTTACAATGGTAAATAAATCTTCCTTTTTTGATCTGCTGCTGACTGCGGTATATGTATCCATATCTTCTAGTGTCAGCTGTTCCATTGCCTCAATATCTCCTGCTTTTGCAGCATCAATCATTTCATTACGGAGTTCATTTCCCTTTCGTTCTTCCCGTTCCTGAAATTCATCTTTTTCGACTGGTAATATAATCATTCCCTTTTTCGACATTCCGGACAAAGTTATACTATTTATCTTATCATGAAACTTCCCATAAACTATTTTTAAATAGTCTACTGGATTATTTACATGAAATATTAGTGGGATACCGATATTATTCTCATCACAAATGCCCGCATATCCTTCTTTATCTGTATAATGTTCAAATTCTAAATCTTCATGATACAGGTAATTCGCACCGCGAACATATGGGTAAAAATGATCTGTTACCCGATATCCATCTCTATCCATAACTTCTATCACTGCAATTCCTGCTGCTTCTGCAAAATCTTTTTCGTAAATAAATATTGCTTCTTCTTCGTCTATTTGAAACCAGTTTTTTCTACTGGGATTCTTCTTTATTTCATTAATTAGTTCGTCTGTCTTTTTTCTGCTGTTCAAATCACTAAAACCAATTGCTTTTAAATATTCACGCATATATGCCGCTCCCTCTCACTCCTTTTATATTTATATTTCCGTATCATCATTATATATTTATATAATTCAGAAAGCAAGTTAAAAGAGTTAAGATATGTGAATTGAACATATCTTAACTCTTTTTCTTTTGTATTCATATATTATGATGTTGGAATCAAGAGGTATCTTGATTCTGGTATCATATTATTTATCTGTTTCTTTTTTTTCGTCATATTTTAATGCCATATCAAGAGAAATCTTTTCTTCTTCTGCTAATACCTGTTCACATACAGCTTCTTTAATTTCTTTTAAATAAACATGACATCCAGCTCTATTATGTATTACATTTAAGATAAATCCATTATCTCTACTGTTTAAAAGTGTAAGAGCAAAACTGATACTTCCTCCGCTAAGAGAATTTTCTACATTAAATGCATCATATTTATAAATACCGACCTTGCTATAATTTCTTCTGAGCATATCATAAATAATAGCAATCTGAGCATCATTATCTTTCTGGCCAGCTTTCAGCTTGTCAATCTCCCTGAACCTTTTATAAATTGTATATTCCAAAGACTTTCCGCTTTCTCCAGTCATAAATTCCACATATCGCTTTCTCATCTTTAAGTAATCTAAAAGAAGAAAGAATAGTGCTATAAACATGATCACAACTACAACTGATACAAAAACAATAAATGCATCCAGTTTCACATTAAAGAAATTTAATATTCTACTATTCATACTTTTTCTCCATTATCTTCTGTTAACAGTGTCATTCTTTAATACTTTGGATTAAATCTATAATTCGCTCCAATTCATCTTTAGAATAATACTCAATTTCTATTTTTCCTTTATTATTTTTCTTGTTTTTGATGACAACCTTACTTCCTAAAATATCCTTCATTTTATTTTCGAAGAAGTCAATCATGCTTTTTTCCTGAGAAGATTCTTCCTCCACATTCTTTTTGTTATCCTTGTGTTCTAATATACATTTTACCAGTTTTTCTGCTTCTCGAACACTTAAGTTTTCATCAAGAATTTTTTCTGCTAATTGATACTGCATATCTCCATCATCAATAGATAAAAGAGTTCTTCCATGTCCGCTGCTGATAAGATTTTCAATTACCATATTTTGAACACGTTCATCCAGTTTGAGCAGTCTCATAATATTGGTAATAGCTGTTCTGCTCTTTGATACACTGGCAGCAATTTCATCCTGTTTTAATCCATATGTATTATAAAGCTGTTCATATGCCTTTGCTTCCTCAATTGGATTCAAATCTTCTCTTTGAAGATTTTCAATTAATGAAATCTTTAACGTTTCCTTTTCATCATAATTTTTTATGATTACAGGAACCTCTTTTAATCCGGCTTTCTTACATGCTCTCCATCTTCTTTCACCAGCAATGATTTCATAATACTTATCTTTTTTCTGTACAATAAGCGGCTGAATAACTCCGTATTGTTTTATAGAATCAGCTAACTCTTCAATCGCATCTTCATCAAACTGCTTTCTTGGCTGATTTCTATTTGGCTCTACATCATGAATACTCAATGTAAGAACCTGATTTTCTTTTGGTTCCTTATTCTCTTTATTTTTTTCTATAGACTTCTTAGGCATACCTTCATCTTTTGGAATCAGAAGATCTAATCCTCTTCCCAATCCTTTTCTAACCGCCATAAAACTCTCCTGCTCCTTCCATATAACGATAAACTGTTTCACTATAGCCACCTAATGTTTCACGTGAAACATATTGTCTTTTTTGACTGTGAAACATATCTATGAAACAGCAAATCAATCATGTTAACAAATTATAATATCCAGCCCTTAAAAATCCTGTTTATATACTATATCTTTGTACTGCATAATACTCAATTTATGTAACTAATTATTTTGCATTCTCAATAACTTCATCCGCTAACATTCTATATGCTTCTGCCCCAGAAGATCTTTTATCATAAAGATTAATTGGTAAACCATAACTAGGAGCTTCTGCCAATCTAACATTTCTTGGAATAATCGTTTTATAAATTGTCTGTTTTAAATTATCCTTTACATTTTCCACAACCTGTAAAGACAGATTTGTTCTCGCATCGTACATAGTAAATACAACACCCTCTATATACAAATCTGGATTCAAGCTCTCCTGAATCAACTCAATTGTATAAATGAGCTGAGATAAACCATCCAAAGCATAGAATTCACATTGAATTGGAACTAAAACAGAATCTGCTGCCGTCATTGCATTTACTGTAAGCATTCCTAAAGCTGGAGGACAATCAATAACAATAAAATCATATTCATCTTTAATTGGCTCTAACTGCTTTTTCAAAATATGCTGCATATTCTCTCTGGTAACTAATTCAATCTCCGCCCCTGCCAAATTTCTATTCGCCGGAATCAAAAATAAATTTTCAAAACATTCCTCTACAGGAATAATCGCTTCTTCAATACTAACTTCTTCTCTTAAAACTTCGTAAACTGTTTTATCTAACTCATTTTTTTCAAAGCCAAAACCGCTTGTAGTATTCCCCTGAGAGTCCATATCAATTAAGAGGACTTTCTTTCCCTTCTCCGCAAGACATGCAGAAAGATTAATGGATGTTGTTGTTTTTCCAACTCCACCTTTCTGATTTGCAATAGCAATCACTCTGCTCATAAACAAACCTCCATATTTTTATCATATAAAACCCTATAAACCTGCAAAATTTAAAATCAAATTCTCCCATATTCAAATTTTAAATTTCAAACTTCAAATTTTGCAACTTATCGGAATTATTATAACATGAAATAAGATATCACGCTAGATATTATGTTTCACGTGAAACATTTTTACTATTTAATTCATTAAGCAAACTACAGACGAAGCCAGTGAAGTTCATAAGCCATATTTGTGCTTTTAGTCGCGGCGCGTTGAATGTTCGCTCCACGCGCTCGCATCCAACACTTGCTCC
>ENA-ORLM01002207-ORLM01002207.1-human-gut-metagenome-genome-assembly--contig:-NODE-2207-length-10540-cov-2.779318_pt1 | contig 10540 bp, 9 predicted proteins | sample MGYA00243063_ERZ508815 | MGnify/ENA primary metagenome ERZ508815 (study PRJEB26277, sample SAMN04329768) | human gut metagenome | biome: human-associated habitat | host: Homo sapiens | place: USA... | reverse complement strand
TTCCTGCTCTACAGTCCTGCGCAAGACGGAAAGCACATTAAGTGCTTTCCTTTGCGTGCGGAACTCGCGATAAACTTAATTACGCGCCGCTCCCCGCCCACGCCGGGCAAACATCGTTGGACTTATCACTGACATGAAATAGGCGCTTGTATATCGTCCGCTAGCTTGGCACGGTACAATGCTTTCAGATTTCAATTTGTAAATTAGTGGGGTTAATTCATGGCAGAATCTCGTGCGGAGCGTAAGGCTCGTCGTGCTTTGATCGAGGCAGCTGAGGGGTCGGGGGAGAAAAAATCTTCTAAGAAATCCAAGTCGTCTCAGGACGCGAAGGGTAAGTCGGCTAAGGCCAAGCGTCCCGGCTCTCGTCGGAACGAGGATAAGGCATCTCAGAATCGCTCCAAGCGCCCGTATAAGAATCCGGTTCCGTCTGCGCGTAAGGCTGTGGACCCCAAGTCCCCCTGTTCCATCATGAAAGCTTGCGGTGGGTGTACGGCGCTCAATCGTCCTTATAAGAAGCAGTTGGCAGCCAAGCAGGCCGCCATGGAGGAGCTTTTTGCTGCTCTTTGCGAGCGCGAGGGTATTAGCGTCGACCCCATTCGCGGTATGGGCGTCACCCTGGGCGACCCGGGCAAATATCCTGCGCCGCGCGGGTTTCGCCATAAGGCCGCCACTCCCTTTGCTCCCGGTAAGGAGGGCGCTGTCCGTTGCGGTTTCTTTGAGCGCGGCACGCACAAGATCGTTGCCGTACCCGAATGCCCCGTCGAGGCACCGGGCGCCCGTCAGATTCTCAACGGCATCGCACGCGAAGCTGAGCGGCTGCATATTCCCGCCTTTAATGAGGACAAGCATCTTGGTTTGCTTCGCTATGCCGTCGTCCGCTGCGGTTGGCATACCGACCAGGTCATGGTCACGCTCGTGACCGCTCAGCGCGACTTGCCGCATGCGCAGGAGTTCTTTGAGGCTGTCGCCGCACTCGATCCGCGCATCGTCACCGTCGCCCAAAACATCAACGGACGCCCCGGCAACGCCATCCTCGGCGAGGAAACCCGCATCGTGTATGGCGCCGAATGCATGCGCGACCAGCTGCTCGGCTGCGAATTCGACATCTCCCCCACCGCGTTTTATCAGACCAACCCGCAACAGACCGAGCTGCTCTATCAGCTCGCTATCGACGGCATGGATTTGCACCAGGGCGATGTGCTCATGGATGCCTACTGTGGCAGCGGTACCATCGGTCTTTGCGCAGCTAAAGATGCCCAGAACAAGGCTATCGGCATTATGCTGCTCGGCGTGGAGCGCAACCCGGCGGGCATTGCCGACGCACGTCGCAATGCCGAGCTCAACGGCCTCACCCGCAGCGCTTGGTTTATGGCCGACGACGCCACCGATTACATCCTGGATGCCGCCGATAACAACGAGCGGGTCGATGTCCTTTCCATCGATCCGCCGCGCGCCGGATCCACGCCCGAGTTCCTCGAAGCTGCCTGCGCGCTTAAGCCGCGCCGCATCACCTATATCAGCTGCAACCCCGTGACTCAAGAGCGCGACCTGCATCAGCTCCTCGACGGAGGCTATCGCCTGCTCAAGATCACGCCCGTCGACATGTTCCCTCATACCGACCACACCGAAACCGTAGCGGTCCTCGAACGCCGCTAACCAACCTCAGTAGATTTTTGGGACAAGAAAGGGGGCGACCCGCCTGGGCCGCCCCCTTCGCTTGGTTTATAAACTCCGCTACATCCCATTGCGCAGATCGCACACGCCGGCTGCCGCCATCTCGCGCAGCAGCGTCTCGCGGTCGCGCGTCACGATCAAATCCAGCGGGAAGTGAATCTCGTCGAGCATCTTGCGCGCGTGATCGAGCTTGCCAATGGCCATGCCAATGTGGGCATCGGTTGACACGCCAATGCCCACGCCCAGCTCGGCGCAGCGCTCGGCGATCTTGCGGCATACGGCCCAATGCTCAGTGTCGACACCGTGTTCAAGACTATGGTTGTTGATCTCGATAATCTTGTGCTTGGCCTTAGCTGCCAACAGCACCTCGTCGATATCGAACGGCACACCCGAACGCCCCGTGTGGCCCAGCATGAACACCTTGGGGTGCTCCAGGGCATTGATATACATCTCGGTCGTCTGGGCCAGCGTCGCGCCCTCAGCAATCTGCGGATTATGCACGCTTGCAACCAAATAATCCAAATTACGCGTAACCAAATCGAACAGCGAATGCTGACGGCTGTACGAATCGCCGGCAATATCGAGCGTGACAGGAGTGTCCTCGCCAAACAGGCTTCCGTCCAGCGAAACGATATCGGCCTCGGCACCACGCAGCACCAGCACGCCGCTCCAAATGCGCGGCCAGATATCCTGGTTGATAAAGAACTGGTAACTGCGCAGGTCATTGGGGCAAGCCGTAACCATAGAGCTCAAATGGTCGGCAGATCCGAGCACCTGCAGACCACGCTCTGCCGCCCAGTACACATTCTCCTCAATGGTCGAATATGCATGCGCAGAGAACATCGTATGGGTATGAATGTCACAAGAAAGCAGGTAGGGCATCAGGTCTCCTTATCTGGCACGGCCGTCGCTTATATTCATTGTACGCATAGCCTTCGATAGTCGTAAAACCACTCCATCCCAAAGACACAACGTCCATGACAACGGGGTCCGGCTTAACACCAAACCCCGTTTCACGTAAAACATTGTAGGCAGAGCGCTTTACTTTTAACGATACTCGTCCGCCAACTGTTTCCAAGCGGGTAGCGAATTGATGATCGTTTCGTAACTCACGCAATAGCCCAGGCGGAACCAACCCGGCATACCAAAGCTGTCCGAGGGAACCGCAAGCAACTCATACTTCTTTGCGCGCTCGCAAAACGCATTCGCATCGGGCTCGAGTGCCTTCACCCACAGGTAGAAAGCACCGTCCGGCTCAACATAGGTATAGCCGTAGTCCGTCAAGGCATCGGTGAGCGCCGTGCGGTTGCGGGCATAGGCCCCGACATCACTCGGCTCATCGATGCAATCGATGATTACGCGCTGGAAGAGTGCCGGTGCGCATACAAAACCCAGCGTACGGGCAGCGCCCGCAACAGCCGGCACCAGACGGGCAGCCTGCGGATTGGTGTTGGGAACCAAGATCCACCCCACGCGCTCACCCGGCAGCGACAGCGACTTGGAATACGAGTAGCACACGATGGTGTGCTCGTAGATCGAGGGCACCCAAGGCACCTCGGCACCGTACACGATCTCGCGGTACGGCTCATCCGAGATGAGCATAATCGGATTCTCGGGATCGCGCTGAGCGTTGGCCTCGCGCAGAACATTGGCCAGTCGCGTCAGCGTGTTGCGTGTATATACGGCACCAGTCGGATTGTTGGGCGAGTCGATGATGACGGCAGTCGTCTTATCGGTAATCGCCTTGAGCACGTTGTCCACGCTCAGCTGGAACGTATCTTCATCGGCGAGCGCCTCAACACACGTACAGCCGGCCTTCTCAATCCAAACGCGATACTCCGGAAAGTACGGGGCGATAACAATAACCTCGTCGCCCGGGTTCGTAACGGCGTTGAGCGTGCAGGTGAGCGAAGCCGCGGCACCCACCGTCATAAAGACGTCCTTACCCTCATAGTTCGTTCCAAAGCGGCGGTTGAGCGATTCGGCGACGGCTGCTCGACATTGCGGCAGGCCCGGAGCGGGGGTGTAGCCGTGTAACTGGTCACTCGGCAGCTCCAGGGCCTTCTTAATGGACTCCGCCACAGCAGCGGGTGCCGGAACGCTCGGATTGCCCAGCGAAAAATCAAATACGTTTTCCGCACCGATCTGCGCCTTGCGCTCAAGGCCATAGCTAAAAATCTCACGGATGATGGAGCTTTCCGCACCGCGAGCATACATAGTTTCGTTGATCATCTGTTCCCCTTTCGCATAGGCGCTATTGTACGCTTTAGCCGAGCAAAGTGCCGCAGCAATGTTGATTGGGGACAGACTTAAATGCGTGAAAACGCTCATTTAAGTCTGTCCCCAATCAACAGACGGCCCCATATCGCTCAAAAGAAAAAGCCTCCGCAGGTTTCCCCGCAGAGGCTTTCGCCACAAAGGCTATTTGTCGGCGTCGGTGTCGGTACCGGCATCATCGGCAGTCTCGGATGCGGCTTCGGCATCCTCCTGCATGGCCGCCTGCGCAAAGGCCGCGGCATCAGCCGCCAGCTCCTCCTCGCTCATTCGAGGCACGCGCTTCTTGGTCGGCATGCCGGCCGCCTTGGCATTGCGCTCCTCCTTGGCCGCCAGGATATCGCCCTCGCGCTCAAGGTAGGCATTCCACTCGTTGTCGAGCAGGGCGTTCACGGCGTCGCCTTCGACGGTCTCGCGCTCAAGCAGCACCTTCGCCATCAGATCAAGCTGATCGCGACGGGCGTCCAGAATCTCGACCGCACGACGATGGGCCTCACGCATAATGCGCTGAACCTCGATATCGATGCGGCGCGCCGTCTCCTCGGAGTAATCCTGGTGATCGGCGTAATCGCGACCAAGGAACACCTGATGTTGCGCCTCGCCAAACACTTGCGTGCCCAGCTCCTCGCTCATGCCCAGGCGCGTGACCATCTCGCGCGCCATCTTGGTTGCGCGCTCCAGATCGTTGCTCGCGCCCGATGTGATGTCGTCGCACATGAGCTCCTCGGCAACGCGACCGCCCAAGAACACGGCGAGCTCGTCGAGCATCTCGTTCTTGGTCTTGAGGAAGTGGTCCTCCTGCGGAAGCTGCAGCGTGTAGCCCAGCGCTTGGCCGCGGCTGACGATCGAGATCTTGTGGACCGGATCGGAGTGCTCCAGGATGTGGCCCACCAGGGCATGACCGCTCTCGTGGTAGGCAATCGTGGTGCGCTCGGCCTCGGTCATCACGCGACCCTTGCGTTGCGGTCCGGCAATCACGCGCTCCATCGACTCCTCGACCTCGTCCATCGAGATCACAGAACGATGACGGCGAGCGGCCAGCAGCGCAGACTCGTTGAGCAGGTTCGCCAAATCGGCACCAGTAAAGCCAACGGTCATCTGGGCGAGCTTCTCAAACTTAACGTCCTCGTCCATCGGCTTGTTCTCGGCATGCACGCGCAAGATCTGCTCGCGGCCCTTCACATCCGGACGGTCGACCGTAACCTGACGGTCAAAACGGCCGGGACGCAGCAATGCCGGATCCAGGATGTCAGGACGGTTGGTCGCAGCGATCAGGATGACCGACTCGCTTTCCTCAAAGCCGTCCATCTCGACCAGCAGCTGGTTGAGCGTCTGCTCGCGCTCGTCGTGACCGCCGCCCAAGCCAGCTCCGCGCTGACGTCCCACGGCATCGATCTCATCGATGAAGATGATCGACGGGGCCTGGGACTTGGCCTCCTTAAAGAGGTCACGCACACGGCTGGCGCCGACACCTACGAACATCTCGACAAAGTCGGAACCCGAGATGCTAAAGAACGGCACGCCCGCCTCGCCGGCAACGGCCTTGGCCAGCAGCGTTTTACCGGTGCCCGGAGGGCCAACCAGCAACACGCCACCGGGATCTTGGCGCCCAGCTTGCGATAGCGATCCGGATCGCTCAAAAAGTCACGGATCTCCTCGAGCTCCTCGACTGCCTCGTCCACGCCGGCAACGTCTTCAAACTTGACCTTGGGGCGTGTGGCCTCGTTGGTCTTGGCGTTGGTCTTGCCAAACTGCATGTTCCTATTATTGGCGCCCATCATCTGGCGCATAAAGTAGAACATGATGGCGATCAGGGCAATCGTCGGTAGCACGCTCATCGCCAAGTCGCCCCAAAAATCGGGATCGTTGGTGTTGACGATGTACTTGGTATCGGGGTGCTCCGCCATAAGCTCGGCAAGCGAATCGGAGCCGACATAGGTCGAGGAGAAGCTCTTGAGCTCGCTCGTATCGCCCTTGTCCTTTTTTGTCTTCCAGTAATGACCCGCCACGCTTCCGTCTTGAACCGTATAGGTCAGATCTTCGACGCGATCCTGCTTGATGGCGCTCACCATCTCGCTCGTCGCGAGCTTAACGGTATTGCTGGAATTGGCAAAGCCGGAGCCCATGTTAAAGAAGGCGTAGCCCAGAAGCGCGCAAGCCAAAATAAAATACAGCCAGCCCGTACGCGTGGGCTTCTTGCCTCCGGGCATCCCCGGGATCTTAGGCTCCCGGGGAGTCTGGGAATTGTTATCGTTACGGTCGTCGGGCATCTTACGAATAAACCTCCGGTTTCAAAATGCCCAGATACGGAAGGTTACGATAGCGCTCGGCATAGTCGAGGCCGTAGCCCACCACAAAGGCATCGGGGCAATGGGTTCCAACATACTTGGGCGTGACGGCCGAGGTACGGTCCTCAACGTCCTTCCACAGGAAGGCGGCGACCTCCAGAGAAGCGGGCTTGCGGCTCTCGAGGTTCTTCATCAGATACTTGAGCGTCAGGCCCGAGTCCAGAATGTCCTCGACGATCAGCACGTCGCGACCACGGATGTCGATATCCAGGTCCTTAATGATACGCACGATACCCGAGGACTTCACACCGTCGCCATAGCTCGAAACAGCCATGAAATCGATGTTGGTCGGCAGCTCGATCTTGCGCATCAGGTCGCCCATAAAGACCACGGCGCCGCGCAGGACCGCAATCAGCACCAGATCCTTACCCGCGTAATCGCGAGTAATCTCCTCGCCCAGGCGAGAGACGATACCGTCGATATCCTCCTGCGTGAACAGAACCTTCTCGATATCCGGATGTTGAGAAGCCATGACAACCCTTTCTTGTGCTTATCGCCCACACACCGCCGTATGGACGCGAACTTCACATTTTAGCAGCGCACGGGGTATATTTTCCAGCCCGTACGCCATCAGCGCGGGAATACCGTCAACGCCGCACAGAAAAGCTAGTGCGAGGAGCTAATCCGCGTCAACCACGCGAAGCAGATAGGCCACGCGCGTCGCCGCCGTGCACTTAAAACGTTCGTCCGCGCGAACGCCCGCGACCCATACTACGGCACCTCCCGGAGCCGTTCTTACCACGGGTACGCCAGAGCGGTCTGAAACAGGAATGCGCGCCTCGTTCAACAGGTCTGACACTTTCTTGCTTCGACCGCTCATCCCCAACGGGCACATCACGTCTCCCGGCACAGGGCTATCCACCCACAGGCGCGCCAATCGCGCCTCGGCGGGAATCTCCCCGCGCGAGCCGGCTAGCATCCGCTCGCTATCGCGGTCGGCGAACCCCAGGGCCGCCGCATCCACCAAGGCCGCAACCTCTCCGTCAGCAGCAAGCTCGCGGGCACGGTGCACGATATCGCGCCCCGGCTCCACAGCCATCGGCTCTGCTGTCAGCATACGCCCCGCCCCCAGCGGCAGACGACCGGGAACGGAGATCCAGTCGGCCACTAAGCCCTCGCGCGCCGCCGGGACCTTGAACGCCAGCATGCCAAACTCCACACGGGCATCAATTCCCGCAGGAAGCGTTACCGAACCCGAGCCCGCAGCGACACAGGAGAGCACGCGCTCCACGTGCCGCATCTCCGGTCGCGCGTCGGGATCGATGCGCTTAATCGCCAACCGCACGATACGCCGTGCAATCACAACCTCAGCGGCGGCAAGACGGCGCGCATCGAGCACCAGTGCGCCCGCCGCTTCCTTGCGCAGGCAGCTTCGAAACGCCTGTGCCGACAGCTGGGATAGAAACGCATCTTCATCACCCAAGATCTCACAGGCGGCGCCAATCGTCTTGCAGACGCTCGCGTTGCGCTGCGCCACCACCGGCATCACTCGATGGCGCACGTAGTTTCGCAGATACGAGATATCCTCATTGCTCTCGTCTTCACGCCACGGCTGACCATGTACCTGTAGATAGCCCACGAGCTCGCCGTGAGTTAGGTCGAGCAAGGGACGCACCACGATATTCCTCCGGCGAGGAATGCTCGATAGACCAGCGGGCCCCGAACCCTTAATCGCGTTCATCAAAAACGTTTCCGCGCGATCCGAAGACGTGTGCGCGGTGCAGATACGAGCCGCCGTTCGCGGTGCCCCCGTCTGGGCGCAGAGCTCGCGGACATACCTCCGCGCCGCGGCATAGCGCACCTCGCGGGCAGCCGCCTCGATATTGCCCGATTCATCATCAAAATAGGCATGCTCAACACACAGCGGCAAGCCATATTGTGCGCATAGGCCGCGCACAAAGGCCTCGTCGCCATCGGATGCCTCACCGCGCAGATGATGGTTCACATGCAGCACGTGCAGTCGCTCGCGCGCGATGGGAGCTACACCACGCCCATCCTGAATATCCAACTTTGATGTGCACGCCATAAGGAACAAAGCCGTCGAGTCCGCACCACCTGATACCATGAGCACCACGGGGGCAGCCGTCTGCCGCGTTGCCAGAGCTTTATCATCAGCCCACGATGCAGCATGGTGTCCATAATGCTGAGATACCGTTGGCATTTGCTTCCTCCTCTATTCGTTCGCACCCATTGTATCCTTTGGAATCTTATGTCTCGTCTGCACCTTCATATCCTCGGCAGTGGCTCTAAAGGCAACTGCGCACTCATCGAGGGCCCGCAGGGGCTCATTATGGTCGATGACGGACTGTCTCGCCGCGAGACATTAAAGCGCATGGCAGAACTGGGGCTCTCGACAGACAACGTCTCGGCTCTTCTCATTACTCATGAGCATACCGATCACATCAAGGGCCTCGATGTCTGGTGCAAGCACTGGCACGGCCCCCTCTTTGCCAGCATGGGCACACTTTCGAGCAAAGAAAATCTTTCGCATCTGCCTGTCGAGGAATTCGATCCCGGTGACACCCTATCCATTGCCGGCATCCAGGTGCAAACCTACTCAACATCACACGATGTCATAAATCCAGTCGGCTATCGATTCGACGCCCTCGATGATTCCATCGGCTTTGCCACCGACACCGGAGAGCTATCGAGCCAGGCCATGAACACCCTCAAAGATTGTCGAGTCCTCGCGCTCGAAAGCAACCACGATGTGACCATGCTGCGCGAGGGAGAATATCCCCGCTTTCTTCAGGAGCGCATCCTATCTACAAAAGGGCATCTGTCCAACGATCAGGCCGCCGAAGCCGCACGCGAGCTTGTTACCGATCGCACCGAACAGCTCATTGCCATGCATATCAGCCAAGATAACAATCGCCCGAGTCTTACCGTCAAAAGCTATGCCAAAGCTCTAGCCGCAACCCTGGATGACGAGGTCGGCAGCTCCGCCACCCTTCTCCAAGGATCGCGAAATCTCTCGATACGCCCCGCAAGCCAGTATCGGCCAGCAACCATTCAATAGACTGTCCTAGACAGCAAAAGGGGCCGGGAATCGCTTCCCAGCCCCTTTTGTTATCTTTTAATAGCGCAGAACACCAACGAAGTTAATCGATGGAGATCTTCGTAACGTTCTTCTTCTCGACGATCTTGGGAACCGTAACGGTCAGGATGCCGTCAGCGTACTTAGCCGAGAGGCCCTCGCTCGATGCGTCCTTAAGATACACGCCACGCGTCGCGCTGTACGAGCTGAACTCCTTCTGCAGGAAGTTCTTGCCCTCGTTCTCCTCGTCTTCCTCGACATTCACGCTAATGGAGAGACGGCCCTCGTTAAGCTCGACATCGATATCGTCCTTGGCGACGCCGGTAAGATAAGCCTTGACCTCATAGCCATCGCCCTTATCCTCAACGTCAACGGGGAACGCCTTAGAGGCAATCGAGCCGTTCGCTAGGTCACTCATATCATCAAACAGATCGAACAGCGAGCTTGCAGAGGGACGAACGCCAAAAACCGAACGATAAGGAACCATGCTTGCCATGTTTACCACTCCTTTTAGGACTGCCGAGCCATCTTCTAGGTGACTGGGACTTCTTTTGACGCTCTTATATATGCCCACCCAGTGCTTATATATACATTGACTATAAAGTTTTTTGAGTCCAGTACTATAAGCATATCTAAGTGTGTAGCACTAAGGTTTTAGGAAGGTTAAGGTTCTTTGAACCAGAGCTTAAATAACGAGTATGTCCACAGCTACAAATAACAAGGGGCTTACAATGAGCGCGTACACGTTGTTGGTAACGAGCTAAAGGGCATCATGGACGACCAAAATCAGAACAATATGTTTATGCCGACGCAGGGGGAAGATATTTCCACGCAGCCGCCACGGTTCCATCGCCCCCACATCTCGCAAGAGCCCATTAATGATGCAGAGCCCGAATATGTGACGAGAAATCGATATCAAACGCTCGAGGATGCCCAGACGGGACGTAAGCACATGGGCGTCGCCTCGGGAGACCCTGTATATCTGAAAGACGCACCATTATCTAAAAACAGCGCAGCTAGTGATGAGCCGATGAAAGCATCCGCCACTCATCAACAAAGAGGTCCTCGACCAAAGCAAACCTTGACGCATTCGGCTCGCTATCTCGAAACGCCAAAACAGGGAAAATCAATCTTCGTTTCATCAAGTAAACGACGCAAGCAGCATCGACTGACAATCCTGCTTTTGATCATTGTGGCCATAGCAGTT
>ENA-ORLM01002204-ORLM01002204.1-human-gut-metagenome-genome-assembly--contig:-NODE-2204-length-10564-cov-2.236483_pt1 | contig 10564 bp, 3 predicted proteins | sample MGYA00243063_ERZ508815 | MGnify/ENA primary metagenome ERZ508815 (study PRJEB26277, sample SAMN04329768) | human gut metagenome | biome: human-associated habitat | host: Homo sapiens | place: USA... | reverse complement strand
CAGTCAAAATCGATTGTATTAAATCGTTTCCTGTAGCCGTCTCATCTGCCAATCCAGCACGTTTACGCACTTGATTGAGATAATATTTAGCTCCACCGACAGCATTATCTTCATGATTTGTACGTGCCAGACCTTCGGCCGCAATCAGCAAGACTTCCGCAAAACGGAATACCGGCATATTATAATCACCGTCGTGGCCGCTAATCAAAGCATTTTCATCAAACCATGCCCAGTTGGCTGCATTATTCAACGTATGAGTATTTCCTTCAGCATCGGTATATTGCTTAAAGAAGAACTGTTTCTCATGTCCTCGAATATCATTAGAGGCATAGCTGTTAAGCAACATATCACAGGGAAGGTATGCATTATACAGCACGTCTCCTCCCGGATGGAACACTCCCCACTGAAAAGCATCTGTACCAATAGAACGACAAGCATAAGAGTTACCTACACTATAATCACTATAATTATATTCTTTAGCATAAATGATTTCTGCAGAACTTTTCGTAGTCTTGATTACATTATATGCCGAGCTCAAATCATCAGTCGTTCCATTTGGATGAATAAGTTCGTGAGGACTATCATTGATCACTTTCAAAGCCATCTGCGCTGCTTTTCCATAATAGTCTGTTCCACCGTTTAACGGTGCACCAGCCCATTGCAAATAAACTTGTGCCAGCAAAGTCTGCGCCATTGCCCTAGTGACATAACAGCCATTATCATAAAACGTTTTATTCGGCAATGCATCCCCGTTGACAATATCCAGCAAGTCGGCTTCAATTTTCTTATAAACCTCTTCAGCAGAAAGACGTTCTTTGTACATACCTTCTGTAGATGTGTAAGGTTCTGAAATATAAGGAACACCACCAAATTCTTTGACCAGCCAGAAATATCCATATGCACGGAAGAATTTACCTTGAGCCACATAATTATTAATAGTAGCTTCATCCAGCACACCGGTCATTGTCGGAATATTGGCAATAACAAAGTTGGCACGTGAAATACCTTTATAAAACTCATGCCAGTATTTCATTGCAATATCATCAAAAGATTCAATATTGAAGTTACACCCTTCGGATGCCGTAGTAAATGTTCTGTCTTTACGCTTATCAACGTACAATCCGGACACAATACCACCCCACATCGTCGCTTTAGGAGTCCAGCCACCGCCTACGTCAGTGTTATGTAAATAAGGTACACCACCAAAATACAATGCATTCACACCCGACTCCGCATCAGCTTTCGTCTTCCAGAATTGGTCAGATGACTTCATATCCAATGGTTCTTCTTTCAGGAAATCGTCGCATGAATTCAGCAACACAGAAAGTGAACACATACAAAATGCAGATATATATACTTTTAATAGTTTCATAATTCTTATAGTTTTTATAACGGTGAATTAAAATGCTACATTAAGACCGAACGTAAACGTTCTCGGACGCGGATAGGTGAAGAATTGGCGGTTAGCCCCCCATTTGTTGTCACCTAAACGAGATGAGTTATCCGGATCGTATCCGTTATAGTCCTTAGAAGTAATCAGGAACGCGTTATTCACATTCGCATACAAACGCAATGAAGACAGACCGATCTTCTTAATCAGTGTCGGATTGAAGGTATATCCGAGCTGAATCATGTTACAACGCAAATAAGAACCATTGCAAACCCAGTCATCATCTGCCTGGTTATTAGCTCCCTGACCAAAGTTATTCAGACGAATTGCCTGTTCTTTACCCGACGGATTGAGAGTTGGATGCCATGCTTCCTTATAAAGACGGTCTATACCGTTAGTCAGGAAACGGGCTACAGTAGAGTGATAATATTCTTGCATCACGTCCACCCCCCATGTAAACTGGAAGTCTAAAGTCAAATCAAATCCTTTATAATTGAAGGTATTGATGAATGAGCCCATCCAGTCAGGTAATCCGTTACCGATAATTTCGCGTTTCTTATAAGTTACCTTTTCACCAATAGTGGAAGGTATGTTCATTGTCTCCGGATCCCAGTTAGACGGAATACCATCGTAAATACCGGCACGCTTATAACCATAGAAAGAAGAAAGCTCTTCACCTTCACGAATCAACATATCGTAACCCACAAAACCGTCGGTTGTAATCTGACGCTTACCGGTGACAGGATCAACAGATGCACTTTCATCCAACTTCTCTACACGGTTTTTGTTGAAACCTAAATTAAGAGTGGAAGTCCACTGGAAATCATGTGTCTGAATAGGATATGCTGTAACTAGAATATCTACACCACGATTGGAAACGGCTCCAATATTATCCATAATGGAAGAGTAACCTGTTGATTCAGGAACCGGACGGTCGAGCAACAAATCCGAAGTATACTTATAATAATAGGAAATATCGAAATTCAGTCTGTTATTGAATAAACCCAACTCGAATCCTAAGTCCCACTGTCCAGTCTTTTCCCATTTCAAGTCAGGATTAGGCATATTATCCAGATAAGACACAACGTGCAAAGCATCACCAATAATCGTATTTGACTGGCTCACCGTGGCTAATGACTTATAAGGACCGATTTCCGAGTTACCTGTCACACCGTAAGAAGTATGCAATTTTAGTTTGCTAATCAATGAGTTGTCTTTCAAGAAGTCTTCATTAGAAATCATCCAGCCCAAACCGACTGACGGGAAAAATGCATATTTATTGTTCTGTCCGAATTTGGAAGAGCCATCATAACGACCGGTTACGGTAGCCATATACTTGTTGTCATAAGAATATGCCAGACGCAAGAAATAAGAGTTCATCGCCCACTTGTCGTAATCATTGCCTACAGAAGGACGGTTCGTTCCGGAACCTAAATTATAATATCCGTAGAAGTCATCAATATACTTACTGTCGGAAGCTTCGAATTTGGTATAATTATACTCTTGCCAAGACATACCCGCCATTGCATTAATGTGATGTTTGTTTATATCTTTCACATAAGTCAAATAGGTTTCTTCCTGCCAATACAAAGAGTTGGAGTTATTTGCAGAAGCTGCTCCCTCGGAACTTTGATTAATCATCGGACGCGGAGTGAACGGCGTATAGTTAGCATCACGATTATTGTGATAGTCGATACCGAACTGGGTCTTCAAATCCAATCCTTTCATAAGATGGAAAGTCAAAGCAGCATTACCAAAAATCTGCGTACGATATTGCATAGCCTGCATCCGTTCGAGCAACTCAACGGGATTACCTACACCTTCCGGGCTGAATCCTTGTTTTCCGCTATTAGGATCAGTCTGATTATTGAGAATAGAGCTTGTATTAATAATGTTCGTCTGCGTATATTCACCATCCAGCTTAACCGGTAAGAAAGGCAACTGTTCGATCATTGTACGCAATGCGCCTTGTCCGTAAGGGTTATCAGAAGTTCTATTACCCCAAGTATGATTTACCAATAAATTGATGGAAGTAGACAGCCAATCGGTCGGTTTGTCATCATACGCCAATTTTGCATTGATACGTTTAAAGTAAGAATTCAACAAAATACCCTGTTGATCGGTATAATTGATGAATGCTCCGATAGAAGATCCTTCTCCTGTACGTTGGATACTGATCTGATGGTTATGAGAGATGGCAGTGCGGGATGCTTCATCCTGCCAGTTGGTATTATATTTCGGAGAACCGTCTGCATTGAACAAACGTTCGTCTGTGAATATCTGTGACAGATCAGTTGTGAAGTTCTTGCCTTGAAATTCGTTGGCATTTTCCAATCCCTGCTTGAAGGTAGACATCCATTCGTTAGCATCCATTACATCTATTTTTCTAGCCATCTTACCGATAGACAATGAACCATCATAGGAAACATGGACTCCTTTTCCTGCATTACCGCGCTTGGTAGTCACCATGATAACACCATTCGCACCACGGGCACCATAGATGGCAGCAGAGGAAGCATCTTTCAATACTTCGATAGATTCGATATCATTCGGATTAAGCAATTCGAAGTTTGACATCACCACTCCATCGACTACGTACAGCGGTGATGCTGATGCGTTGATAGTAGAAATACCACGAATGATGACACGTGATTCTCCACCCGGCTGACCGGTATTAGAGAAGATATTCACACCGGCCACTTTACCCTTCAATCCGTCAAGCGCATTGAATGATTGTGCTTTCAGCATGTCTTTACCTTTGGCTGTGGAAATGGAACCTGTCAAGTCTGATTTGCGCATGGTACCATAACCAACAACGACTACTTCGTCCAGTGCTTTCGTATCCGATTGCAGAACTACGTTCAGAACATTACTCTTTAATTCCGAGACTTTAAATTCTTGTGTGATATAACCAATATACGAAAATACCAAGGTGGCATTGGAAGGAACAGAGAGGGTGTATTTACCGTTAATGTCAGTGATTGTTCCAGTACTGCCGTTTTTGACTTTCACCGTACCACTGATAACCGCCTCTCCCTGATCATCGGTTACCGTACCGGAGATTGATTTTACAGATTGAGCATTCATGCCCAAACTCAACATCATACCTATTACAAATAAGGTAAGATACTTTAGTTTTTCATTCATAATTCCTTTAAATTTGATTAGTAATAAGGTTAATTCCCTTTAAAAAGATTGTTGCAAATAAAGGCTATTCGAATAAAAGTCCAATGCTCTACCTTGCCAAAAAAACGGCAAAATAAAGGCACATATTTAAAGCACAGAATGGTAAATTAGAGCACAGATTAACACACTAATAATCAACACAATAAAATCAACAAAAGGGATTTAGAGCACAAGGTTGTGACAAACAAATAAATAATAATGTTTCCCAACTAATCACCTATACGAAAGAATTTAACCTGACAATCAGCATACCTTTCGCTGTTCCCGATAATCTTTCGGTGTCATCCCGAACCGACGGGTAAACTCTTTATAAAAATAAGACCGGCTGGAAATACCGACCTCCATAATAACATCTTGAATAGAAAATTCTTCATCAAGTAACAGGCGGGCTGCCTTTTCCATACGGTAACTCTTTATTAAATCACCGGGAGCAGTATTGGAAATTTCCTTGAATTTACGATAGAACTGACGGGAGCTCATTGCCATACGATCAGCGATCAACGTTGAGCCCAGTTCTTCCTTGTCCAGGTTTTCTTCAATCACCTTTAACAATTTGTGAATAAAATCAGCTTGTTCGGTAGTTGTACAGATAATCTGTCCCGCCAAATCTCCCAGTTCCTCCATATATATCTGCTTCGCTTCCCGCTTTCCATAATTAGCATTATGGACAACTTCCCGCAAGAATAATATATCATAAGGAAGTACAATATAAGAATCAGACCACAAGATCAGTTCCCGCTGAATGGCCGAACCAACTTTCCAAGTTAACAATGGAATAAAAGCTGTCTTTGAAAGCAGAGTACGATTCCGGCTAACATACTCCATAAAAGTACTTTCAGCATTGGCATACATTGTCATATCCACTAATAATAGAGCCGGAGCCGACCGACGAATTTCGTCAAAAGCAAGCTGCACACTCTTTACCTGATGAACCACATATTCATCAGCCAGGAAATTACTAATCAACCAAGTCATTTCATCTCTGTCTTCCAACAAAAGCACAGTTTTTTTCCCTTGTTCACCTGCCACTGTCAAGACCGCCGGTTCAAAGATAATCGTCAACCGACTACCACTCTCATCATCATCATAACGAAGAACGGCATGAATACGTTCCAAAGCTGACCGTACAAAACCTAAAAGTAAATGCACAGCGAACACATGATCGGAATCTTTCTCCGTCACTGAAGAAGCTTTATCTGAAAGATATTCATACAACGCTTTCGCAGTAGCATCTTTAGAAGAAAAATGTAGCTGCATCTTACCATCCTGTTCTGACATTTCTACTATTACGCCATGAGTACCCTTCATTTCAGTAATCCGGAGATAGCAGCAATAAAGAATACTGTATAATGCATTCTTGTAAACTGGAAATGTTAAGTGTTCCGGAATCATTGACGATATAGAAGAATGATCAATCCCTTGTTCTTCCAACGTACGTAACACCTCTTGAGAAACTCCCTGTATACTCATACGTGCAGAAACAATAAACCGATCCGGAAAGAATTGTTTAAGTTCTTCCAAAAACAGAGCGTCAGGATTAAGAAGTGCGTTCATCACAGTTTCGCGTATCAGTGACACTTTCTCAAGACATTGCTCATAAGAAAGATTCTCTGCACGCAATTGGTCACAATAATTATAAATAAGAGTAAAATCTTCAAGCATCCTACGGTTTGTATATACAGTCTCGGATTTCCGGCAACTTTCTGTCCCCATCAGTGTTTTCATCATCCGTTCCTGAAGGTAGTTTTTACGTAGTAAATATATCACGTACCCTAACAGCAACAAGAAAATGATCAAATAAACCAAATAAGCCGCCACCGATCGATACCAGGGAGAAAGGATATATACCGGAATAGAAAAATGCCGATATTCTGTATCAAATACATCCCTCTTATAGCGTACCTTAAAGATATAATCACCTGCCGGCACTCCTGTATATGAGGCTTCATTAATACTACTAAAAGAGGTCCAATCCTTATCATATCCTTCCAACTGGTAAGAATATTCTATATCTTCTCCTGATAAAAAATCCGGAACAACAAAAGAAAGTGCAAATGAAACCTCCGTCCCCTTCAACTGTAATGCCTTACCATTGTCTGTATAGTAATCTCCATCTCCCTGAACCACTTGCGTATGTCCAACAGTCAACTTACGTAACAAAATATCCGGATAAAATTCCGGAGCAGCCTGCACCTCTTTATCCAAATAAAGCAACCCGTCAATCCCACCGAAAAAAAGCTCCTGTGTATATGGACACATGTAATAAGCATCATCACTAAACTCACCGATTTGAACACCTGCACTGTAAAAGTAGGCATGTGATGAGCCATTTATCGGATTATATTTAATCAGCCCCCGATTCGTACCAAGCCATAAGAGTCCGTTCTCATCTTCAAGTACACCATGAATCATATCATTGAGCAAACCTTGCTCCCGTCCGATATAGGTAGCTTTCATCTGTTTTCCATTAGAATTCAGACATACCAATCCTGATGTTGTCCCTACATATAACAACCCTTCTTTGGTCCGATACAGGCTGAGCACATCGTCTACCGACTTATGAAGCATTTCTTTCAAAGAAATCACTTTATATTCTTCAGTCCGCTTATCAAACCGTACGAGTCCTTTCTCCCGACTGCCAAGCCACAAAATAGAATCCCCTTCGGGCAACATTGGATAGAACATCGTAATTTCTCGCTGACCGTGAAAAAAATGATAACTTTTCTGCGACTTGAAACGAATGGTACCTGCCTGCTTCTCAAGTATTAATTTATGAAAACCGGAACCGGCTGTCACCACATGAAGTACACTATCATTTTCCTCATAAATGCCATGTATCTCGGTGGGTTGTGCCGGCAGATTCTCCACAGAATGCAAAGCTTTGTCTTCAAAAGAATAGTAAAATAGTCCCGGATCTCCAGATCCTATCCAAAAGCCATCCATATAACGGCTTTGAACCAATTTATAAACGGGAAATTCTTTATTCCATCGTATATAAGACACAACATTTTGCTTTCCTTCAGGAGAGTAAACTGTAACGGCAGAAACCTCCTCATTCTCACGATAATCCGGTATATGCAACAGTCCATCACCTTTCGTCCCGAACCATAGTCCACCACTATCGTCTGTCATAACAGAACGTACCTGCCTGCTTAAGTTAGATGACAGTTGATTGAGCATCAAATTGGTGGCAATAGAATATTTCTTAGCATACATAATCGTCCCTTGTCCGTCTGAAGCAACCCATAAGACATTCTGATGAGGATCTCGATAAATACTATATATACGTACATTCCGGTCGACCACTTCTTCTTTATATTTTTGTGAAGTACGGAGACGGACTAACCCATTCGTTCGAAAACCAATAATAATATCTTCATAGAAAAGGGCTATTCCTGCAATAGTTCCATTCTTCTGCACTAATGAAGAAAGGTTACGAATATAAATTTTAGATTGTCGGGAAATATCATAAACATAAAGATCATGCTCACTATCGATAAAACAAAGAACGCCATTCTGATAAAAGACATCTTCAATAGGTTTCGCATGAAAATTAGTAGATAAAACAGTTGAATGAATTGATAATGTGTCACAATCAAAAGCATCCTGCGAAACCTGTAACAGCTCCCCTGTTTGTTGAGTGAAAATCCACAAAACACCATCATCCGTGACGAACGCCCGTTTATCCATATCTTCTACGGGTACTTTCAGATTCTTAATCTGTACAAATCGTTTATAAGATGTATTATAGTAGAAAATTCCACCATGACTCACCACCCATGTGTTTCCTTTAGAATTGGAATGTAGATAATAATCATCTGTAAAGTCATAATATCCGACAACTTGCCGTGAATTCTGTGAAAGACGATTAATCCCCAAATGAGTAGAAATCCACAAACAATTATTATCCGCCTGCTGAATAGAATGGATTACGTTGTTACTCAAAGCCTTGGGAGCTGAAAAATCGGAACGGAAAACTTCCATGCTTCTGCCGTCATAACAATTGACTCCATCGTAAGTACCGAACCACATCAACCCTGTATTGTCTTGAAAAAGACAAAGCACAGCGCTATTAGATAATCCTTGCTGATAATCTACTTTCCGGAAGATATATGAATCTTTACCACCATCTGCCTGACAGATCAATGAATAAATCAATAGAACAAAAGGAAAAATCAAGCGCATTTTCATTGTGTTAATCATTAATATCATCTATTAAATATCAGGCAATCGCTTATATGTTCTGTTTCGTAGTGCGAAAGAAAATAGCCATTAATAATCGATGTCTTTAATTCTCCTTACACAAAGATACGTTTTTATACGGAAAATGCAACTCTATTTTATCAAGTACCTCTATTTTTCAGTAACTACTTCACTACTAATTCGCACAATCCAAGGATTCCGCCTCTTTCATTCTTGCCAATTCCCATCCGCGAAACAGCCAATCTTTGCCTCCGTCTCACCACCCCACACCGGAAAAAAATCCTGCCAATTAAAATTATCTGATACAAGAATCCATCGGCTGTTTGAACAACGAACACTGAACCATAATCTACTTTTGAAAAGAAATAAGTATCATTGTCAGCTATAGCAGCCAATGATCTCATCATTATAAATAATGCAATCAGTTTTATTTTCATGTCGTACGTTTATCAATAAGCTGTTCAAAACCTGTTAGGTCTCTTGCTGATACTGTTACGGACATTAGCAACATTACTGGCAACACTTGTACTGTTTGTATGTTTTTCAATTTATTAGTTCCTTCCTAGTCTCAACAGAAGTGTATACACAAAAGAAGCGCGAGACCGCTAAACTTATATCCAAGTGCAGGTTCTGAACTACCTCTGTGTTGGATACAAGCAAAAACAGCTCACGCCCTTGACTGTATATCAGTACCTAGATGCAACATACAAACCAAAGGAAGAACGTTTTGTTTATTTCCTCAACACAGCTCGAATTGTCCAGATTCGCACTTGAGAAAAAGCACTAAACGCTTCCTTATAATAAAAACGTCCTAAAGGACAGTACAAATATACTACAATTTTCCTTTAATTATCCTTTTCACATATCAAATCTACATATATAAGCCGTTTATTTATCATTGATTATAAGATCTATAAACCTTTGTATATCACTAACCTCCTTATACTATATCTATTCTAACGAAGTAGAGAAGTAAGCTATATAGATTAGTTTCCTCTAAATACTGCTTACTTCTCATGTAATCTATTAATAGAAAAGTTGCTCTTGATTAAGTCCAAACTTTCTTTTTATTAACAGTAAAGTTGCTTTTCATCCGTTCCAATCTATAAATGCAACCTTCATTTATAAAAACAAAGGTTCCGTTTTTAAAAACAATGCTTGCATTTATAAAAATGAAGCTTGCATTTTAAGTTTGTAAATAATAAAAGAGAAGTTTACTATTGGACGAAAGGAAGTTTAGACTTAATCAAAAGAAACTTTATTGTTAATACTCAAGGAGAAGAGTAACTATTATCATTCAGTGGATATCATCCTAATAAAAAGTCTCGTATATCAATGAGACAACTTATTCAGTTATCTTTATGATATACGAGACTCCAATGTTATAAACAAGATCCTATTTTACAGGATATTATTTTGCTAATTCATTAATTACATCCATAATTTTCTGACCGATTTCTTCGGCAGCTTCCATGGTAGACGCTTCGCTATATACGCGGATGATTGGCTCTGTATTACTCTTACGCAAATGTACCCATTTGTCGGCAAAGTCAATCTTCACACCGTCGATATCGTTGATTTCTTCATTCTTATAGATTTCCTTTACTTTTGCCAAGATAGCATCTACATCGATTTCCGGAGTCAGGTCTACACGGTTTTTAGCAATGAAGTAAGGAGGATAAGTAGCACGGAGCTCGCTAACCTTTTTTCCTTCGTGAGCCTGATGGCTAAGGAATAATGCGATGCCTACCAATGCATCACGTCCGTAGTGACTAGCAGGATAAA